>Ga0194119_10003425_pt1 | contig 25562 bp, 18 predicted proteins | sample TA2MahC100mmetaG_FD_148620 | JGI IMG/M metagenome (GOLD analysis project Ga0194119, IMG submission 148620) | Freshwater microbial communities from Lake Tanganyika, Tanzania - TA2015018 Mahale Deep Cast 100m | ecosystem: Environmental > Aquatic > Freshwater > Lake | place: Tanzania: Lake...
AATGGAAGGCATCACACGGAGTTGCGCAGGAAAACAGAGGAAGGCGCGGTTTAAAACACGCAGTCGCCAAAGGTGGAGTAGGGCTTATAATGGCCATTATGGCATTACTAACCGATATGCCAGAAATTTTTACGATCGCATTTGTAGCAGCCTTCGCCACGGCCACCTTCGATACCATCTCCAGTGAATTAGGGCAAATCTACGGGAAAAGGCCTATTCTGATTACCACAATGAAATCCGTTCCTGTGGGAACGGACGGGGCAATATCTGTTGAGGGTACCATTCTGGGAATGTTGTCTGCCGCACTCATTGGCGCTGAAGCTTATTTATTGCAATTAATCAGTCTTTCGTCGATAATAATTGTGGTGATTGCTGCGCTTATTGGAACAACGGTTGAGAGTGTTTTGGGGGCAACCATCGAACGGCGGAAATGGGTGAGTAATGAAGTTGTTAATTTTATTAATATCTCCATCGGCGCCGGCGTAGCAATGCTCGTGGTAAAGATTCTGTAATGGCGGACGGACGTTTGCCTCTGTGTCACCCCGTTTACGAGGGTGATTGTGGGGAAATTAAATTCCTAAAACATAAATTCGGCCTTCGGCAACTTTTTTTAACAGTGTAGTGGCAAGGCGCGCCTTGCCACTACAATTGACCACGGATGGTTCAATCTTGCAGATTGAACCGGATGTTTTGAATCGGGGCCATGGGTTTAAACTGGCAACACGGTAAACAATACCAAATGTTTAGGTTCAATCGAGGACGATTGAACCAGCTAAAGACACACCCCGGGAATAAAAAAATCCCCTACTGGGAGGGGATCAAGGGGTGGGTATTGAGGATATGTCGTTGTGTTTTGTAAAGGGAAAAAACAACTTAATTTACTGATTTTACACTGATCGAATTATGGAACTACCCGTTATCTCACTAAAAGCAAGACGGAACTCCCTCCATCCCTGGATATTCAACCGAATGATCCGTCATCCCCAAAAAAAGTTAAAACCGGGAACGTTGGTAGAGGTGATCTCTAAAGAAGGCGATTTTATTGGCAGAGGCATTTACAATGTTAAAAGCAATATCGGCATCCGTCTCCTTACCGAAAATATTTCTGAATTACTTAACGAGGAATTTTTCTACAAAAAACTCGAACAGGCTAAAACGCTTCGTGAAGAAATCCTCCAAATTCACAAGACCTCAAACTGTTACCGTCTCGTTCACGGGGAAGCAGATGGATTATCGGGATTAATTATAGATAAATTTGCTGACGTATTTGTCGTTGAGCCGTACTCAGCCGGATATATAGAAACGATGAACTGGATTGTGTCGTCTTTGCAATCCCTATATCCTGGAAGCCGAATCGTCGTTCGCCCTGACGAACGAACAGCCGCTAAGGAAGGAGTGGATTTCTCAAAGGTAGCAAAGAATTATCCCGGCACTGATTCTGTAGAAATCAAAGAGAATTTTTTGAAGATGAAAGTAAACCTTAAGACAGGGCATAAGACAGGTTTTTTTCTCGATCAGCGCGAGAACCGCCTGACCCTGTCGCAGTACTGCCGTGACAAGGAAGTGCTCGACTGTTTTTGCTATACCGGCGGATTTGCCATTTCTGCAATGCTTGCCGGCGCGCGGTCAGCCACGGGAATTGATCTGGATGAAGATGCGCTGGAAACGGCTGAGGAGAATGCCCGCTTAAATGCTGTAAAAGTAACGTTTCAGCACGTCAATGTGTTTGATCACCTGCGAACGATGACGAGCAAGGGTATGCAGGCGGACGTCGTAGTCCTTGACCCTGCCAAACTCGCCGGTTGTACTGAAGAAATCAAGCGGGCGTACCGGACATACGGTGATATCAACAGGCTCGGCATGCAGGTCGTCAGACCCGGCGGCATCCTGCTGACGTGTTCCTGCTCCGGCCTGGTCTCAGAGAGAGACTTCCTTTCCATCCTGACCCGTTCCGCCGCAGAGGCCGGGGTTGTGCTCCAAATCTTCAAGATCACGGGGGCTTCATCGGATCACCCCTTTTCTACCATATTCCCGGAAGGCAGATACCTCAAGGCCGTCTTTGCAAGGGTTTTCCCTTTTACAAAAAAGAAAGGACTTTGTGTTACAGAATTATAAACCCTTATTACGTAAAACTGTAACTATCGTTAAGAAAAGGATTTTTATATCCATAAATAACGACCTTTTCTGAACATACTCAGTGTCATACGTTATCCAATCACTGAATTTACCGCTGTCTCTCCCCATTATTTGCCACAGGCCGGTCATCCCTGGCCTGACCGAAAGCCTGATCTCTTTCCATATATCATCACCGACCATTTCCTCGTCTGCCAGAGGTCTTGGTCCTACAAGACTCATCTCGCCTTTTAAGACATTCAGCAATTGAGGTAATTCGTCAAGACTCAACTTCCTCAAAATCCTTCCTAACCGTGTAATTCTGGGGTCGTTTTTCAACTTAAACATAGGGCCATCCATCTCATTTTTGAGTCTTTTCTTTAAAGTCTCAGCATCTTTAACCATCGTCCTGAATTTATACATGTTAAATTCACTTCCGTCCTTACCACACCGTTTCTGCAAAAAGAAAATAGGTCCTTTGCTGTCTATTTTTATCAAAATGGCAATAATGAAAAATAACGGTATAGAAATTACAAGAAGGAGAAAACTACACAGAATATCCAGTAACCTTTTCAAATAATCTTCCATTTAAAAAGTTTTATCTCTGATTAATCGTTTATCGGCCTAAGTCTTCGCCTCGCTAGTTTTTACCATAAATAAGGGTATTTATCAAGAACTTGTTGGTCTACAAAAATGCATATATACTGAAAAAGAATAAAGCAAGCCCTGAAAAATTTGTTATCAGCCTCTTCCGATGGCTTAGCATTACTAACATCGCTCATATTCCTAGAGATTTGACCTATAAGAGGATACGTAATATTAATTGACCTGTCTTTATTTATATGGTAACATTTTAAATTAATAGTTTGTTTTTTCTTACAATCGATACAGGTAATTAATAGACATCTCGTATCGTATCTTGAAATATTACATCAAAAACCAAGGGCTATACTTTGACACTCGTTGAGATACTGGAAAAAAATGCCAAAGAGATACCTGAAAAAGCGGCTATTATCTTTCACGATTCCAGAATAAATTATAAAGAACTCAATGAGACAGTAAATAGATTGGCAAATGGGCTAGTGGAGATGGGTTTTCATACTGGAGATAGGGTTGGCTTAATGCTGCCAAGGATCCCCGAACTCATCATCAGCTTCCTTGCAGTCGCCAAAGCCTGCGGAATAGCAGCGCCAATCAATTTTGAACTTACTGGTGAAGATATTAATACAATTTTACATAGTATTTCTCCCCGGTACCTTATTGTTCACAGTCTGTTTATAGACCTGCTTCCCCCCGATTCACCAATACCTATTATAGCAATTGGAGATTCTTGCAGAGAATGTATACCATGGAATGACGTAATAAAGAAGGGGAAAACGAATAACCTCAAATTTGATATTCAGGATGACGATATTGTTTATCTCAATTATACTTCTGGTTCTACCGGCAGTTCCAAAGGAGCCATAACGACAAACTCCAATATACACTGGAATACTATCGCTTCAGTAGACGCGCTTGGATTGAAGGGCAATGACATACATCTCTGTATGTTTGCGCCGTTTGCCCATCCCCATGAGATATTTGCCCGCCCTCTTTACCTGGGTGGAACAATAGTTATGGTTGATAAGATATATCCCAAATCAATTGCAGAGGCTATATCCAATCACAAGGTAACCTGTATGATGGGACTTGCTCCCGTATATGAAAACCTGCTGGAAGTGCTTGAACACAATACTTATGATCTTAGTTCTTTAAGGATCCCGGAAAGCGGGGGTATGTATACACGCAGTGAGCTTATAGAGAGATTCAGGCAAAAGTTGGGCGCCACGATTATACCGGTCTGGGGAAGCACGGAGACTACAGGAATTGCCATTGCAAACCGGCCTGGTGAACCTATACTACAAGGTTCTGTAGGAAAACCGTGCGCCTCATACGAAGTTAAAATCGTTGACGAAAATAATGAAGAACCCCCGGCCGGAGAGATTGGCGAAATGATATTTAAAGGACCCGCCGTAGTTAAAGGTTATTACAATGATGAGGCAAATGGTCAAACATGTTTTAAAAACGGCTGGTACTATAGCGGCGACCTGGGAATAAAGGACGCGGAAGGCAACTTCCGGCTTATAGAAAGAAAGTCCGGGATGATGAAAGTTGCGGGGCTGAAGGTTTATCCTCAGGAGGTCGAACGGGTATTAATGGACCATCCTGACGTTAAAGAGGTAGCTGTCATTTCTGTAAGGGACAGATTGAGGGGGGAGATTCCAAAAGCTGTTATAGTCACCAGGAAAGGAAGGAATCTGACAGAAAAAGACGTGCTGGTATTTTGCAAAGAGCGGTTAGCCCATTATAAACATCCCAAGATAGTTGAAATCAGAGAATCGCTGCCTAAGATCGGAAGCGGGAAAATAAACAAGAAGGTATTGCAAATGGAGCACGCATGAAGGCACTGGTTGTTAATGCAGAATGGCGACCCAAAAAAAATTACACCATAAGCGAAGAGGAACTATTAAAAAAGAGGGCCATTATTGGAAGCCAGGTATGGAAAAATACGACATTTGAGATAAAAGACATCCCTACGCCAAATCCAAACAGTGATGAAATTCTTATAAAAGTTAAATCATGTGGCATTTGCGGCTCCGATACCCACCTCTATGAAACAGATGAAGAGGGATATATAATCTTTTCGGGTTTAACGAAATTACCGTGTATTATAGGCCATGAGTTCTCGGGAATAGTTGAAAAAGCAGGAAGCAATGTAAGAGAATTTAAAAAAGGCGACAAAGTTGCTGTAGAGAGCATTATGTGGTGCGGCAGGTGTCAGTCGTGTAGGAGTGGATTTCCCAACCAGTGCAAATATATAGAATTAATGGGGTTGAGCGCTGACGGCGCTTTTGCTGAATATGTCACGGTAAGCGAAAAATATTGCTGGAAGATCAATGATCTGGTAAATGTATATCAAGAGGAAGATACCTTTGATATTGGAGCCCTTATTGAGCCGGTAGGCTGCGCCTACAATGGAATTTTTATTGTAGGCGGTGGGTTCAACCCTGGCGCTACTATAGTAGTATATGGTGCGGGTCCTATTGGGCTGGGCGCAATAACCCTGTCAAAAATTGCCGGCGCAAGCCGGATCATAGCATTCGATGTAATTGATGAAAGAGTGAAAATAGCGAGAGATGCAGGGGCTGATTTTGCCTTTAATATAAACAAGTTAGATGGGCATGCACCGGGCGATAAAGTAATGGAAATTACCAGAGGGTGGGGAGCTGACGTACAGGTGGAAGCCGCAGGCGCCGCGCCGAAAACAATTCCGGAGATGGAAAGATCGATGGCTATAAACGGGAAAATAATTTACCTTGGCAGGGCAGCAACATCAACCTCAATGCATCTCGACATCCTTGTATCCGGCGCCAATAAAATCATTGGTGCAAGGGGTCATTCCGGTCATGGCATTTTCCCCTCCATCATTAGACTTATTACCACCGGAAAACTCCGTCTTGAAAAGATGATTACGGCTCGATACGCATTCAATAAAATTATGGAAGCAATAAAGGCCTCTTCTGCAAGAAAAGATGGGAAAATACTGATTAAGATGTAAAAAGCCAGCTTATCACCGGCGGTGGAAACTTTACATAATTGAGTGAAAATATCACGGAGTAATTTTACAGACAGGACTTAAATTAAACCATATTGCTATTCATCGCTAATTATGAAAAAAAACAACTACTATTTGCTGTCAATATTGCCCTTATTAATAAGCCTCTTAATTGGATGCGCTTCAACAGGCATTAAAACAAAAACGAACGCAGCGGAACACAATGAAAACGATGAGAAGATTAACAAGGTAAGGATATCTGAGTTTATTCTTGGAGTAGGCGATACAATTGAAATTTCTGTTTACAGGCAGGAAGACCTCCAAAAGACTGTAAAAATAGATAATTCAGGTAGAATAATGTTGCCTTTAATCGGTGATGTGCAGGCTGCAGGAGTGGGTATTTTCAAACTAAGGGATGAGATAAAGGAAAAGTTATCCAAATATTTAATTGATCCTCAAGTACTTGTTGCAATTAGTACAGTACAGAGTCAGAAGATAATGGTGCTTGGCGAGGTTAATAACCCCGGTATCTTCACTCTGGACACTGATATAGGCATTTTAGAGGCAATATCAAAGGCCGGGGGGACGACAAAAGATGCAAAAATTGCCAATGTGCTTATAATCAGAAGAGGACAGGGTAAGCCTGATGTAATGTCCCTTAACTTGAAAAAGGTATTTAAGGGAGGAGATATCTCCCAAAATCTGCTGTTACAAAACGGGGATATCGTCTATTTACCGAGAGTAACCATTGCGAACGTGAGCCGTTTTTTTTCACATCTGTCAGAAATACTAAGTCCGTTTGTTATGTTTGAAACAGGCGTGGTTCTGTGGCCAGCGGTTAAAGATGTCATGCAGGGAAAAGATTTAACAACATCACCCGTATCAATACCAACGAGATAAAGCCAAGCAGTAACAACGATAACGGGAAGATAATAAGGGGCAAACGATAGTTATCCACGCATTCCTAGGACAGCATAGCCGCAACCAAAGTAGTGCAGATAAGGCAAGTGGCGGGTGGCGGGTGACAGGTGACGTCTTTTCCCGTCACTCGTCATTCGACACGTGTCACTATTTCTAAAAACTTACACAAAAAAGAAGTTTTTACACGGTAATACTATATAGGATTACATAAGAAATTCATGGAAAACGTAAGAAATATCGCAAAAAACACTTTGACGGTTTTTTTTGCAAGAGGTTTTAACTCAACCTTTGGATTCTTATCCACTATAGTACTTGCACGGTACCTTACTGTTGAAGAATTTGGTAAGTTTACGTTTATTTATGCCCTTATTGGTTTTACCGTTTTACTAGCCGATTTTGGAGGTTTTCATGTCATAACAAGAGAGTTATCAAAACATCCGGAAAAAGCAAAAGACATCATAAGTTCAACTTTCATATTAAGGATTTCAATTGCAATACTCCTTTTAGCGTTAGTTTTTCTTACAATTCGCTTTATGAATATAGATTCTTCCACAAAAGCGGCTATTTATATAATTATTATTCCCCAATTAATTTTTTCGCTGAATACAATTTTTGTCGCAGTTTTTACAGCAAATAATCGATTTGGTTTCGATGCCCTCATGCAAGTTGCATCAAGGGGATTGGAATTTTTGTCTATAATTCTGGTTTTAATATTTAATTTCGGATTTCTCGCTTTATTTGTTGCTATTGGAGCATCGTATATAATGAGCGCTGTTTTGGGATCGATTGTGTATTTAAGAAATTATGATGTACCGGTGCTTAGATATGATTCTAAATATTGCAAATACCTTTTAACCGAATCATTGCCACTGGCAATAACGACCTTTCTTTCTCTGGCAATATTCAGGGTGGACATATTTGTGCTTAAAGCGTTGAAAGGTTCTATAGATGTGGCTTTATTTAGTATACCCTATGCATGCATTTATACACTTTCAATTATACCACAAAGCTTTGTTTCCGTTATATTCCCAATTTTATGTAAATTAGACAACATAGAAGAAAGAAATACATTTATTTTTGCCTATAAAAAGGCATTTAAACTCCTCTATATAACAAGTTTACCAATCAGTATCTTATTGATATGCCTTTCAGGGAATATTCTGCAATTTATATTTGGGGCAAAATTTCTAACTTCCGCTATTGCATTAAAAATCATAGGGGCATCAGTCCCATTCCTGTTTCTAATTACACTAAATACTTTTTCTCTGGTTCCTATGAGGAAACAACATCTTGGTACCGTGGGTATCACACTTGCCTTTTTTACAAACCTTATTTTAGATTTTTCATTAATACCAAAATTTGGATATATTGGAGCGAGTATCGCCACCAGCGTAAGCTACGGTATATACTTTATTTTGACGTTTTATTTTATTTTACAAAATCTCGGCCGGCTGAATATAACAGGCACCTTTATCAAACCTGTTTTTGCTGCCGGAGTTATGGCGCTATTTATTATGTATTTTCCTTCTGTAAACCCTTTTATCATTTTACCGGCTAGTATTATTATTTACACATTATCACTAATGATAACAAGGGTGTTCTCTTTTGATGATATCGAATTGGCAAAAAGCATCGTTCGCCCTAACAAAACAAGATATATAGGAAATTGAAAATGAAAGTTACCTTTATTTCTCCCTATTCCGATATCACTGCTTTTGGAGTAAGATGCATAGCGGCCTTTGTTAAAAAGGCTGGTTTTGATGTTCAGTTACTCTTCCTCTCAGATCAGGAATTTGATTTAAAAGCAACGTCAGGCAGTGTGTATCGATTCAGTGAGTCATGTTTAAACCAGATTATTGATATATGCAAAGATTCTCACCTCATTGGTATTTCACTTTTTACCTGTCACTTTGACCGAGCAGTTCAACTTACACAGGCAATAAAGAGCAAACTGGACGTTCCGGTAATGTGGGGAGGTATCCACCCCACCATTAAACCGGATGAATCATTACACTATTGCGATATTGTTTGTTTAGGTGAGGGCGAAGAAGCAGTTGCAGAGCTTTTGGGAAAAATGGAAAAGAAGGAAGATTATTTAAACACAAAGAATTTTTGGTTCAAACACAATGGAAGTACTATTAAGAACGAACTGAGGCCTCTCAAGGAAGATTTAAATACCCTTCCATTTCCTGATTATTCCACCGAAAATAGTCATATCCTGGATAAAAATTCGAACACGATGATCAGGTTGGATAAATCGGCTTTAGAAAGATTTCTTTTTAAAGACCCACTGTCACAAAAACCCTCCTATATGACTATGACCACAAGAGGTTGTCCTCATCGTTGCAGCTACTGCATGTCTTTTCGTGGGATGTATGAAGGACAAAAATATTTACGACGCCGTTCTCCCGAACTTGTCGTGGAAGAAATAGAAAGGATAATAAAGGAGTATGATTTTATCGATGGAGTTCAGATATCGGACGATTCGTTCTTTGTCCTCACCACTGAAGAAATAAAAGTGTTCAGTAAATTGTATAAGGAAAAAATAGGCGTCCCCTTTCGTTGTCTTGGCAGCCCCAGCACCATTACAGAGGAAAAATTATCTTACCTGGTTGATGCAGGGATGTACGAAATCCAGATGGGAATTGAGACTGCCTGCGAGAGAACAAGGAAATTATACCGGCGGACTACCACCAATGAAACCGTATTAAAAGCAGCCCGGAGCATAAACAAATTTAAAAGTTCTGTTACGGCCATTTACGATTTCATTTTAGACAATCCTTACGAAACAAAAGAAGACATTGCAGAAACCCTTGCATTTATTTTGAAACTTCCTCGTCCCTTTCATCTGCAACTTTTCTCACTCATTTTCTTCCCGGGCACGGAACTCTATCATCAGGCGAAAAAAGATGGGTTTATTACTGATGAAGAAAAAGACGTATACAGGAAACAGTTTCAATTTATCCAGATCAGATATTTGAACCTTATTTTCTATTTATTCAATTATGGCGCGCCAAACTTTTTAATTAAACCTTTATTAAATAAGTATATAATTGCCGTTTTTGAAAGGGAATCCGTCAATAGGATCCTAAAAGGGTTAGTTGCGATAATTAAACGCATAAAACGCCTGAAATCCGCATTCAACGTTAAAAAATTACTGAAAAAGAAGGCTGGAGAATCAGGCGCTCATAAGCATATCCTTTACACGAAGTGAATAATTTCCTTTCGCCGGCACAATACGTCTGCAAAGCAGGTCTGATGACGCACATCTTTGCAACTTGAAACCATACAAAATTTAATGTTAGTCTAAATAATATAATTCTACCGCTAATATCCATCATAGGATATTGAATGAGAGCTGCACAAAAGGAGGCAAATTAACTCAATGGAATTTTTAAAAATATGGGAGATACTGTCCAGAAGAAAATGGATATTTATTAGCGCATTTTTAGGGTTTTTGGGCATTGTAGTATTAGGAACAATCCTGATAACCCCTACCTATAAGGCAAAGGCCAAACTCATTATCGAGACATCGGACACCATATCATCCCTCTTATCAAGCCTGGGCACAAAAGGAACTAAAATTGGGGGTGTTATCCCACAAAAGGCGGGCAAAACAGGAGGTGTCGACTATGAAACGGACATTGCTTTAGCCAAAATCAGACCGCTTATTGAGAAACTTATATCTTCACTCAATATAAAAGACAGGCATGGCAACCCAATACGTCCCGATAAACTAACAGAGTTAAGTTTTATCTCTAAATTAAAAAACAAGGTATTGCCCCGTCCTTACATTGAAGTCGATCAATACGAAGATGCAGACATGTTAGAAATAGCCTCCTATTCTCCTAATCCTTCCGAAGCAGCCAATATGTCCAATAAACTCGCTACACTTTATATTGAAGACAGGCTTGAAAGGAAGAGAGAGGAATACAAAGCCGCCAAGATTTTTATCAAAGGTCAGATGAAAGAAGTCAAAGAAGAATATTACAAATCTTTGTCTGCACTGAGCGATTTTAAGGTAAGTAAAAAAACGGTTAACCTGGATACAGAAACTCAGAATTTGATTAACAAAATAGCAACCTTGCAGGGTGAATATGAGGATAATGAGAAAACGATTTTAGAATCGAGACGGAAGATAGCGGATTCTAGCAAAAAACTGAAAGAAATGGAAAAGTTTCGAAAAGAATCAAAGGAACTAACCCGTAGTGACGCTTTAAAATCATTACAAACAAAATTAGATGGTTATTTAATTGATATTGCCCGAAAAAGCATTGAATATAAAAAAGAACATCCCGATTACAAAATATTAGAAAAAGAGATAGAAACAGCTAAAGAACTCATAAAAAACGAGAAAAAAGTCGCCCTTAATAGTGTTAGTATTTCAATAGACCCGATCTATGACGAACTTTCAAAAAACCTGATAGATGCCTATATCGACAAAAATATAGCTATTGCAAAAAAAGGGTTATTGCAAAAATACATCAATGCATATCAGGAGGAATTGCTAAATATACCCCTAAAGCACGCTGAAAATTCCAAGCTCGAATTAACCTTGACCATTAACAAAGATATGTATCAAAATTTGTTGGAATATTTGATGACGGTTAGTATAGCTGAATCAATGACCCTTTCCAATATTCGGCTGATTGAAGCTGCCGTAGAACCTTATAAACCTTGCTTTCCTAGAAGATATTTGAATCTCGCTCTTGGCTTTTTTCTCGGTGTCTTCTGGGGGCTGGTTCTTTCCCTGTTTGTGGAGTACATCGACAATACCATTAAAACGCCTGAAGATATAAAACATATTAAATCCCTAAATTTTCTTGGTATTATTCCCAATACAAAATTACTTAAGGACATGAATATAATATCCACGCTGAATCCCACATTACCAGTCGTAGAGGCATACCGAACGATCAGAAACAGTATACAGTATGCCTCTTTGGACAAACCGATAAAAACAATTGTTGTGACCAGTTCTATGGAATCGGAAGGAAAAAGCTCCATGTCATCAAATATTTCCATCACGTACAGTATGGAAAAGAAAAAGGTTATTTTGGTAGACCTTGATCTAAGAAGACCCACAGCCCATAAATTTTTCAAACTTTCAAACAACAACGGTATTACGAATATCCTTAGCGGCGGTTTCTCCTTAGATGAAACAATTGTGCATACAGATGTTAGCGGTCTGGATTTATTAACCAGCGGTCCTATCACACCCGATCCGAGTAGTCTGATAGAATCGCAAAAACTACGGGATATTGTAAATAAACTAAAAGAAATGTACGATATGGTTATCATTGATACACCGCCGGTAATGGCCGTTAATGATGCAACTGTTGTTGGCAGAATTGCAGATGGTATTTTGCTTGTTATTGAATCCGGGAGAGCGACTTTTTCTATAGTTGATCATATAAAAGAATTATTTACAAAAGCCGGCCTTAACACAATCGGAATTGTGTTAAACAAATTTAAGGCATATGAAGCTGGTTACTATTATTATAATCGCTCCTATTATAAATAGCTGTTTTTCCCATACTGAGTAAAAATGAAAATAAACGATGCAAAATTAATCAGTGCTGTAAAAACAGTTTTCCTTTATTCGGTAAGGTTTATTCTGCCTCATTTACCCTTAAAAATCATTTATTTCATTGGTAATTTTTTGGGCAGTGTAATGTTCGGTCAAAAAGCACGGGTAATTAAAGACGATCTCAAGGCGTTGATTGGCAATATGTCAGAATTTGAACTGGATACGATACTGCGCAATACCATGCAGAACTTCAGAAAAGACCTACTTGAAATCTGGACGTTTCCAAAACTTAACCAAAACAGAATAAACAGAATGTCATATTTTGAAGGGATGGAACATCTTGATAATGCACTTGAAAAAGGGAAAGGGGCAATATTATGCATAACACATTTTGGTTCGTGGAAAATTATCTTACCCGCACTTGGATATAACGGTTATACGGTAAACCAGGTCGCTGCGAATCCTCTAACGTTTGAAAAAAACACAGAAGTGTCTTTTCATAACAAAATTATGAAGATGGAATTGGAAAGCGAATCTTCTCTTCCGGCAAAATTTATCTATCTGAATGAGGGAAAATCTGTCAGACAAATCTATAGAGTATTGGAAAATAACGAGGCAGTGGTAATCTCACTTGATGGGATTGTTGGAGGAAAGCGATTAACAGTGCCTTTTTTACATGGTTCTATCTCACTTTTGACGGGGGGACCGTATCTGTCATTAAGTACAGGCGCCCCATTACTACCGGTGTTTATAGTCAGACAAAAAGATAATAGACACAAAATTACAATTCACGGGGCATTTGCAGACATAAACAACGGAAGCGATAAGGAAACGTACGTCAAAGACTGGATGACAAATTATATCGCCCTATTTGAACAGTATGTTCGAAATTATCCGGAACATTATGCAAGATATCTCTATACCATAAGAAAATATCCACTCCCCGATCTCGGATATATCTTGAAAATCAAAAACACCGATGCAGAAAAGGAATTGGTTCATTTATGAAGGTATTACTTGTACAATCTTACCTTGGACAATGCGATAGTTTCCCCGTTTATCCTTTGGGCCTTGCTTACATAGGCACATCATTACACCATAAAGGTCATGAGGTAGAAATATTCGACCCCAATGTCTCTACCCATCCTTACGATGATTTGCAGAAGCGTGTAGTAAACTTCTCTCCGGATTTTGTTGGTATTTCCCTGAGAAACATTGACAATCAGCACCGTGTAGCCCCCTTTTATCATTACACGTATTTCCAAAATACTCTTAAAACCGTAAAAGAAAGCAATCCCGATGTAAAAATCATTGTTGGCGGAGCCGGTTTTTCGATGTTTGCGGAAAAGATTATGGAAAGAAATCCATCGATTGATTTTGGGATTTACTTGGAAGGAGAAGATAACGTCCCGGAACTTTTGGATAATCTGCATAATCCGGAGTCCGTAAGCGGTATTTATTTTCGGAAAAACGGGAAAGTAACGTTTTCCGGCTTTAGACCGCTGCCTGATTTCAGGAACGAACCTATGCCTAGAAGGGATTTCCTAGATATAACACCCTATTTGAGCCATTTAGAAAGCCTTGGTATACAAACAGTAAGAGGATGCCCTCTTAAATGTACCTACTGTAATTATCCTCAACTCAATGGTAACAGGCTAAGGGCAAGAGATGCAAAGAGTGTTTGCGATGAAATTGAATATTTAATCAAGCAATACCATGTAAACCAATTTATGTTTGCTGATGGAGTCTTCAATGCGCCCTTGAGGCATTCCGAAGAAATTTGTGAAGAAATCATAAAAAGGGGGCTAAAGGTAAAATGGTCGGCATGGATGGAACTTAAGCATATACCGAAGAGTTTTTTGTTGCTGGCTATGAAGGCGGGTTGTGTAGGTATCACATTTTCTCCCGATGGTATTTCACAAAACGCACTTGATGGTTTACAGAAGGGTTTGAAAGAAAAAGACGTAAAGGATAGTTTTGTGTTATTCACAAAAGACGAAGATGTAAAAAATCTGAATGTTACGTACGGTATGTTTATAAACCCGCCGGGCGAGACATTCCTGGGCCTCATTAAAACTATAATATTTTTTATAAAGGGCAAGCTCCTCCTCGCCGGCAGAGGCGGCACATTTATCAATTGGATAAGACTGGAGCCGGAAACCAAAGTCTTTCTTGAAGCAATTGGAAAGGGTGAAATACCAAGAAACCTTGAACTTTTGCCAGACAATCAAAAAGAATTAAAGAAACTCTTTTATAGCAAATCGCCTCTCTGCCATTTAGATTTTCTCATAATCACGATGTTAAAATCCTTAAATATATTCAAATTGTTATTGTTAAAATCAGGCCTTAAAAAGACTCGACGTTTGGAAAGGAAGGGATGAGGATGCAAAAAAAAGACAAGTTGATATATACCCTTCTTTTTTCATGTTTATTCCTGATGTTTTTAGCAAACTTTGACGTCTTTTCTGAAGCGTCAAAAGAGTCGGTTATAGAAAAAGCGCATCGCTTACAAAGGCTAATCCAGGAAAAAGCCGCCAAAGGTCAGGATGTATCAATGGCTTTAGATTTGGATAAAAAGTCACAGTTAGCCGCACAAGAGGGGAACATCGACCTTGTTAACAAGTTATTGAGTGATGCAATAAAAATCTTAGAGGATAACGTTTCTTCTGAAACAACAAAGAAATCGACCTTTGAAGAGAATAAAGCTCCTTCTGAGACAACAAATAAGTCGCTTGTTGAAAAAGGAGAACGTTTAAAAAAATTAATTCAGGAAAAAGCTGCCAAAGGTCAGGATATATCAATGGCCTTATATCTAGATAGAAAATCTCAACTAGCTGCAAAAGATGGAAACTTTAATCTCGCCGATAAGCTGTTAAGTGATGCAATAAAAACTCTGGAGGATTTAACAAAAATATTTCCAGCTAAGAAAGTTATCGAACTCCCTGTAAAGGCAGATAAGGTTATTGTTACTGAGGGAGTTCCAAAATACCAAACTGGACAAGAGGTAAAAGAATATAAAGATGCCTTTAACACGAAGACTATACTAGCAAACGATGGAAAAGTAAGACTTGAAATAACCTCAACGCCTATATATATCGAAGAAGTATCTTCAACTACAAAATTAAAAATACATGAAGAATCTCCTTTTGGCGCACATCCTGGTTATACGTATAAAAAAGCAAATATCGACAGAAAAGAATTAAAATGGGTTGGGGCTGGATCTACACTACCGCAGAAATTAGGGTTCGATTATAGCAATTCTCTGGATATAGGTGTTAAATGGAATCGTCCGGAAGTCTATGCGGTATGGGATATAATTCAAAAAACTGACAAAGACATTGAAAAAAGCATTTATGATTGGGAAATAACCGATTACATTTACGGCAGTGTTCCCAAAGGAATAAACATTGTGGCAAATATCGATGTTACCGAAAACAGAATGGTAAGAGGAGAAATGCCATTCCCTAAAACATTCAGATTCAAAACATCATATTTGGAGGAAAAATATATAGCTTTTGTGAAAAAGATTGTTGAAAGATACGACGGCGATGGTATTGAAGATATGCCAAACCTTGTAAATCCAGTAAAACATTGGCAGGTGTTTAACGAACCTGATTTTACACCAAAGGCATGGAAGGAATACGCTCATTTAGTGGAAGTAACTTATAAGGCGGTGAAAGATGCGTGTCAGGAATGTAAAGTATTAATTGGCGGCATGGCTGTACTGCCAGAGTTCCATAATTTTTATACGCCTATACTAAAAACATTTAAGGGGAAATATATTGATATTTTTGATTTTCATCATTTTGGTGAGGCATGGGAATGGCTGGAATATGTGGATATAGTCGACATAATAAAAAAGGGATTGTCTGAAAACGGATATGATAACATTGAAATATGGACAACGGAAACAGGAACACATGGTGGAAAACCTGTAAATTTACGAGAACAAACTGAAAGAGAACAGGCAGAAGGACTTATTAAAAGATACGTTTATGCAATGTCAGTGGGCGTAAAAAAGATTTTCTGGGCATTCGGTATTATGGAGGGTTTTGCAGATAGAAATATCGATTTTGACTATACAGGTTTAATTTACGATGGAAAGGGCTCTGGTGATTTAGGCTATGGCAAAAAAAAACTATCATATTACACTTATAAGATGATGACAGAAAAATTAGAAGGAAGTAATTATTCTAAGATGGAATGCGTGGAACTTGGTGAAAGAATATATGCATATAGATTTAGTAAGCAAGGTAAGTTCATTTACGTTTTATGGTACCATTAAATATATTATCTTGAAATATAGTAACAGATAGAAAAATTGTCATTTTCTAATAATATGCCTTCAATATCGCCTTATTTAAGTCGTTCCCCATAGCTTATATGCAAAATTCACATCTGAAATTATCGACTATAGCCGAGAATATTCAACGCTTTTTGTCTCAGTTACATATCCTAGCAATAATGCCTATAGGCATTATGATGTTGTGTGCTGCAATACTTTCAATCACGAATCCCCTTCTGGCATTTGTTTTGTCTGTCTCATCGATTATTGCACTATTTTTTGTCTTGAAACATGAATTACCATATTATTTACTGATAGTTCTGTTACACCTCACAAATATTTTTTTTGTAATTCAAGGAAGTATTTACGTATATTCGATAAGTGAGTTGTTTTCATTTTTAATTCTTCTTTTCTGGTTTTTCTCGCGCGCTGCGAAATTTACTACACCGTATAGAAGAACGCCATGTGATATACCCATAATAATGTTTATTAGCCTGGCATTGTTGTCACTGTTATGGACTAATGATTACGAAAAAGGAATATATCAATGGATAAGGCTTTTTTCCGGGATCTGTATTTTTATAGTAACAATATCAACAATAAACAACTATAGGATGTTAAATATCGTTGTTTGGATTATTATCGTTATGGGATGCATTAATAGCATTTTGTGTTTTTTATCAATCCATAGTTACCCTGATTACACTTATGCTGAGTTTGAAAGTTCTAACTATGGGCTAATTCTAGTTTTCAACGATACAAACGTAGGTAAAAGAGGACATGCTTTCTCCCATCCATTGACTACAGCCTGCTGGCTTAACTTTGCATTGATACTATCGTTTGGTAAATTCATAATGTTAAAAGGTAAAAAAAAGATAATTTTAGCTGTGCTTATATTTTTTATGCTAACAGGGCATATGACCACGCTAAGCAAAGGCCCACTATTAGCATTGATTTGTGGAATTATTTTTTTGTTTTATTCTTTCAAGCCAATAAGAAAGTTTTTTTTTACCAGCATAGCTGTTTTAATTCTTGTTATTATAGTCTCTTTCTTCTTGTCTAATATTACGCAATTAAAATGGTCTCTTAAATATACAGCACGGCAGATGTCAGCCAGTGAAAGTTTCACATCTACTGACAGCAGAAAAAATTGGTGGAAACAATCTACTTCCAAAAGCATCGAAAATTATGGTTTAGGGGTAGGATTAGGGGGGATATCACAGTATTTAAGGCCATATGCACCTCATCCTCATAGTGTCTTTGTTAGCGCTTTTGGAGAGCTCGGTTTTTTAGGGTTGGGGTTACTGATCCTGATATATTCCCTCGCATTCAAAAATTATATGATAGCACTAAAACAATGTAGAAATGAATACTATAGACTTATTTTACTATCTTACATAGGTGGCTTTGTTACACTCATTTTTTATATCATTACCGATTATGAATACAGTACAAATCTTCTATGGTGGTATCTTGGTTTTGGTTTCGCAATATCTAACTTAGCGAAAGCTGCACCGTCTGAACACACAGATGAAAGCCTGCCCGCTGCAATAAAAGGCAACTCACCCATCTGAAAAATAATGGGAAGGATTAAGTATTGTATAAATTTGTAAATAAAAAAACTAAAGTAATTGTCTTTGTAATCGACATAATAGGGTTTGTTATATGGGCAATTCTCCATATATTTACCCCAAAGAAAATAATGGGGAAAAGACCAATACCTGCGCACCCTAAAAAAATATTACTCATCCGTGCGGATTATATCGGAGATGTTATCCTTACAACACATACGCTAAGCGGCATCCGAAAAAGATTTCCTGAATCTCATATAACATTTTTAGTTTCATCAAAGTCCCGGGAAATTCTTGATGGAAATCCATATATCAACAATATTATCACTTACGACCCACCGTGGTTTTTTAAAAAAAGTTTTATGCAGGCGTTTCGTGAATATCTCAATATCTTGTTTTATATTAAAAGACAAAAATTTGACCTTGCTGCCGATTTCAGAGGCGACGTTAGAAATATCTTATTTCTGACGGTTTTTGGTGGAATTCCTGATAGGGTGAGTTTTGCCTCATCCGGCGGTTGGTTTCTTTTAACTTCAATCGCAAGGTATCCAGCTTCTCTTCATGAATCTGAGTATCATACCCTTATTGCCGAAACGCTGGGAGCAGATATAGATAAAGGAGTATTGCCGGAGATATATATTGGAGAAAACGAAAGAACCTTTGCAAAAAACTTCCTCGATAGTCATAATATAACAAATAACGATATGGTTGTCGTTATTCATCCAGGGGCAAGACTACCTTTAAAACAATGGCCTTTGGAAAGATATGCAGCGGTAGGAAAATTTTTAATAGCAGAGTATGGAACCAAGGTCATACTTACGGGCGCATATAATGAATTATTATCTGTTAATAAAATCAAATGCTTAATAAACAATGAAAATGTCATTATTGCAGCGGGTGTAATCAACTCCCTTAAACAACTAAAAGCCCTTTTTGAAATGTGCAGCCTTTTTATCGGCACAAGCAGCGGGCCGTCACATTTAGCAGCTACTGCGAATTTGCCGACCGTTGTCATCTCCGGGCCTGAATCTGCTTCCCAGTGGCGCCCTGTTGGAAACAAATATATTATTATTAGAAAAGATTTCCCTTGTAGCCCGTGTAATGAAAAACGCTGTACCGCAAAGGAAAATTGTATTGAATCAGTTAAAGTTGAAGACGTAATACACGGAATCCGTACATTATTAAATTTCACGGCAAGAAAAGAAAAACAAACAATATCACAAGGTATCTGAAAAACGGAAGGATGGTGTGCAAATATGCTGAGACTGGACGTTTTACGGGCATATTCCCGAAATGATGTGAGAGATGGATTGTTCAAAACACTTGAGGGTTATAAAGACCTGCTGCCCGCGTCGAAGACTGCAAAAATATTCCTGAAACTCAACCTCAACAGCAACATGAACGCCTTAACAGGAAACACCACAGACCTCAGGGTCATTGCCGCGGTAATAGAATTTTTTAAGGAAAATGGATACTCACAGATAACCATTGGAGACGGGACGAACAGTGGCTTTTACAGAAACAATATTAGCGTGATCTCCCGTCTGTGTATCGACAAGCTGGCAAAATATTATGGCGTGAAGGTGTCCGACCTGAACTATGCCGAACCGGTAGAAATAAAATTGGAGAGCGGGATCAAGGTAGGGATTGCAAAAGAGTGCCTGGAGACGGATTTTTTTGTCAACATGCCAAAGATAAAGACCCATTTCGCAACCGGTATGAGTGTGTGCCTGAAAAACATGGTGGGGTGCCTTGTGGGGCAGGAAAACAAGAGGAAAATACACGTGAGGAAAAACCTTGCCCAGAATATTGTGGACATTACCAAGGTTGTAAAATCCCACATCCATATCGTTGACGGCCTCATCTCCATGGAAGGTTTCGGGCCAACCCGCGGCACCCCGATAAGTACGGGACTCATCATGGTCGGCGCCGACCCCTACCTTATAGACCTCGCATGCGCCAGGGTTGCCTCCTTTGATTACCGGAAGGTGAGCACCCTGAAGACTGCCGAAGAGACGGGCATTATAACCGGCAAGTATCATACATTCGTGGCAGACCTGAATCTATCTGGCCTTGTAAAAAAATTTAAAGAACCAAAAACAAATCCCCTGGTGGCCTTCATCCACCATCCAAAGCGACAGAAGTATTTCCTGGCCGTACGAAATACGGCGTTGTTTAATTACTTATGTTCCCTAAAATTTATTGAAAATATTCTGTACCGGACGGGACTCAGACAGGATACCTATATAAACGCAGAGATGGTATTTAACGGGTTTTCGTTGAATAAAACGCTCTGTAAAAGCGGGTGCACAAGGTGCAGGGATTATTGTCCTACGGGATTAAGACTTCCTGATGTAATCGAAGATCGGGACAAAGGCTGCATCGAGTGTCTCTACTGTTTCCAGGTCTGTCCCACAAAGGCCATTGGATTCAAAGGAATACTTGGATTTGTAGCAGAACAGTTACGGCAATACGATGAAATCACAAGAAAGGTTGCCTGATAAAATAATTATAACATACAAAGGAATATGCAAATGAACAACCGGTTACCCGACGAAAGGGTTACAGTAATCATAGGTGCAGGTATAACAGGTCTGACCGCTGCCTACACTCTCGCCAGCGCTGGGGAGAAATGTGTGCTTCTTGAACGAGCAGACACCGTTGGAGGAGATTGCCGCACCTATATATTGGATGACATAACTTTTGATCTCGGCCCTCACGTTTTGTTGTTAAATCCAGACCTGGAAGCCGATAAATTGTTATTAACACTGCTGGAAAATGAAGAAGTTATAAGGAGAAAATGGTGCGTTGCCTTTCATGCAAAGGGGAAATTCTGGGAATTCCCCCCAAGCATAATGCATCTGCCATTTTATCCAAGGGAATATATACGGCAAATGGTTTTAGCCAGATTCCGGAAGAATACGACAAAAACCTCTCCTGTAAATTCACTTCAGCGCTTTATTGAGGATAAAACAGGTCCTTCTTATTATAACGACCTGTTTTCTTCGTTTGTTTTGAAAAAAACCTGCATGTCAGGCGACAAAATTCACCGTGACTGGTTTTGGAGGACTGACCGGGATATTGAGAATCGTAAAGAAATTCCTAAAAAGGCAATACGTTTAAAATCCTGGTATTATCCGGTCAAAGGGTTTGAAGCAATACCGCAAAAACTATGGGAAAAATATCGTCTTGCGGGTGGGGAAACAATCTGTAACTGCGGCCCTGTGTCTTTTGAGAAAAAAGAAGACCGTATCGAAAGCGTAAAAACAGGAGAAAGAACATTTCCTGTAAAAAATGTAATTTGGACTGCATCGGTAAATGAGCTAAACAATCTCCTGGGCGCCGATATTCCTCCAGTTAAGTATTTGGACACCTTGATTATCTGCCTGACTTATAATCGAAAAGAACGGGTTCCCCGTCGTTTTGTTTATACCTACCATCCACAGGAAGATTTAATTTTCAACCGAATCTATTATCCCGATCATATCTATGGCGAGAAAAGCCTTCCTGATCGGGAGGGTATTTGTCTTGAATTAAATGATTTTGCACATTTACAAAATATTTCAGATAACGAAATAATTGATCGGGCTGTTAATGATGTGGAAAAATTGGGGCTCTTCAGGAAAAGCGACCTGCGTCACCAACGTCTCTTCTGGCTAAAAGAGTGTATGCCCGTATACGAACTCGATTATGAGGTGAAATTGAAGGAGACATTTAGCGTAGTACACCATTATAAAAACTTATATTCAGTCGGTCGCAAGGGTGGGTATTTTTTCTGCCAAACACCAGCCGCAGCGAACCAGGGACTGAAAATAGCAAAGCATTTACTGCATGAGGAGGTAGCAAATGTCCCTAATTAATCTTGACCTGGCAACCAGGGGAATGGATTCATCTGCCCGCTGGAAAATATTAAAACGTCATGTTTTTTCTTTTTTAAGGCACATGACTTTGAAGAAATTTGTCAATTTCTGCCATGCGGAAATAAGCAGAATAATGAAGAAAGAGGCGCTCAAATCCTATCCCTATATTTTAAAAATTGAGTCTACAAACATCTGCAACCTGAGTTGTGCCTACTGCTATGATGGCAGAAGGATGTCGGTTCCTGGTGAACGCCCATACGGGAGAATGTCCTTCGACAATTTTAAGAAACTTATTGATGAAGTAGGCGCGTATGTGTTCAAGATCAATCTCTACGGCTTTGGCGAACCGTTACTTTTTCCTGAAACACTGGAAATGATTCAATATGCCAGTAAAAACAACATCGGTATGAGCATATCATCGAACCTGAATTTTAACGACCCTGACCTTCCGAAACGCATTGTAGAGTCCGGTCTTGAGGTCTTGATCTTTTCCTGTCACGGAGTCACCCAGGAAAGTTACAGCAAATTTATGGTGAAGGGCAACATGCAGACGGCTATGGAGAACGTCAAAAAGATTGTCGAAGAACGCAAGCGGGTTGGGGCTTCTACGCCATTCATAGACTGGCAGTACTGCGTTACAAAATTTAACGAAGGAGAGATGGGTATGGCAACTGCCAGGGCTAAAGAGCTTGGGGTTGATCAGATACGATTCTTAAGGCCGTTTATACCGCATGATGCTGGTGAAGAATGGCTCGCTGATTTTTTCAGAGAGGGTGAACCGGTTGGGTCGCAACAGCATAAACCGGGTTGTACATGGCCATATCGCTCTGCCTATATAAATTATGACGGCGGGCTTCTCCCCTGCTGTCAAGATGTCCGGCTGTTGGTCAACGATTTTGGCAACGTTTTTATATCGGGATTCATGAATGTTTGGAATAACGAGAATTACAGGCGCAGCCGCCGCCTGATCGCCAACCCAACAGATAAAAACATCGCCTGCCACACGATTTGTTCAAGGTGCACTACCATTGGTACGGCGAATAACAAAGAAATAAACAAGCGGAAAATAACAGCCTCGTCTCAATTAACAAAAGGAAATATTTAGTGCGCATTTTATTACTTAACCCACCATTTCTTGCAAAATTTTCCCGCCCGCAGCGCAGCCCTGCCGTCACCAAAAGCGGAACTCTGTACTTTCCCCTGTGGCTGGCCTATGCTACAGGAGTTTTAGGCGAAAACGGATTTAACGTCGACCTGATAGACGCCCCGGCAGATAACTATTCCATTGACGATGTCATCGAGAGAACCAGAAAGTTTCAGCCGTCCCTCATTGTCCTGGATACCAGCACGCCAAGCATCTATAACGATGTTGCCGTTGCCGGCCAATTGAAAGAACTATGTCCGTCATCTTTTATAACCCTTGTAGGAACCCATGTATCAGCGCTTCCTGACGAAACCCTGAATATTGACAAGAGGATCGATGCCGTAGCGCGCTACGAATACGACTACACCATCTTAGACCTCGCCAAAACCCTTAAAACTCAGGGGAATTTGAGAAATGTATCCGGGCTGAGTTTTCGCGAAGGCGATGGTATTACTCATAACCCTGGAAGAGCATATATTGAAAACCTGGATGAGTTGCCGTTTGTAAGCAAGGTCTACAAAAAATTTCTTAGAATAGAAAATTACTTCAATCCCAACGCCCTGTATCCGATGGTGACTATCACCACGAGCAGGGGATGCCCGTTCCCGTGCACCTTCTGCGTCTACCCGCAGACCCTGATGGGACGAGGATTCCGGGTAAGAAGCGTGGAAAATGTGGTTGCAGAGATGGAATACATTGTAGAAAATTTCCCGCAGACGAAGGCCGTCTTTTTTGAAGACGACACCATGACCGTCAATAAAAACCGGTGCAAGGAACTGGCTGAACGCATACTCCAAAAAAGTGTAAAAATTTCGTGGACGGCCAATGCCCGGGTGGGTCTGGATTATGAGACGATGCGGGCTATGAAGAAAGCCGGCTGCCGCTCTTTTTGTGTGGGATTTGAGAGCGGGAGTCAGAAGATTCTGGATAATATGAAAAAGAAGTCCAAACTGGAAGAGATGGAATCTTTTATGGCAAGCGCCAGGAAGGCCGGGATATTAATTCACGGCTGCTTTATGGCCGGACTGCCAGGCGAAACGAAAGAAACCCTCCAGGAAACCCTTGAATTAGCCAAAAGGCTCAACCCCGATACCGTCCAATTTTATCCCGTTATGGTCTATCCGGGGACAGAGGCGTATGCGTGGTACAAGGAACACGGACTTATCAGCACCTCTGATTACAAACAGTGGATTACCCCGGAAGGGCTTCATAATACCGTCATCAGCACGGATACCCTGTCATCAGAAGAACTCGTCAGATTTTGCGACCATGCAAGGCGGTCGTTCTACCTAAGACCCTCTTACCTTTTTTATAAAGCAAAGCAAATGCTCCTTTCACCCAGAGAAATAAGAAGGACTCTTAAGTCTGCACGGACATTTTTCAAGTATCTTATTAAAGGGTCCGATTTACCAGAAAAGGCATAAATACCCTATCCAAAAAATATTTAATAACTACATTAAAATGGATATATGAGTATCCCGGATCATGATAATATAAAGAAATGGGCAGGCTGGTTTAGAACGCTTCCGACACTATGGAAATTTATCACTGTAGTAATTGTGTTAATTTTATTTGGTGGGTTTTTTTATTTCCAGTATATGAAATTACCTTCCCTGCAGAGAGATATAAATGACCTTCAAAAAATAAATACATCCCTTAGCGAACAAAACAAAGAACTCAAAACAGAAATAATGTTACTTAGAAAAGAGAATGAGGGATTAAGAGAAACTGTTGCTCCTTTAATTCGCCAAGCAGCAAAGGAATTTCCAGGTGAAGAAATAAACACTTCTCTTAATAAAATAATAGAACGAATGGAAACTGAAAGCCCATACAAAAAACCTATTGCTACTTTAACTGCAACCGTTGAGGTTTTAATAGAATCGAATGAACAAATTAATGCCCACTTTATGGACAGAGGTGGCTTTTTGGCATTTGCAAAGGGAACTGAACCATTACTCATGACTTCTTCTCATGAATCGTGGGGCAGACAAACTGGACAAGGACAAGTCTTTTATAGCGGTATTTTCAGTCTAAACGCAACAGATTCCGCAGTTGGTCGTCCCTTGTTTTTTCTGAAAGATGTAGAATACATCCAGATTGTTTTTGACAAAATAGCACCAAAAAGTAAGGTAATCAGTGGTAGGGCCATTTGTATTGTTAATAATTTAATCCGTTTTGAATTCGTTATACCACCGCAAGAAACAACCAATAATATGATATTCATCCGTGATTTAAGTCAATTTCATCAGTTATTAAAGGAATCTGGTAACTAACCAAATATCCCAATATTATCGGAGATATTACAATTATTCCAAATGTTTGATTCAGGCTGTAAGCCTGAACCGGCATAAAATAACAAAGGTAGCAGATGAAGAAAATGTTGTATAAATATGAGATGGTAAGCTATATTAAACTATATTAATTTATCTTTTGTAGCCTTTGAATACAAACGGGGAGGATAAAAAATGCAAAACCAAGAAATATTGCAAAGAATTTCGTCTGACCCTGACATTTGTCATGGCAAGCCGTGCATTAAGGGGACAA
>Ga0194119_10003430_pt1 | contig 25547 bp, 22 predicted proteins | sample TA2MahC100mmetaG_FD_148620 | JGI IMG/M metagenome (GOLD analysis project Ga0194119, IMG submission 148620) | Freshwater microbial communities from Lake Tanganyika, Tanzania - TA2015018 Mahale Deep Cast 100m | ecosystem: Environmental > Aquatic > Freshwater > Lake | place: Tanzania: Lake...
CTACGGAGAAATTCGAGGAAGGGAGAGGAAAGAGCTCAAAAGTGTTCTGTCTGCCATGGTGCCACCTCAGAACACCATCCCATATGTAAAGGGAGATTCCGCAAAAGTGCGATTGATGATGCCTTTTTTGAAGCCAAACGCAGAAATGCGCGAAACACATGGTTTATATGATTGGGATGTAACTTCAGAAGATAATTACCTTACTGCTAAGTCGTATTCAAATCCAATTAGAATGAACGAAAAAAACAAGAAACAATTATTGGAGAAAGGTAAAACGCTTTACACTTCAATGTGTCAACATTGTCATGGTGAAGCAGGGGATGGACAAGGGAAAATGGTTGAAAATAAAGTTTACGCTGGAGTTCCAACTTATAAGGACAGTGTAAGAATGACATTGTCTGACGGACAAATGTTTTATTCTATATCATATGGAAAAGGAAAAATGGGTGCACACGCCTCTTTATTATCAAAAGAAGAAATATGGGTCTTAGTACATTATGTGAGGTCTCTTCAATATGGGCAAAATTATAACGGTAGTCGCCCTACAGGAAATACCTTACTTGCCAAGCCAGCGGAGAACAATGCGGCCGTTAAGAAAGAAGTAAAAAAGAAAGGAAAAAAATAAGCATAAAGAAGATGGAATTTCAAATTACAAAAAATGCAAAGAACCTTACCTACGGGCTAATTGGTTTTGGTCTGCTTCTCACTGGAATCGGACTGGTCACTGGTATGGGAGAAGACCATTTCTCAACACGATTGTTAACGAATGGAATAATTAATGGATTCTTCTTTTTCTCCCTAGGTTTAGGAGCTTTATTTTTCCTAGCCCTACAGTATGCTACAGAAACTGGATGGTACGCTTCCGTCAAGAGGGTAATCGAAGCAGTAGCCGGGTTTTTGCCCTATGGGATGGCGATTTTTGGCCTTGTCTTGTTGACCATCACCTTCATGCATGGCGCCCACATCTATATTTGGATGGATCCAGAAATGACCGATCCTGCCTCTCATCATTACGATAAAATAATTGATGGGAAGTCGTCTTACTTAAACCCTATTTTCTTTTGGATCAGGACCCTAGTGTACTTTGCAGTTTATTATATTTTCCTAACCGGTTTTAAGAGGAGATCAATGGAAGAGGATAGAATCGGAGGAACAGACCTGCATTTTAAAAATTACAGAAAAGGGGCCACTTTCCTTGTTTTCTTTGCAGTTTTTAGTTCCACGTCTTCATGGGATTGGCTAATGTCAATTGACGTCCACTGGTTTTCAACACTCTTTGGATGGTACACTTTTGCCGGAATGTGGTGTTCCACAATGGTGGTTCTCGTGCTAACCACACTCTATTTAAAAAATTTGGGTTATCTAGAAAAAGTTAACGATTCTCATATTCACGACCTGGGGAAATGGACTTTTGCCACTTCATTTTTGTGGTCCTATCTGTTCTTTTCGCAGTTTATGTTGATTTGGTACGCTAACATCGGAGAAGAGGTGACATATTATCAAATGCGTATTGAAAACTTTAAGGTATTATATTTTTCAATGTTTGTGATCAATTTTGCCTTTCCGATGTTAATACTAATGTCAAGAGACGCGAAGAGAAACATAGCTGTGTTAACTTTTGTTGGATTGGTTATTTTGTGTGGCCATTGGTTAGACGTTTACATTATGGTTTCCGCGGGTTCATTAGGAGCAAATGCTCACATAGGGGCCTTGGAGATTGGAATGTTAGTATTTATGGTGGGTTTATTTATACATACAATTTTGAAGAATCTTTCAAAAGTTCCATTGACACCTGTTAACCATCCATTCTTGGACGAAAGTATGCATCATGAAATTTAATTTACAATAAAAATAGAATAAAAACAAAATGGGAAAATTAGGAATTCTTTTAGTCATCGTGTTGGGAGCCATTGCAATTGCCCAACTAGTAAGAGTTTACGAATATACACTGAAATTAAAGAAAACGAGCGAACATGATATAAACGAGAGAGACAATAATCTAAATGCATGGTTGATGCTTCTTTTCATGATTTTTCAGTTTGGAGGGTTCATCTATTTAATGCTAGCCTATGGTTGGACAGGAAGAGGGCCTTCTGCCTCCTTGGAGGGAGATGAAACAGATTGGTTATTGAACTTGAACTTTGTAATTATAATTGCTGTTTTCTTCTTGACCAATTTCTTGTTATTCTACTTTGCATTCAAGTATGTGAGAAAGCCTGGAGTAAGGGCAACATACTATCCTCACAACAATAAATTAGAAATGATTTGGACAGTTGTTCCTGCTTGCGTATTGGCGGTAATTATCATCTTAGGTTTGCGTTCATGGAATAAATTAACTTCGCCAGCAGGGGACGGGGCAGTAGTGATTGAATTGTATTCAAAGCAGTTTGATTGGACTGCAAGATATGCCGGCCAGGACAATGTACTGGGAAAGTATGACTACAAACTTACCACTGCTAATAACGAGCTAGGCATCTTAACAACCAAAACAATAAAAGACGCAATAGATGAAAAAGAGAAGAAAATCAAAGCAATTGACCTTGAGTTAGCGAGCGATACAGTGCTTGCAGACTCAGTCATAGAGGCAAGAGAATTTACTTTGTCACACAATGAACGTATTTTACGATCCCTTTATCAATTAGAACAAAATCATAAGTCAGAATTAGATAAGAATGCAGAGGATGACATTATTGTTAAAGGAACTTTAGTGTTGTGCGTTGGGCAAGAATATGAGTTCAATTTCCGTTCAATGGATGTAATACATTCTGCGTACTTTCCGCATTTTAGAGCGCAGATAAATACCGTTCCTGGAATGACCACAAGAACGAAATTTACACCTAAAACCACAACAGCTGAAATGCGTAAAATCAAAAATGACCCTAAATTTAAATACATATTAATGTGTAATAAAATTTGTGGGAAAGCTCACTACAAAATGAAAATGGATATTGAAGTTCTTTCAAAAAAGGATTTTGAAGTATGGTATACTTCAAAAAGCAAAGAAACCTTTAAACTGAAATATGGCGCCACCCCTGCCGAGGAGTCTAAGGACCCGGCTAAAGAAGCAGGTGGAACATCGGGCGGTGATGCTCCAGTAAACGTTCCTGCAGATGCGGCAATGTCAATGAAAAAAGAGGATGAAATTAATAACGAAGTAAAATAAGAGTAAAATGGGATTCAACGCACACGATTCACAAAATCAAGGACATGCTCACCACGAGGAGCATCACCACGAAGAGAATTTTGTTTCAAAGTATATATTTAGCCAAGATCATAAAATGATTGGTAAGCAGTTTTTAATGACTGCGGTGTTTATGGGGTTAATAGCGATGATGCTATCAATATTTTTTAGAATTCAATTAGCTTGGCCCGGAGAGGAGTCACCTCTTTTGAATACCTTTTTAGGAGACCAGTGGGCCCCTAAAGGAATATTAGATCAAAACATGTACTTAGGTTTGGTGACTATCCACGGAACAATAATGGTGTTTTTCCTGCTTACAGGAGGATTGTCAGGAACATTTTCCAATATTCTCATTCCGCTTCAGTTGGGAGCAAGAGATATGGCCTCGGGATTTCTTAATATGTTGTCTTTTTGGTTCTTCTTTGTTTCATCCGTTTTAATGTTGATCTCTCTATTTGTCGAAACCGGACCAGCAATGGCAGGTTGGACGGTTTATCCTCCCCTATCGGCATTACCCAAGGCGGTACCTGGATCTGGGTTGGGAATGACCTTGTGGTTATTTTCAATGGCAATCTTCATCGCTGGTTCATTAATTGGGTCTCTTAATTATATTGTAACAGTATTAAATCTGAGAACGAAGGGTATGACGATGATGCGGATGCCTCTCACCATATGGGCATTCTTCGTAACGGCTGTATTGGGCGTACTTTCTTTTCCGGTTTTACTTTCTGCAGCACTGCTGTTGATAATGGATAGAATGGCCGGGACTAGTTTTTTCTTGTCTGACATTATTGTGGGAGATGAAATGTTATCTAACCACGGAGGATCCCCAATTTTATTTCAACACTTATTTTGGTTCTTGGGACACCCTGAGGTATATATCGTATTGCTTCCGGCGCTCGGACTTTCTTCTGAAATAATTGCAACAAATTCTCGTAAACCGATTTTTGGCTACAAAGCCATGGTTGCCTCAATATTAGCCATAGGTTTTCTTTCCTTTATTGTATGGGGCCACCATATGTTCATTACGGGGATGAATCCGTTTTTAGGCAGTGTGTTTGTATTCACAACTCTGTTAATTGCGATTCCCTCTGCGGTAAAGGTTTTTAATTATATCACAACGCTGTGGAAAGGATCATTGGTTTTTACCCCAGCGATGCTCTTTGCCATAGGCTTGGTTTCAACGTTTATCACAGGCGGTGTAACTGGGATTATTTTAGCGGATTCTGCTTTGGACATAGCGATTCATGATACATATTTTGTTGTAGCTCACTTTCACATTGTAATGGGAATGTCTGCAGTTCTTGGTATGTTTGCCGGTGTTTATCATTGGTTCCCCAAAATGTATGGAAGAATGATGAATACTCGTCTGGGTTATGTTCATTTCTGGATAACCATCATCGGAGCATATGGTGTTTTCTTCCCGATGCACTTTGTCGGTTTGGCGGGTGCACCAAGAAGGTATTACGATTATTCAGTTTATAAAGAGTTTGATAATTCGTCATTAGAAATGATGTTGGACTTAAATGTTGTCATCACATTTTTTGCAATTTTCGCAGCTTTAGGGCAGGCCATATTTTTGTTCAATTTCTTTTATAGTATTTTCAGAGGACCTAAGGCCCCTCAAAATCCTTGGAAATCGAATACGCTCGAGTGGACCGCACCGGTAGAACATATTCATGGTAACTGGCCTGGTGAGTTGCCAACCGTTCATCGTTGGCCCTATGATTATTCAAAACCAGGGTATGAAGAAGACTTTGTTCCCCAAACAGTTCCCTTAAAAGAAGGGGAGGAAGGGCACTAGAAAAGAATAAAGGCTCCGTTTAGGAGCCTTTATCTATTTCTGTTAATATTTCATGTTTTAGTGACATCAGTTCTGTATAAAAGTCCTCACCATAGGCTCGAATTAGTGGGTCTTTTAAAAATTCCACTACTCGAACTTGCTTTAATTCGCCCAAAACGCATGCAGCCTTGCAAATTGACCATTCCTCATAATTCAAGGCTTCAAGATTTCCAAATTTTTTAACACGAATAGGATATAAGTGACAAGAGATGGGTTTGTGATGTGAACTTTTCTGATCGCGAAAAGATTGCTCGATTGCACACGAGTTCATCCCTTTTGAATTGGTAGAAACGAAGACACAGGCCCCTTCGGGCATAAGCTTGGTGTGTTTTTCACCGTTCGAGTCTTCTGTATAAAAACCATTTTGAGCGATTTCTTTTTTTGAAGCTTCACTCAAATACGGGAGAATATGTGTTAAATTTTCTTTAATACCAGTAACCTCATCCTGTGTTAGAGGTGCACCCCCGTCCCCTTCAATACAGCACGCACCTTTACACGAATTTAAATCACACACAAACTTTTTCCGAAACACTTCGCTACTAATAATTTTATCATCAATTTGAAAAAGCATAGATGCAAATTTAAAGGAATCTTTTGTGAGGACTTGCTTATTAAAAATAAAGTCGTAAATTTGTAAAAGGTTTGAAACAATAAGAGGGGACGAAAGTCCCCTCTTTTATTAATATGCTGGATAAAAAAATAATAAAATCTTTGGCAGAGGAGCGCATAAATGAGCTCAACAATGGTTTATATATTGTTGAATTGTCAGTTTCCTCCAAAAATGTGATACAAGTAGAAATCGACAAGCTTAAAGGCGGGGTTTCGGTTGAAGATTGCATTTCTGTGTCCCGAAATATTGAACATAACCTTGATAGGGATAAAGAGGATTTTGAACTGCACGTTTCATCAGCGGGCTTAGACAAACCACTTCGTCATGTTAATCAATATGCAAAGAACGTAGGCAGAGTACTTTCAGTTCTTGGAATAGACGGAAAAATGCAAGAAGGGGAATTAGTTAAAGTTATTGAAGACAGAGTGGTATTACGTGCCATGACAAAAAAACTTGACGAAAAAAAGAAAAAAAAAATACGAATGGAAGAAATTTTGGAATACCCCTTCAGTCAAATTAAAGAAGCAAAAATTGTGATATCGTTTAAATAAAAGTTTATGAATAGTCTTGAATTGGTAGACTCGTTTTCAGAGTTTAAAGAATTAAAAAATATCGATAAGCAAACAATGCAACATGTCCTGGAAGATGTTTTCAGGGCAATGTTGAAGAAAAAGTTCAATACAGACGAACACATCGATATTATAGTGAACATTGATAAGGGAGACGTACAAATATTCTTGAATAAGGAAATTGTGGATGACGGGGAAGTAGAGGACCCCAACACCGAAATTGCATATTCAGATGCAAGAAAAATAGAGCCGGACTTTGAAATAGGCGAAGAAGTAACTGAGGAATTTAAATTCGCTGATTTCGGTAGAAGAAATGTATTATCGCTCCGTCAAAATCTTATTTCTCGTATTCTAGAGCTTGAAAAAGATCACCTCTACAGAAAATACAAGGAGAGAATTGGTGAGATTGTTACCGGTGAGGTGTATCAAGTATGGAAGAAAGAAATCTTGGTAATGGACGACGATAATAATGAGTTAATCTTGCCCAAGAGTGAACAAATTCCTGCGGACTTTTTCAAAAAAGGAGAGTCTGTTCGAGCGGTTGTTTCAAAAGTAGATATGCGCAACAGTACTCCAGTTATCATTTTGTCAAGAACGGCACCTGAATTTTTGGAAAGGCTATTTGAACTTGAAGTCCCAGAGGTTTTTGACGGGTTAATTACAATAAAGAAAATTGTAAGAGAACCAGGGGAAAGAGCAAAAGTTACAGTAGAGTCTTACGACGATAGAATTGATCCCGTTGGAGCCTGTGTCGGAATGAAAGGATCAAGAATTCACGGAATTGTCCGAGAATTAAGAAATGAAAATATTGATGTTATAAATTATACATCGAATAATCAGCTATTAATACAGCGGTCATTATCCCCTGCTAAAATATCGTCGATGGAAATATTAGCGGATGAGGCAAGAGTAAAAGTATTCTTAAAACCAGACCAAGTATCTCTTGCTATCGGAAAAGGAGGACACAATATAAAACTAGCCGGAAAATTATGTGGCTACGAAATTGATGTATATCGAGATGGGGAAGTGGATATTGATGATGTTGATTTGGAGGAATTTGTAGATGAAATTGATGGTTGGATAATAGATGAATTAAAAGCAATAGGTTGTGATACTGCCAAGTCTGTCTTGGAGATAAGTTCAGAGGAACTGGTATCCCGAACAGATTTAGAAAAGGAAACAATTGACGAAGTCTTCAGAATACTGAAGGCAGAATTTGAATAAATTAAAAGAAGACGATATGGGAAAACCAATCCGTTTAGGAAAGGCAGCTGGTGAACTCAATGTGGGAATACAAACACTGGTAGATTTTCTTCAATCTAAAGGAATAAAGATTGATAAGAATCCAAATACCAAGCTAGAAGGGGATCAATTTGATTTACTGTGTCAGGAATTTGCTGCTGACCAAAACTTTAAAGAACAGGCCAAGGTTTCAACACGTAGAGAAAAACGGGAAACACTCTCCATTGATGATATTCAGATTGCCGAGCAACCTCAGGAGTCTGAGGAGGAAGAGGAAGCTGAGATCAGTGTCGAAGAAATCAAGCGCCAGATTTTTTCTTCTAGCGACCTAAGATCCAAATCGGAATCTAAAATTCAAGTGCTTGGGAAAATAAACTTAGATGCGCCTGATCAAAAAAGGGGATTCAAAAAAAAGACTGAGGATACTGTCAAGAGCGAACAAGACGATTCCATTTTTGAAGAAAATACCTTAATTCAAGAGCAAAAAACTGATCAAACACAAGAGGAAAAGGCAGTAGAAATCGAAACTATTCGCTTTCAACGCCAAGTACTTTCTGGCCCAACGGTATTGGGAAAAATTGAACTACCCGTTGAGAAACCAAAACCCCCCGTAGCGACCTCTGCGCAGGCTCCTAACGATACAAATGCAAAACGCAAGCGAAAACGAATCAAGAAAGTAGAGACAAATACAACGAATCAGCAAACTTTTCATAAATTTAATAAAGAATCTAAAGTTGAAAAACAAGAGATTTCGGAGCAAGATATTCAAAAAGAAATTAAAGAAACTTTAGCAAGACTCTCTAATCAAGGTTCTAAATCAAAAGCCTCCAAAAATAGAAGATCAAAAAGAGATTTGGTGGCTCAAAGGCGCCAAGAGGAAATGGAACTTGCCGAACTAGAGGATAAAATTCTTAAGTTGACAGAATTTGTTACAGTATCTGAGTTGGCTGCAATGATGAATGTAGCCCCAACGCAAGTTATTTCAGTTTGTATGTCCCTTGGTATCTTCGCTTCCATTAATCAGCGACTTGATGCCGAAACTATTCAAATTGTTGCGGATGAATTTGAGTTTGAAACACAATTTGTCAGTGCTGAAGTACAAGAATCCATTCAGCTCGTAGAGGATAGTGAGGAGGACTTAATATCCAGACCTCCTATTATTACAGTAATGGGACACGTCGACCACGGAAAGACATCCCTCCTGGATAAAATTCGCAATGCTAATGTTTCTGAAGGTGAGGCTGGCGGTATTACCCAACACATCGGTGCGTACTCCGTTACGTTAAAGGATGGAAGAAAAATGACCTTTTTGGATACTCCTGGTCATGAGGCGTTTACGGCTATGCGGGCCAGAGGTGCGCAGGTCACAGATGTTGCTATAATTATTGTTGCGGCTGATGACGATGTGATGCCTCAAACAAAGGAAGCAATTTCTCATGCTCAAGCGGCAAGTGTTCCAATGATTTTTGCAATTAATAAAATTGATAAACCGGGAGCCAATGTCGATCGTATAAAGGAACAACTTTCTGCTATGAATATATTGGTGGAGGACTGGGGTGGGAAATATCAAAGCCAAGAAATTTCGGCAAAACAAAATATTAATATTGATTTATTGCTCGATAAAGTATTACTAGAGGCGGAAATTCTTGACTTAAAAGCAAATCCAAATAAAAATGCCCTTGGAACAGTGATTGAATCTTCTCTAGATAAAGGGAAAGGGTATGTAACAAACATGCTCGTTGAAGCTGGGACGATGCGCGTTGGAGATGTTATTCTTGTTGGAAGATACTACGGGCGTGTAAGGGCAATGCATGACGAGCACGGTGTTGTACTAAAAGAGGCCGGTCCGGCAAAACCTGTTTCAGTTCTCGGAATTAATGGCGCACCTAGCGCAGGGGACAAATTCAATGTCTTGAATGATGAAAAGGAGGCCAAAGCAATAGCTCAAAAAAGGGAGCAACTTTACAGGGAACAAGGGTTACGTACGACAAAGCATATTACACTTGATGAAATCGGTAGACGTTTAGCCATTGGTGACTTTAAAGAACTCAATGTCATTGTGAAAGGCGATGTGGATGGATCGATTGAGGCACTTTCAGACGCGCTTTTAAATCTCTCTACAGAAGAAATCCAGGTTAATATTATCCATAAAGGGGTTGGTGCAATTACTGAGGCTGATGTCAATTTAGCGTCGGCATCTGATGCCATTATTATTGGATTCCAGGTAAGGCCGTCTCAAAGTGCAAGAAAACTAGCTGAAAGTGAGCAGATTGACATTCGCTTGTATAGTGTAATCTACAAAGCAATAGAGGAGTTGAAAGCTGCCATGGAAGGAATGTTATCACCTGATATTGAGGAGCAAATTACTGGCTCAGCAGAAATTAGAGAAACGTTCAACATTACCAAGGTGGGTACAATTGCAGGTTGTTTTGTTATGGACGGGGTCATCAAAAGATCTGCAAAGGTCCGTGTTATTCGAGATGGAATTGTCGTCCATACAGGGATTCTAGGATCCCTCAAACGCTTCAAAGACGATGTAAAAGAGGTGAAAAACAATTATGAATGTGGATTAAACATTGATAAATATAATGACATTCAAATCGGAGATGTTGTAGAGGCATTTGAAGAAGTAGAGGTAGCAAGAAAATTATAACATCCTTTGGCAAACCCATTTGAATATTAATTGTTAGCTTTGTTTTAACTAAAAATAAGAATATGTTCATTTTAGGAGTAGTAGGACCAGGTCAAATATTAATCATTGTATTGGTCATTGTATTGTTATTTTTTGGAGGCAGGAAAATTCCTGAATTAATGAGAGGATTAGGCAGGGGAGTAAAGGAGTTTAAGGATGCCTCTAAAGGAAATGAAAGCAACTCGTCCACAAAAGTTTCTCAAACAGAATCAGAAGAGGAATAATGGCTTACGGTACGATAAGTGAGATAAAGGAAGCATTGCGATCCGGAGAATCTGCTTTGTCAATAACGAAAAGCTATCTGAAACGTATCAAAGAATTTCAAAATCTTAATGCATTTATCGAAATATTTGAAGATGATGCACTTCGTCAAGCAAAAGATGTAGATGCAAAAATTGCTAACCGAACCGCTGGAAAATTGGCGGGATGTGTGGTTGCAATTAAAGACAATATTTGTTTTAAAGGCCACCGTGTTACAGCGTCTTCTAAAATTCTAGATGGATTTGAATCCTTATTTACAGCCACCGCATTACAACGATTAATTGACGAAGATGTAATTGTCATTGGCCGTTTAAATTGTGATGAGTTCGCCATGGGTAGCTCGAACGAAACATCAGTTTACGGTCCAGTAAAAAATAACCTAGACATTTCTAAAGTACCTGGGGGATCTTCAGGGGGCTCTGCTGTTGCAGCATCAGCAAAATTGTGCACTTTTTCTCTTGGAAGTGATACAGGAGGATCCATCAGACAACCTGCCTCTTGGACGAAAACGTACGGGTTTAAACCGACATATGGTCGTGTGAGTCGATATGGCCTCATTGCGTATGCTTCGTCATTTGACCAAATTGGGCCATTTACAAATTCCATTGATGACGCCGAAATTATAACAAAATTAATGTCTGGTAAAGATGATTTTGACAGCACCTCTTCCTCGAAAAACTGGGATATCAAAGTCAACGAAAAAGGCCGGCTTGCTGTTATATCTGAATATTTGCAGCATCCAGGATTAGATCCAGAGGTAAAAACAGAATTATTTTCTACGATTGCTAAATTTAAAAAAATCGGTTATACCATAAAGGAATACAACTTTCCGTTTATGGAGCAATTGGTTCCTACTTATTATATTTTATCAACAGCTGAAGCTTCTTCTAATCTGTCGCGTTTTGATGGAGTGCACTATGGCTTCAGAAGTGAAAAAGCCAATGGAGTTGAAGAAACCTATGTAAAATCGCGTTCCCAAGGTTTTGGAAAGGAGGTAAAGCGCCGAATAATGGCAGGGACATTTGTTTTATCTCATGGGTATTATGATGCATACTATGCAAAAGCCCAACAAGTAAGGCGATTGATTAAAAATAAAACAAATGAAATTCTTAATGAGTGTGATGCAATTCTTATGCCTACAACTCCAGGAACGGCATTTGAGCTGAATGCGATTTCAGATCCAATTCAAATGTATTTACAAGATATCTTTACTGTACATGCAAATTTGTCGGGAAATCCTGCTTTGAGCATACCTTGGAAACTACATTCAAATGGATTGCCTTTCGGATTGCAATTTATGGCAGAGAATTTTAACGATGGTTTCGTGTTGAACCTTTGCAAAAAACTTGAAAAGGAATTATGAGGCTTACGTTATTGTTATTATTCACACTTAATCTATTATTAGGATTCTCTCAGAAGCCAACGCGTACAGAGAAACCAGCAGATTCATTAAAAGGGGAAGCTTTTCTTAATACCGTGGAACAAAGCTTGAAATTATTTTATGATGATTACACAAATGACTTGCGCTACGATTCAATCATTACTGCATTAAAATATGAACCAGGTGAAGTTCCGTCCTTTACCGATGAACAAATTTGTGAAGGATTGCGGAAAATGAATGAAATGACCCCCTTTCAACTTGAATGCAACCAAGCCACTCTTTCTACCATTCGTTTTTTTGCCCGCGAAAGAAGAAGCTTTATTCGTATCGCAATGGGAAGGTCTGCATTGTATTTTGATATGTACCGCGAAAAATTAGCAGAATATGGTTTGCCCATTGAATTACGTTTTTTAAGTGTCATTGAAAGCGGCTTAAGGCCACAAATAAAATCTAAAGCAGGCGCATTAGGCTTATGGCAGTTTATGTATAAAACAGGGCTCTACTTTGGTCTTGAAGAAAACTCATACATTGATGAACGTATGGATCCTGAGAAGTCTACAGATGCTGCTTGTCGCTTCCTACGTCAGTTGTATGGAATTTATGGAGATTGGAATTTGGCTTTGGCAGCTTACAATGCCGGCCCAGGAAACGTAAATAAGGCTATAAGAAAGTCGGGTAATAAATCCACCTACTGGGAGGTTCGACCATACTTGCCCAAAGAAACGCAGGGATATGTACCTAACTTTATCGCAGCGGCTTATTTGATGACATACCACGCAGAACATAATATCATTCCGCTCGAAGCGAAAGTGCATAATGCAGAATTAGATACAATGTGCTTAAAGCAGCCTGTCCACATGAATACAATTTCGAAATTAATAGGTTGGGATTTAGAAGAAATAAAATTATTAAATCCTGTCTATAAAACTACCTATATCCCTAAATCAAATATTGCAAGGTGTGTAACCGGTCCCTTTAATCAGATTACATTGTTGGTTGGGTTGGAAGATTCTTTGTATCAATTAGAAAAAAATATTTATAATCCAGATCCTGTTACAATAATTCAAGGAAACGAAAATAATGTTGTTCAGACAGTGGACTCCACTCAGGCCATAGTGCAATTAAGTTCAGAAGAGGATTCATTACAAGCATCAAATAAAAATCTTCAATACTACAAAGTAAAGCCTGGAGATAATCTCAAATCAATCTCGCTTAAATTCAATGTGACCATTCAACAAATATTGGAGTGGAATGCATTGAGAACAACAAATTTATACGTTGGACAACGGTTAAAAGTGTTGAGTGACGAGGTGGTTACTCAGAATCAATCAATACCTGTTGAACAAAGCGTTACTCCCGTCAAACCGCCAACACCAAAAAAGAAATATTATACCGTCAGGTCAGGAGATAACTTTAGTAAAATTGCTCAAAAATATAATTTAACGCTTGCTCAGTTACAGAAATTAAATCCAAAGGTTAAAATCAATCGAATTCAAGTTGGTCAGAAAATTAGAGTGAAATGAGGTTTGTGTTATTTTTCTCACTTTTTTTCATAACTATGTCGTGCGGCTCATACGAATACGAGGGAATACAAGTAACAGGAGAAATTGGCGAATTATTAATTGTTGCTGAAGATGATGTTTGGAACACTCCAAAGGTTAGAGAAGCATTAGAATCAGCTTTAACGAAGGTCATAAAGCCCTACTTTCCGACCGTAAAGACTTTTAAGTTGGTTCATCGAATTCCTTCTACTTTCCGGGGTGGAATTAAAAGGCATAGAAATATACTTTTTATAAATGTGTCACCTGAATTAAACAAACCTCAAGCAGAGCTAAATTTCATTACAGACGTTTGGGCGGACAACCAATCCATTATGAAAATCAATGCACGTGATAAAAACCAACTAATTCAATTACTCAAAAGTAAAACTATTAATCAAGCCCATGATTACTATGAGGAACGTGAATGGAAACGAACCATAAAAATATTTAGGAAAGAACAAAATGATTATGTACAAGGAAAGATTAAAAAAACCTTTGGTATTGACATTCAATTGCCCGAGGAATCTCGTATAGTTACTTCAAATAAAAATTTCTTTCGAATAGAGTTTCCAATTAAGTCACGGCCTATAGAGTTCACAAATATTGGGAAACAAGAAGCTGGAATTATTCAAACAGGCGTCATGATATATCACTACGATTATAAAGAGCCTGGTCAATTAAGCTTAGAGAATTTATTGCGTGCGCGAGATACCATGTTATATTACAATGTGCCTCATGAAAATGAGGGGGAGTACATGGGAACCCAATATGTGAAAATAGTTTACCCCGAAATGACTTCCTCAACAAATGAAGACAACTCGATTAAAGGATTTGAAATGCGCGGTATGTTTCAATTTCTCGGATCTACAATACCTAAAAATGGAGGTGCTTTCTGGGCGTTCCATTTTGTTCATCCTGGAAATAAGAAAGTAATTTGCATCAGCGGATATGTCGATGCTTCACCCGTTACGAGCTGGATTCAACCTCTTCGGGAAATTCAAGCCGTTTGGAAAAGTGTCAAAATTGTATAATGCCGACCACAAAAATTTCAGCAGTTATTATTACACTCAACGAAGAACAACATATTGCAAGGTGCCTTCAATCCGTACTGCAAGTTGCTGATGAAGTCATAGTTATGGACTCACATTCGACAGACAGAACATCTGAAATTTGCAAATCCTTTAATATTAAGTTTATATCTACCGATTGGAAAGGATTTTCGGCCACTAAAAACGAAGGAAATGAATTCGCCACCCATCAATATATTCTGTCATTAGATGCGGATGAGTGCCTCGACGGGGAACTCATTACAGAGATAAAGCACCTAAAAGAGCAAGGCCTAGAGGCGGTCTATTCTGTCAATAGATTAACAAATTACTGCGGGAAATGGATTCGTTTTTCAGGGTGGAGTCCTGATTGGAAGGTCCGTTTATTTCCAAAAAATCTCGTGAAGTGGAACGACGCCATCGTTCACGAAGAACTAGAACTTCCCCAGCATATCGAAGTAGTTGCCTTAAAGGGGAGATTACTGCATTATTCCTATTCGACTACATCTCAACATCGCCAACGTGCTGATAAGTATTCCATATTGACAGCAAAAAAATATGCATCGCAAGGAAGGAAAACCACAATAGTTAGTCCGTATGTTGCAGCAATCGGGCGCTTTTTCTCCATGTATTTTATTAAAATGGGTTTTTTGGATGGAAAAGAAGGATTTCAAATTGCTTGGATAAGTGCAAAGTCTAATGCTCTTAAATACAAAGAGTTACAAAGACTCACAACTAAAAAAAATGGATAGAATAATTGTTTCGAGGGCAGATAGTATTGGTGACGTGTCGTTAACCTTGCCAATGTGTGCTTGGATCAAAGATAAATTTCCAGGGGCAACATTAGTTTTTTTAGGAAAAGAGTATACCCGTCAACTTGTTTCGATATTTAATAAAATTGATGAATTTTTAGCACTTGAAGATCTTATAGATTTACCGTTGACACAGCGACTTGAGGCAATAAAGGCCGATGCTATTTTACATGTTTTTCCATCCAGAGAAATTGCCTCACTCGCAAAAAAAGCAAGAATTCCCTTGCGTATTGGCACCTCTCATCGCGCATTTCATTTGCTGACATGCAACAAACGCATGGGTTTTACAAGAAAAAGATCCGATTTACACGAGGCACAGCTTAATTTTCACCTTCTCAAACCTCTCGGATTAACACAAATTCCTCCCATGTCAGAGGTGCAACAACTTGCGGAGAACTTTCACCCAAATAAGCAGGAACTACCCCCATTATTTAACAATATTGACTTATCGAAAACCGTTATTTTACACCCAAAATCAAAGGGAAGTGCAAAGGAATGGCCAATCAATTCATACCTTGAGTTGTGTAATGAATTGATAAAGCTGGAAATACCTGTGATTTTTACTGGAACAAATGATGAGGGAAACTTATTCCGACACTTCATTCCCAATCATTCTTTAGTGATCAACGCAACAGGGCTGCTTTCACTTGGGGAATTGATATTTCTAATCTCACAAGTGCGTGGGTTAGTTGCATGTTCTACAGGACCCTATCACATAGCTGGTTTATGCAATAGAAAAGCCGTTGGGCTTTTTTCGTCCCAGAGGCCAATGCACCCAGGAAGATGGCACGCGCTGGGAAAAAAGACCACTTGGCTGACATATGATGTGAATTGTCAGGCATGTACGAAGAAAAAGAAATGTATGTGTATTGAAAAAATTTCGGTTGCTCAAGTGTTGCAAGTACTTCTAGATGATAGTGTGAAAGGGAATCTTTCACTCGAATAATTATCTTTGTTTTAAATTGGGGTGAATGGAATATGAGTTTAAATATATCGAAGCGAAATGGCGAGAGTTTTGGACTCAAAATGAGACGTATAAGGTTACCGAAGACACTTCAAAATCAAAGTTTTATGTCTTAGATATGTTTCCCTATCCCTCTGGTGCAGGTTTGCACGTCGGTCACCCACTCGGATATATCGCATCAGACATATTTTCCAGGTATAAGAAACTCGAAGGATATAACGTTTTACACCCAATGGGTTACGACTCCTTTGGTTTGCCCGCAGAGCAATATGCTATTCAAACCGGGCAACACCCTGCAAGGACAACTGAGCAAAATATTTCACGTTACAGGGATCAGCTCGATAAAATTGGTTTTTGTTATGATTGGACGCGCGAGGTTCGAACTTCCTCTAAGGAATACTATAAATGGACACAATGGATTTTCATTCAGCTATTTAATTCATGGTATAATCCTATGTCAAATAAAGCTGAAGATATTCAGTCCTTAATAGAAATTTTCGAACAACACGGTTCGCAAGGTGTAAATTTGGAAATACTCACAGGTGATATTGAAAAAAATGTGGCTCCTTTCACTGCAAATCAGTGGAAAAGTTTGGATCAAAAAAAGCAATTGGAGATACTGATGAATTTTCGTTTGGCTTATCTTGGAGAATCCTTTGTAAACTGGTGTTCAGCATTGGGTACTGTGCTTGCCAACGATGAGGTAGTAAACGGCGTCTCCGAACGAGGAGGACATCCTGTAGAACGTAAATTGATGAAACAATGGAGCTTGCGCATAACGGCTTATGCGCAACGTCTGTTGGATGGGCTTGAGTTAATTGATTGGTCTGAAAGTATTAAAGAAACGCAACGGAATTGGATTGGGCGAAGCGAAGGGTGTTCAATTTTCTTCCCGCTAGATGCTTCGAAGGGTGGAAAATCAAAAGGCTCATCGGTGGATTATATCGAAGTTTTTACCACACGGCCAGATACAATTTTTGGCGTCGCTTTTGTCACCCTTGCCCCTGAACACGATTTGGTTTTTAAAATTACTGCTCCTTCGCAATTAGAGCAAGTGACATCTTATGTTGCAAAATCTAAAAATCGAAGTGAAAGAGAACGACAAGCAGATGTAAATACCATAAGTGGTGTTTTTACAGGAGCGTATGTTTACCACCCTTTTACCGAGGAACTCATACCCATTTGGGTTGGAGATTACGTCCTTGTGGGTTATGGTACAGGTGCTGTAATGGCAGTCCCTGCCCACGATGAAAGAGATTATAAATTTGCTAAATATTTTGAAATTCAGTTCAAGCAGGTTATTATCCCTATTGACAAAGAACATAATATAGAAAAAGAGGCTTGGACAGAGAAAGAAGGCAGGCTCACAAATTCCGATTTTTTAAATGGATTATCTGTCAAAGAGGCTATATCAAAAGCAATTTCTGAAATTTCGTATAAAAATTTTGGCAAGAGCCGAGTAAACTATCGTTTGCGTGATGCTGTTTTCGGACGTCAACGATATTGGGGGGAACCCATCCCAATTTTTTATGAAAATGAAATACCATTTGCGCTAAGCGAGAAAGATTTACCATTGAATTTACCGGAAGTGGATAAATATTTACCCACGGAGGACGGTGAACCGCCATTAGCTCGCGCTAAGAATTGGAAACATAAGAACAACTGTGAATACGAACTCTCTACAATGCCGGGGTGGGCAGGAAGTTCTTGGTATTTTTTACGCTATTTGGATGCTCAAAATTCAAAAGAATTTGTAGGTAAAGGTAAAGTAGAATATTGGCAAAATGTGGATCTGTACATTGGAGGATCGGAACATGCCACCGGACACTTGCTCTATGCTCGATTTTGGAGCATGTTTCTTTTTGATCGTGGGCATATTCCATTTGACGAACCCTTCAAGAAAATGATTAACCAGGGAATGATTTTGGGCCGAAGTAGCTTCGTTTATTTAATCATTGGGGAAAATAAATTTGTCTCTCATTCTTTAAAAGAGAAGTATAACTGTGTGCCCATACACGTCGATATTTCTATGGTTGATAATGATAAGTTGGATATAAAAGCATTCCGCAGATGGAGGCCAGAATATTCGGACGCTCAATTTATTTGCGAAGCCGACGGCTCATATATCTGTGGCTTTGAAATTGAAAAAATGTCAAAATCAAAATACAATGTACAAACTCCTGACGAGCTCATTGATAAATTTGGGGCAGATACACTGCGAATGTATGAGATGTTCTTGGGGCCCTTGGAACAAACCAAGCCATGGGATACCAACGGAATTACAGGAGTTCATAGCTTTTTGAAGAAATTTTGGCGTTTGTTTCACATCACCGGCGCCTTTGAAGTTACTGAGGCAGAACCAAGTAAAGAAGCGATGAGGACATTGCATAAAACAATTAAAAAGTTGCGGGATGATTTAGACCGTTTTTCCTTTAATACGGGGGTTTCGAGTTTTATGATTTGCGTGAATGAATTGTCAGACCAGAAATGTAACAGTCGACACGTTTTGGAACAATTGACAATTTTGATGGCCCCATATGCCCCTCACATTACCGAGGAAATTTGGGAAAAGCTCGGAAATGATAAAGGGTCTTTAATACGAGCATCTTATCCGTTATTCGATCAAAAATACTTGGTTGAATCGTCTTTTTTCTACCCTGTGTCGTTTAATGGTAGAATGAGATTTAAATTGAATTTACCCCTGGATTTATCTAAAGAGGAAATTCAAAAGGAAGCACTGGAAAACAAAGACACGGTCAAGTGGCTTGAAGGGAACATTCCTAAAAATGTTATCGTTGTTCCTGGAAAAATTATTAATATCGTTTTCTAATTCACTAAATGCAGAACCTCAATGGCTTTTTCAATGGGTTTAATGCCTCTAGGTAATTTATCCAAATGAGTTTTCATTTGAGCACCTCCAGCGCAAATAAGAACATCTGGTGCATCTTTTTGAAGTTTTTCAAAATAATTGAGAATGAAAGCTTCTTCGACTGCGGTCAGCCAAGATGATATGACTGCGCGGGGATTAAGTAATTTTATCGATTGGATTAAGGAATCATATGGCAGGCTTTGACCTAAGTAAAATGTGCTAAATCCGTTTTTGCGGAGTAAATATTGATAGAAGAGAAGACCTAGTTCATGCCACTCGTGCTCAGGCAAAAATAAAAGAATGGGTTGGTCATCTACCACTGGAATAGGCAAGTTATCTATTTCCGTGATTACTTTTTGGCGAATAACATTTGACATAAAATGCTCTTGAGCTGGATTAATACTTCCAACTAAAAACATAACACCAATGCGTTCCATAAATGGAACCAAATGGTTTGTGAAAGCTTTTTCTAAACCAATTTCATCTATTAGCGCCTGGAGAGTATGTGTAAACATCCTTTCATCCATCTCAATCAATGCTAAAACAAACTGTTCACCACTTGTATCAAGTACACTGACACTGTGTAAATCCCAAACCTTTTCAGCAATATCGTTTTTGGACAGTGCAGCTATTTTGGAAATTTTGATTCCATGCTTATTTAGTAAGCTGATGTTGAGCAGGAAACTTAATTCTTCGTCGCTGTATGTGCGTATCTGAGTATCTGTTCGGTCTGGAACCAACAAACCGTAGCGTTTTTCCCATATACGTAAGGTGTGCGCTTTGATTCCCGTTAGTATTTCAACGTCTCGTATTTTATAATCAGCCATGTTACCCCTTTATTAACACACAAGAAAATTTTTTGTTCGCAACTATAGCACTTTAAGGCTTAACTTTGTCTTGTGAACATTAAAACATCAGAATTTATTGTTTCAAATAAGGAGGTTTCAAAATGCCCAGCAGACGGATTACCTGAATTTGCCTTTATTGGAAGAAGTAATGTGGGTAAATCTTCATTAATCAACATGTTAACCGGAAAGAAAAACTTAGCGAAAACTTCAGGAACTCCCGGAAAAACCCAACTTATTAACCATTTTTTAATCAATAATCAATGGTATCTTGTGGACTTACCAGGTTATGGTTATGCCAAATCGGCAAGGTCAACTCGTTCCAAATGGGAAAAATTTATTGCAGAATTTTTAACACAGCGACCAACGTTACAAAATACTTTTGTTCTCTTGGATGCGCGCCTGGAGCCTCAAAAAATAGACTTGGATTTCATGATTTGGTGCGGGGAAAAGCAGTTGCCCTTTTCAATGGTCTTCACCAAAATTGATAAATTATCCAGCACTTCGCTTCAGAAAAATGTAGCTCTATACAAAAAGAAAATGCTCAATTATTGGGAAGAGATGCCCCCTGTATTCACGACTTCGAGTGAGTCGACATCAGGAAAAGAAGCGCTATTGAAATATATCAACACCATAATTAAATAGGTAAATGAATTATTCGCCAACCATTGTTACTATTGGGAATATTTCTTTCAGTTGCCGTTTACTAATAAAAGAAAAAGAAGAAAAACAGTGCGGCCTCACTTCGGCGAATTCCGTCAGTGTAACCGATGGTGCTTCTGGATCCATTCATTACCCGCTCTCCGTCCACATAACCAATCGTGCTTCGTGAACTGTTCATCACACGTTCGCCGTCTATGTATCCGATAGTGCTTCTGGAGCTGTTCATTACGCGTTCTCCGTCAAAATATCCAATAGTACTTCGCGAACTGTTCATTATGCGTTCTCCGTCAATGTATCCAATGGTACTTCGCGAACTGTTCATCACACGGCCATTTTCTATATATCCAACGGTACTTCGAGAGCCATTCATAAGGCGTTGCGCTGACAGAGAAAAGGTAAACAAACCAAACAAGAAGATAATTACTAATTTTTTCATGAGTCAATGATTTATTTTAAAGATACGCGATTTTTTATAAATCTTACAGAAATTAGTAGGATTTTAATTCAGGACATATCAATTAGCAGGAATTTCAGCACAGGGATCACGATGAGACCTCCTTATCCCTATCTTTGGAGAAATGACACACCCGCGAACGTATACATTGCCTTGGGAAGATTATGAACTTATTGACGCAGGAGGAGGAAAGAAACTTGAGCGATGGGGAAATATAATCACTATCCGACCTGAGTTACAGGCGTATTTTCAAAGTGTTCAACCGTTTACCGAGTGGAGAAAAAAGGCGCATTGGGAGTTTATTGAAACCTTAGGAACTAAAGGTAAATGGAAGGCTTTACAGCCGAATACACCGAATAAATGGCAAATTAAGTATGAAAAATTGCTTTTTAATTTGGAGCTTACGGCGTTTAAACACGTTGGAATTTTTCCAGAGCAACGAAGCAATTGGGATTGGGTGAAGGATTCACTTCAATCGGAGGAAAGAGTACTTAACCTATTTGCCTACACCGGTGCAATGTCGTGCCTGGCGCGCTGGAAAGGGGCAGAAACCACCCATGTAGATTCCGTGAAGCCTATCTTGTCATGGGCTCGTGAGAACATGGAAAGCAGTAGATTGCTCAACATTCGCTGGGTGCACGAGGACGCCTTAAAGTTTGCGCAACGGGAGGAAAAACGTGGTAATCACTACGATGTTATTGTTATGGATCCGCCAGCTTGGGGTATTGGTGCGAAAGGGGAAAAATGGAAATTAGAGGACAATGTGGATCAATTAATGAGCACCGCTGCATCTATTTTATCGCCAAAAGGTCAATTGGTGATGAATACCTACAGCCCCATGGTAACCTTCGAGCTTTTGGAGGAATTGGCCACATGTTATTTTCCAGAAAGAAATTGCGACCTTTCAGAGCTTTACATGGAGTCCACAACGGAAAAACATGTGTATTTCGGAAACTTACTTCGTGTTACAGCATAGTAGATAACCAACGACATTGCGATTAGCTTCTAGGAATAATAACGCTTTGGCTGTTTGGGTTTTTGTATTGAGGTTATGTCCTTCCCCTCCGTTCTCAAGGAAGTCGACTTACCCTCTCCCCTTGAGGGGAGATTGAGTCTGATGAATCTGATGAGTATCAAACTCCGTCAGAGAGGGGTGAAAATATAAAAGCAAGTTTGTTTCATGTCACCCTCCTCGGTCCTCCCTCGCAGGGAGGAAGAAAAATGTCCTACCCCTTTGAAGGGGGATAAAGGGGGATGATAAAATTGCTTGCTATCAACAATAATTTTTCTTATATTTAAATTTGTACTCAAATAATTATTACAATATTAATCTCAAAGAATTTGCTCGTGAATTAAGAACTCAAACCGTTTCTAAAGCTGAAAAATTTATTTGGAAAGCCGTTCTTTCGAGAAAACAAATAGGGGAGCGATTTTTAAGACAAAGACCCATTGACCAATTTATCGTTGATTTCTTTGCTCCAAAGCTTGGATTAATAATAGAAATTGAGGGTTCATCACATAAAAATAAAGCAGATTACGACTTCTACCGTCAACAAAAACTGGAAGGTCTAGGATATGTCTTCTTAAGATTTAGAGAAGGGGAAGTAATCCAAAATATTAGGGCGGTTAAAGAACGTATTGATTATGCTATTTTTTGTTTGAAAGAAAAATGGCCTCCCACTTTGCCTGTCGACCGAGGTGGAAAGGGGAAATGAGGTCTGATGAGTATCAAACTCCGTCAAGATAGGGGCGACATTATTTCTAGCTTCTAGATTCTCCTCCCCCCCGATCCCCCTCTAAAGGGGGAAGGAAATGTGGGATTACTCCCTGCGCTCGTGAGCCCAAATTGGTGTTGCTTCAAATCCACTAAAAACTAAGCTGCTTCGCAACTTTATAACTTTTTTGTTTTTATCATTTGAAAAAGCAAGCTTTAGACATTCTTTAAACAAAAAAGCCAGCCTTACGGCTAGCTTTTAGTGGATTTGGCGGAGAGAGAGGGATTCGAACCCTCGATAAGCTTTAGACCTATACACACTTTCCAGGCGTGCTCCTTCAACCACTCGGACACCTCTCCGAACTATTTTTAGATTGAAATAATCTAATTTGAAAAAGAAAAGCAAAAATAAGACATTGTCCCCAAAAAACGAAAGAAGTTCTCCATTAAGTAAAATTAATCCCACAGAGTTTTTTCCTGCATACGAGTACTATGCAATAGTAAATTTGTTTTTTTGATTAAAAACGAGTAAATTTGTTACTCAATGTTAGATGCTTTAATTACATCAAAGACGAGAATTCGATTGTTGGTGAAGTTTTTTCTCAATCCAACGATGAAAGCCTATTTGCGTCAATTATCGAAAGAATTTGGGGAGAGCACGAATGCAGTACGTGTTGAATTGAACAGGTTAACCGAGGCAGGAATTCTTGAAAGTGAAGCCGTTGGCAATGTGGTGAAGTATAAAGCAAAGCAGTCACACCCTTTGTTTCCTGAAATCAGAAGTATCGTATCAAAAATGACAGGTTTAGATTCCATCATCGAATGGGTAATTCAACGATTAGGGGATGTGGAAAACACTTATTTAATTGGAGACTATGCTAAAGGACAAGACTCGGGAATTATAGATGTTATTTTGGTCGGAAAGGTAGATAAAGCATATTTAACAGAATTAATTGAAAAAGCAGAAGATTTAGTGCAACGAAAAATTCGTTACCTGGTAATGAATCAAGAGGAGTTAGAGCACTATAAAAAACAAAGTAAAGAACCGATTTTGTTGCTCTGGAGCAAGAATTAATTGGTTTTTTGACATACACTACCTACTACTCACCGCAGCATTTTTGAAAAAATGACTGTGACTGAGAATGGCGAAGCCGTAAGAAAAAGCAAGTGCAAGCAAGGCAAAATTTCACGATTACCGAAGCCCATCGAACTGCGCATAATGGTCATCCATCTGCTGTGGTTTGGTTGTATGGATTATCAAGTTCGGGTAAATCCACGATTGCCAATGCCTTGGAGAAACGGCTTTTTGAAATGGGTAACCATACCTATTGCTTGGATGGCGACAACATGCGACAAGGCCTGAACAAAGATTTGGGTTTCTCGGCTCTTGACCGCTTGGAAAATGTTCGGCGTGTAGCTGAGGTGGCTAAACTCATGGCAGATGCAGGGATGATAGTGATAGTTTCCTTAATTACACCGTACCAAGAACATCGTTCCATGGCGATGGAGATATTGAAAAATGAACGATTTTTGGACGTTTATCTAGAATGTGACTTGTCAACTTGCGAACGACGTGATTCAAAAGGACTTTACAAAAAAGCACGTGCGGGAGAAATCTCCAATTTTACCGGGATTTCAGACCCATTTGAAGTGCCAACAGCAGAAGCGTTTCGAGTAAACACGTCAAAATACGATGTGAATGAATGTGTGATAAGGATTGCGGAGGAATTAAGATTAAGGCTTAAGAATTAGGTCTAAGATTTAAGCCCTCCTCAGATCTCAACCCTCAGACTTAACCCTCAGACTCAAAAATGAAAGACTCAAAAATGAAAGACTCCTGGACTGAAATAATCTCCCCGAAGCGTTCCTTACTCGACATTAATCTTAAAGAGTTGTGGCGTTACCGCGATTTGATCATGTTGTTTGTTAGAAGAGATTTTGTTTCGCAGTATAAGCAAACGATTCTAGGACCAATTTGGCTTTTTATACAGCCTTTATTTACTACGCTGATCTTTTTCTTTGTGTTCAATCAAATTGCAAAAATTCCTACGGATAACATTGATCCAATTTTGTTCTACCTTTCTGGAATTACACTTTGGAACTACTTCTCTGATTGCTTCAATAAAACATCCAATACCTTTGTTGCGAATGCCGGAATTTTCGGAAAAGTCTATTTCCCTCGATTAGCAACGCCGATTTCAATTGTGATCTCGAACCTCATCAAGTTAGGTATTCAAGTTTTGCTATTCTTGGCGATAATGGTTTATCAGATAGTTACAAAAGACATCCAAGTAAATGTGAATATGCACATTTTAATTCTTCCGTATTTAATTCTCTTGATGGCAGTTATGGGCCTAGGCTTGGGAATTATATTCTCGGCACTCACAACCAAATACCGCGATTTAAGTTTCTTATTGACCTTTGGAATTCAGCTCTTGATGTACGCTACTCCTATAATCTATCCCTTAAGCTATACAAGTGGAAAATTACATGCGATAATCAGTATGAACCCACTTACACCCATCATGGAAAGTTTCCGCTATGCCTTTTTCAGTATCGGTTCTTTTGATTGGAGCGGTTTGGCTTATACCAGCATTTTTAGTTTCGGCGTTCTGTTTTTAGGAATCATTATCTTCAACCAAGTCGAGAAAAGTTTTATGGATACGGTTTAATCAAGGACTAATATTAAGGCTCAAGGATTGAGAAATTTTTTAAACCTCAACCCTAATACTGAACCCTCAACCTCAATGGAAGTAATCAAAGTCGAAAACCTTTATAAACAATACCGCCTAGGGCAGGTAAGTACCGGCTCTATTGCCCATGACTTAAATCGATGGTGGCATACTGTGCGGGGAAAAGA
>Ga0194119_10003431_pt1 | contig 25543 bp, 25 predicted proteins | sample TA2MahC100mmetaG_FD_148620 | JGI IMG/M metagenome (GOLD analysis project Ga0194119, IMG submission 148620) | Freshwater microbial communities from Lake Tanganyika, Tanzania - TA2015018 Mahale Deep Cast 100m | ecosystem: Environmental > Aquatic > Freshwater > Lake | place: Tanzania: Lake...
TATGCCACCGGTACGCGGAAAACCCAAACTGATGACCAGACCGATGACTGGCGCCTTCGGCGCCGATGATGTCGTCGCCTCCGGCGCAATGATCAGAAAACTACGTTTTCAGATGATCGCCGATAATAAATGCCCGGTTTTGCGAGAAACGTTGAATAGTTGTGGAAGAAAAGTGCGAGGCCGACCGGTGCGCCTTTCCACTCGGTAATCAGCGTTTCGGCAAACGGGCGAGGGCCGAACAACGTGGCGCGAAGCTGGTCCTCCGTGGCTACGCAGCCGCTGCTCAGCTTTTCATACTCGTCCAGGTCGCGAATGAGGGACAGAATCAGGGGCACGTCACCCGGCGCGGCGCCGCGAATGTGAAGCATGTTTTAGCCTACCGCAGCGGCTGTCCATGCGAACATGAAGCGAATGCCTATTCCAGGACCCGTTTCCGCCGAGCGCGCCCGGATCGAGGAATCCGGGCGCAAGTCCCGCCATTGGCAGCGATGGGGGCCCTTCTTGTCTGATCGCGCCTGGGGCACGGTGCGTGAAGACTACTCGCCTGGGGGGCACCGCCTGGGATTACTTTCCGCATGACCAGGCGCGGTCTCGCGCCTACCGCTGGGGTGATGACGGGCTGCTGGGATGGTGCGACAATCACCAGCGCATCTGCTTTGGCCTCGCGTTGTGGAATGGGCGCGGCGCACTCCTCAAAGAACGCCTGTTCGGCCTGAGCGGCCCCGAAGGCAATCACGGCGAAGACGTGAAAGAGCAGTATTACTATCTGGACGCGACGCCCACGTATTCCTACGCCAAGGCACTCTACAAATATCCGCAGGCCGCGTTTCCCTATGAGCGGCTGGTGCAAGAGAATGCGCGCCGCGGCAAACTGGATCCCGAGTTCGAGTTGATCGACACGGGCGTGTTTGACGACGACCGGTATTGGGACATCACTGTTGAATACGCCAAGGTGGATGTTGACGATACGGTGATCCGCATCACCGCCACCAATCGCGGGCCAGATCCGGCGAACCTGCATCTGATGCCCACGGTGTGGTTCCGCAACAGCTGGTCGTGGGGCCGCGAGGCGGACAAACCGTCGTTGTGGCTGGAAGACGCCGAGCATGTGGTTCTGCAGCACGAAAGCCTGGGCAAGTTTGGGCTCTGGGCGCAGGGCGGGCCGCACTGGCTGTTCACGGAAAACGAAACCAACTTTCAGCGCGTGTTCGGTATGCCCGGCGCGCCTGGCTTTGTGAAGGACTCGTTCCATCGCCGCGTGGTTGAGGGAGATTGCGAAGCCACCAACGCTTCGGACCGCGGCACCAATGCCGCCGCCTGGTACATCTTCACCATCAACGGCGGAGCCAGCCAAACCGTGCATTTGCGCCTGTCGCGCAGCGATGCGCCGGACGTGGGGCTCGACGGTCTGTTTGCGCAGCGCCAAGCAGAGGCCGACGAGTTCTACGCGTTCATGCCGGCGAACCTGCCCGAAGACGGCCGCCGCGTGGAGCGGCAGGCGCTGGCGGGCCTGTTGTGGAGCCGCCAGTATTTTCATTACGTGGTAGAGCAATGGCAGAAGGGCGACCCCGGCCAGCCGCCGCCGCCGGCCTCGCGGCGGGCCGGGCGCAACTCCGGGTGGGCCCACGTGCACGCCGAAGACGTGCTGACCATGCCCGACAAGTGGGAGCACCCGTGGTTTGCCGCGTGGGACACGGCTTTCCACATTATCCCGCTGGCCCTGGTGGACCCGGTGGGCGCTAAGCGTGAACTGGGACGCTTTCTGCGTGAGTGGTACATGCATCCGAACGGGCAGATTCCGGCGTATGAGTGGGCGTTCAATGACGTCAATCCGCCGGTGCATGCCTGGGCGTGCTGGCGCGTATTCAAGATCGATGCGAAGCTCCAGGGCGTGCCGGACCACACGTTCCTGGAGAGCGTCTTTCACAAACTGCTGATGAATTTCACGTGGTGGGTGAACCGGAAGGATTCGGCGGGCGACAACATTTTCGAAGGCGGCTTTCTGGGGCTTGACAACATCGGCGTGTTTGACCGGAGCCGCCCGCTGCCCACCGGCGGCCACATTGAGCAATCGGACGGCACCAGTTGGATGGCGATGTACTGCCTCAACATGCTGGCGATCGCGCTGGAACTGGCGCTCTAAAACCGAGTGTACGAAGACATCGCCAGCAAGTTCTTCGAACATTTTCTCTACATCTCGTCGGCCATGAATTCGATGAGCGGCAAAGGCCTGTGGGACGAAGCCGATGGCTTCTACTATGACCGGCTGCAGTTGCCCCACGGCGACTCGTTTCCCATGCGCGTGCGCAGCATGGTGGGATTGATTCCGCTGTTCGCGGTGGACACCATTGAAGCGTCCACGCTCGCCCGCCTCGGCGGCTTCCGGCGGCGCATGGAGTGGTTCATCCGCAACCGCCCGGATCTTTGTTCGAACATCGCCTCCATTACACGCGAAGGTGTGGCCGAGCGCCGGTTGCTCGCCATCTGCCAGGCAGACCGGTTGCGCCGCGTGCTCGAGCGCATGTTGGACGAAACGGAGTTCCTCTCGCCCTTCGGCGTGCGTTAGCTTTCGCGCTATCACAAAGATTATCCGTACGTGATGCGCGTGGATGACGTGGAGCACCGCGTGTCCTACGACCCCGGCGAATCCACCACGGGCCTGTTCGGCGGCAACTCCAACTGGCGCGGCCCGGTGTGGATGCCGGTGAACTATCTGATCATTGAGTTGCCCCAGCGTTTTGGCCACTACTTCGGCAAGGACTTCCGCGTCGAGTGCCCCCGCGGTTCAGGCCGGATGATGGATCTTGCCGGGGTGGCCGCCGAACTCTCGCGGCGCCTGGCGCACCTGTTCACCCGCGACGAGCATGGACGGCGGCCGATCTACGGGCAGAATCAGAAGCTGCAGAACGATCCGCACTTCCGTGACCACGTTCTGTTTGATGAGTACTTCCACGGCGACACGGGCGCGGGCGTGGGGGCGAGCCATCAAACCGGATGGACGGCGCTGGTGGCCAAGCTCCTGCAGCAGAGTGGGATGTAGCAGGCGCCCGGAGGCGCTCGCGCGGCGCAACGGACGAGCAGCAAATCTATCTGCCCGGCGGCGGGTCGAGGCGCTCGGGCATACTCGGAACGCGATTGGTCAGCTTGTTCGTGCTGCCGCGCTTATTCGCCTTGCGCAACTCGAACGCGTCGTACAGCGCGCCCGTGGCCGTGCGGGCCTCATACTGCAATGTGCCGCCATCGATGCGCACAATCTGGAACAACTGGGTGTTGGCCGCCGCGCGCATCATGCGCGGGTTGCGTTCAAGCACGTACATCTTCGGGCCGGAGACGGATACCACGTAGACCGTGCTGCCCACCAGGTTCGTGCGGGCGTACGTGTGGTCGTGCCCGGTGAGTACCAGGTCAACCTTGTGTTTGTCAAAGAGCGGCTGCCACATCTCGCGGAGCTTCGGGTTGTCGCGGCCCTTGGCGGACGAATAGATGGGGTGATGGAACGTCAACACGACCCAACGGTTCGTGTGACCCGCACCCAGCAATTTGTCGAGCCACGCGGCTTGTTCCTCCTGGCGCTCGTTGGAGTTGAGCGAGATCATCCGCACGCCCTGGATGTCCACGTAGTAGTTGGTTTCTTCCAGGCCCGCCACGCCGTTGCCGGGCAGCGTGAACTGTGGGCGGTAGAGCGGCGCCAAGACGCGCTGGCCGTCGGTCTGTGGATACTCGTGATTGCCCGGCGTGGGAAACGACGCGACGGAACGGTTGATCCAACCCGCGGCCTGATGCCACTCGCCCCACAACTCATCGCTGGTGGACGTGGTGACAAGATCACCCGCATGCACGATGAACTGCATCCGGGGCGCATCGCGCAGGCCCTGGCGGATGAGGCGAGACCACAGGGAGTAGATATCGTTTTGCGCGTCGCCCACGTAGATGAACTCCAGCGGCGCCGTGCCCGCGGCGGCCGTGCGGAACTGGTTCCACTCGCTCCAGTTCTCGCCGTCGCCCACGCGGTAGACGTACGCCGTGCCTGGCTGCAGTCCGGTGAACTCCACGCTGTACGAGCGCGCCTCATTCAGGTCGGTCTTCATTGCTTCGCTGCGTGCTTCCGCGGTGCGCGCCTGCTTCACAAATTCCGGCCCTTCGCTCGCCACCGCAATCTGCGCCACCGCTCGCTCTACCGTGTTACTGGTGCGCCAGGTGACGGCCTGGGTGGTGGACGGGTCGCCTGCCCAAGTCAGAATGATGCGGTCCGGCGTGGCGGTCGGCCGGTGCAATTCACGCGGCGTAACCTTCTCCGTGGTGCGGTTGGCCACCAGCAACAGCGCGGCAAAACAGAGCAAGGCGCACCAACGAAGCAAGCGGATTGACATATTCGTTGAGTATACACGCGATTATTTGAGGCGGCTGACCAGCACTTTGTCGATCCGATTGGCGTCCATATCCAGCACTTCGAAGCGCCAGCCGTCCGCCACGAAGTGATCGCCCGGAGCAGGAATGCGATGCAGGTGCGCCAACACCAGTCCACCCACGGTGTTGAAGCCGTCCACATTGCCCGGAATCTCTTTCAACTCCAGTTCCTCTAGGAACGTTGCGCGAATTCCCTGTTGGTGCGGCGCTCGCCGCGCGCCACCAGCGCCTCTACTTCCGTGAGCGTGCCGATCTTCCCGCGCGCGCCGTACTCGGTGCAATTGAGTGCGGCCATGGCGTTTGAGAACTGCAGCGTCTCCGGCATCGGCATGCCTTGCAGTACGGCGTAGCAGAACGCGCCGTGGAACAAGTCGCCCGCGCCGGTGGTATCGAGGCAGTTCACCACAAACGCCGGCGAGTAGTAGAACCTGCCGTCCATGCGCGCAAGGCAGCCTTGCGCGCCCAGGGTCATTGCCGCCACCTTCATGCCGAATTCCTTTTGAATCGCTTCCAGCGCATCGAACGGGTCCGTACGATTCGTCCAGCGCACGGGGAACTCTGAGCTGGTGACGAGATAATCCACCGACGCGAGCACGCGGTCAAAGCCGTGGTAGATCGTGTCCACGTCCACCGTCACAGGAATGCCGTTGGCGCGCGCGATCTTCGCGGCCTTTTCGACGGCGGGCGTGTCATGCCCGTCGATGTGCAGCAGCCGCGCGCAGGTGATCATTTCCGGCTCGATCTCTTCGGGCCGCAGCGCGAGTTCATCGGGGCGCCGCCAGAAAACTGTTCGTTCGCCGGTGCTCTGATCGATCACAATGTAAGCGCTCTGATTGGCTACGCCAACGCGGGTCTGCACGTGGTCAAGATTGATGCCGGAGCCGCTGAGGCTCTCCATCTGCATCTGTCCGCGCCAATCGTCGCCCACCGTGCCGATGTATTTGGTGCGCAGGCCAAGCTGCGCGCAGGCCACCATGGCGCTGGCCACCTGGCCGCCGGGGCTGGGCCATTCGCCGATAAACGGCTCCTTGCCGGCATGCGCGGGGAAGCGGGGAACGAGGACCATGGTGTCGGTGGCGTTGAGGCCGATGCCGACGACGTCAAACTGGGGCTGCACTATCGATCGAGTGTACCGCGCCTTCCGGGATACAATCAAAGGTTTCCCATGCCTTTTCGTCTAGACAACAAAGTAGCCCTGGTCACGGGCGGCGCCAGCGGGATCGGGGAAGCCACTTGCCGGCTATTTGCCGATGCCGGGGCGGAGGTGATCGTTTGCGACATCAACGCCGAGGGCGCGGCCAAGCTGGCGGCCCAACTGCCGGGCGGGGCGCGTGCCGCGGCCTGCGATATCACGAATGAGCAGGCGGTGAAGGAGTTGTTTCAAACAATTCTCACCCTGGACGTGCTGGTGAACAACGCCGGCATCGGGCTCGTCGGCAGTGTGGAAGAAACCTCGGTGGAGGACTTCGAGCGGCTGATGCGGGTCAACTGCACCGGGCCGTTTTTGATGACCCGCGCGGCGCTGCCGCTGCTGATTGCCTCGCATGGCAACATCGTCAACATCGGATCGGTGGCGGGGTTGGTGGGCGTTAAGAAGCGCTTTGCGTATTGCGCCACCAAGGGCGCCGTGGTGGCGATGACGCGGCAACTCGCGCTCGACTACCCCACGCAGATCCGCGCCAATTGCGTGTGTCCGGGCACGGTGGATTCGCCGTTCGTCGAGTCGTACCTGGAGAAGTACCACAAGCACGAAAAAGAAGAAGTGCGCGCGCAATTGAACCAGCGTCAGCCCATCGGACGGCTGGGCAAGCCCACTGAGATCGCGCACATGGCGCTCTACCTCGCCAGCGACGAGGCGGCGTTCGTGAACGGCAGCGTGCAGACGATCGACGGCGGCTGGACGGCGGCTTAGCTTTTCAGCGCGTTCGTCAGCGCGTCGGTGATCGCCGCAGTGATCTTGCCTTCCATCGGACGCGCCATCCACGGCAGCGTCCCGGCCACCGTGGCGGACGTGTCAGTCACCTGCAGCGAGTAGTCGAGTGAGAAGCCCATCACGGAGCCTGTCACCTGGCAACGGTCACCCTGCCAGTTTTCACGCAGGTCGCCCGCTTGCTCGGGGTAGCGCGACTTGAGGTCCGCGGCGAGCTTCCCGATGCGCTGTTTGGCTTCGGCTGCGCCGAGTTGGTGTTGTACGGTTACTTCCATGTCGTAGTCTCCTATTTTTCTGCGCCGCATGGAGCGTGGCCGGGGCACCTCACTTGCGACTCGATGATCGCCCGATTCGGCCACTGGAACCGGAAGCGTGTCGACGGACGGTCAACAGCGGGTTTGGTAAGGCGAAATTCGAACTAAATCGCCGGATCTTCGCTGCCCTTCTGAGGCGCATTGAACCGCCATAGTTTGGCGGCTTCGGCGGCTCGCAGCGCGAGGAGAGGCGGCCCCTCTAAGACCCGCACCGACTGTACCACCCCATCGGCCGCCAGCCGGCAAGCCACTCGTACCGTGCCTGAGATCCGGGCCGACACGGCCAGCAGCGGGTATTCGGTGATCGCCGTCAATTCCACGAGCTGCGCCGCCGGCAGCGTCGCGGCACCGAACAACAGCACTGCCATCCGCGCCGTCATCGCTACATCTCCCAATCCGCCGGCTTCCGGCCCGCCGGCAACAACTCGCCCTTCTCCAAATACCGCACAATCCCGGCGGACTTCGCCGAGTGCGGGTCATGCGTCACCATCACGATGGTCTTGCCGAACTCGCGGTTCAACCGGCCCAGCAACTTCAGCACATCGCGCGCCGATGCGGCGTCGAGATTGCCCGTCGGTTGGCCCGATGCGCACGAGTTCAAATGTACGTTCGAGCGATGCCACGCGAGCCACGGCGTTATCATGGCGAGACCGCGCGTCGTCCAGCAGTTGCCGTGCGCCCACTTTCTCCGCCACCAGCTTTTCCTGCCGCTCGAGATTGATGCGTGCGTTTACGAGCTCCGCCTGCGCCGCTTCGAGATTTGCCTTGGCCGCCGCGATCTCCTCCGGGCGCGAGCCGTTGCTCAGTTCCAGCAGCCGGGCTTCCAGCGCCGCGAGATTCCCCTTGGCCTGCGTGAGCTGCGCGCGATACTCGTCGTCTTCCAGGCGCACGATCACCTGGCCTTCCTTCACCTTGTCGCCCTTTTCGACGCCGATCCACGCCACCTTTCCCACTACTTTCGACGCCACCTGAATCTTGTGATGCGCCACAATGTAGCCCGTGGCGTTCAGCACCACCGTGCCCGCCGGCGCGCCGGCGCTTTGCGCCGTTTTCACGCGCAGCGTCTGCACTTCCACCTCGCGGTTGGATGCTTCGTTGAAGTAGCGCACGGCGCCCAGCAGCAGAAACAGCACTACGCCGCCGATGATCCAGCGCGCGGCCTAGGACGAGTTGCCTCCGCGCGCCCCGGTCTTCATAGCCCGGTCGATCCTTAAACTATGGAGTTCTTTCTCCATGATTCCTGTTCGATGCCTCGTTCTGTTTCAGCGCAACGAGAATTTCGTTGCGCGCGGCCGAAGCCGCCGGGAACAGCCCGCCGATGGCGCCCATGAAGCGCACAAATGCCATACCCGCCGCCATGATAGACGACGTGACCTGAAAGCTGAACGTGATTTCGCTGAACGTCACGAAACTCCCAATGCCGGTTTGAAAGTTGTTGAGTGGCAGCACTTGCAAGCAACCGAGCAGGCCGCCGAGCAGACTGAGCAGCAGGTACTCCAGTAGAAAACTCGTAAAACTGTCGAGCTTGGAAAGGACGAGCACCCGGAGCGTGCCGATCTCGGCCGACCGCCGCCGCGTTCTCGGTGGTGCCGTATTCGATCCCCAAATGTGCTTTTTACCCGTTGCATCCACGCCGACCGCGCCGAGAATGTGATGCTCACCGAAGCGCTGCCCGTCGATGTAGAGGATCAGAATCTGGGCATTGTCCCAGCGCCTTTCGGCCAACTCCCGCAGCTTCTTTTCGCTGGCTTCGATCATCTGGCGGCTCACCGTACTGCGCGACACCCCCACCGCCTCAGCGGCCTTGGGCAGCACTTGCTGGTACTCGCGGGTGGAGACGCCGTGCAGGATGGTCCCCAGCATCTGGGCGGCTTGGGCGGGGTTCTTCCGCATTGCCTCGTAGGCCGGCACCGGCTCCTCGCCACCCTGCTTGCGCCGCAGGCGCGGCCGCTTCACCGGCACGTCCCGGTCGGCCAGCTTCACGCTGCCTGGCTGCGATCCGTACAAGCGAATCTCCCCCTTGGCCTTGCCGGGGGTCCGGCCTCCGGCCACCTGTTCGGCCCTCAGCCGCAGCACCGTTTCGATGGTCTGACGACTGATCTGCTGAATCACCTCATCCATGGCGATGCGCGATTCCTCCACCAGTTCGACCATCGGCAGAAGAAACTGCCCGTTCGCCTCGGCGAAGCGGGCCACGGCGTTCGCCGCCCCTTTGGAATCGCGCTTACGGATCTGGTATGTTTTCTTCACGGCGGTTGGCTCTTTTGGGAATTGAATCTTGGCGACACGATTTTATCGAGCTGCCAGCCGCCGTTTCAGCCTTCAACTATCCGTGGGACATCCTCCTTGATGCGGGGCATGTACGATATCTGCAACGGGTTGGCCAGCGAGACCTTATTGCGCACGATCAGCCGCAGCGATTGTTCCTTGCTCGCTTCCGTGAAGTAGAACGACCAATAGATCGCCATCAGCATCCCCAACAGGCACAGCGAAGCGGCGATACTAAGAAGCGTCAGGATTGTCCGCCGTTTGTTGCGCAGACTATTTTTGAAAACCAGTGGTAGATGTTGCGCCATGAGACGCGCTATACAGTCCGATTGTTCCGACGAAGCGTGGATGCGCGCCGCCCTCGCCGAGGCGCGGAAAGCCGAGGCCGCGGGCGAAGTGCCGGTGGGCGCGGTGATTGTGCGCGGCGGGCAACTGCTGGGCGCGGGGCACAACTCGCCCATCGCCGCGCGGGACCCATCGGCCCACGCTGAAATCAACGCGCTGCGCGCGGCGGCGCAGGCTGCCGGCAACTATCGCCTGGAAGGCGCCACGATCTACGTCACGCTGGAGCCTTGCGTGATGTGCGCCGGAGCACTAGTGCATGCGCGCCTGGCCAGACTCGTGTTCGGCGCACGCGATCTGCGTTTCGGTGGAGCGGGGAGCAAGTTCCAGGTGGCGGATTCAGAATTGCTGAATCACCGGATCGCTCTGACGGAGGGCGTACTGGGCGCCGAGTGCCGGGACTTAATTCAGTCCTTTTTTACGCTCCGCCGGTGAAAAATAGCCGCGGGATTTTCCGCGCCGGCGCCCTTGACTCAGCGTCCCGATGAGTGTACCGTGAAGTACAACTAGGAGGACTTCTCTCGCGCCGGTTGATGAGCCACGCGGCAACGCGCTGGCCGACAAGCTACCTCCTCCGAAGTGCAGGCACCGTCGCGCTCATTCCCTCTAGCGCGGCAGTGCCACTTTCGGCGGCTACCACAACTGGCATTGCGTTTCGCGTACCATCGCATCCCCGCGCTTGCATTGGAAGGCCTGGTGAAACTCCGGCATGTTCTTCAGCGTGGCATTGGCGCGATACTTACCGAGCGGATGGGGGTCGGTATTGAGGCGCAACCGCATCGCCGCGGGCCGCACTTGCGTGCTCCACACGCGCGCAAAGGCGATGAAGAAGCGTTGCGCCGGCGTGTAGCCCTCCATCACCGGTGCGGGTTTGCCTTTGAGCGAACGTTGGTAGGCTTTGAGAGCCAGCGTCAATCCGCCCAGGTCGCCCAGCGCTTCGCCCACCACCAGCTTGCCGTTGTGACGCAGGCCATCGCCCACATCAATGGAGTTGAATTGATCCACCACGCACTGAGCGCGTTTTTCAAACTGCTCACGGTCCTGCGGCGTCCACCAGTTTTTCAGGTTGCCGGCGGCGTCGAATTTCGAGCCCTGATCGTCAAAACCGTGGCCCATTTCGTGGCCGATCACCGCGCCAATAGCGCCGTAGTTCGCCGCGTCGTCCGCGGCGAGGTCGAACATGGGCGGCTGCAGAATGCCCGCCGGAAAAGCGATTTCGTTTTTCGGCGGATTGTAGTAGGCGTTCACGGTCGGCGGCGTCATGCCCCAATCGTTGCGGTCGAGCGGCTTGCCGATCTTGCCGAGGAAGTAGGCGCGTCCGTTGGCCGCGGCCGAACGGATGTTGGCCAGATATCCCTTTCGCGAAATGGACACTTTCGAATAGTCGCGCCAACGGTCTGCATATCCGATCTTGGCCTCAAACGACGACAGCTTGGCTGCGGCATTCTTGCGCGTCTCCGGCGCCATCCAGGGCGAGTTCTCGATTTCTTCCTTCAGCGTCGCGCGAAGATTCTCCACCAGTTCCAGCATGCGGCGCTTGGCCTCGGGCGGAAAGTGCTTGCGCACGTACGCTTCGCCGAGCGCGTCGCCGAGCGCGGCATCGGTGGCCGCGGTGCAGCGCTGCCAGCGCGGCAGTTGCTCGGTGACGCCCGTCAGCACCTTTTCAAACTCGAAGTCTTCGTCTTCAAACGGTTTGGCCAGGTTCGATGCGGCAGAGCGCAACAGGCGCCAGCGCAGCCACACCTTCCAGTCCTCGATCGGCGATGCTTCCAGCATCGATTGCACGCGCGTCAGAAACGCCGGCTCCATCACGTTCACCGGTTGCGACGCCGGCACGCCCAGTTGCTTCAATAGCGCTGGCCAATCCATCGCTGGCGCCAGCGCCGCCGCTTGCTCCCACGTCATTTTCTTGTAGCGCTTGCTCGGATCGCGGCGCTCCACGTTGGTCATGGTGGCTTCGGCGAGTGAGGTTTCGAGCTTGAGGATCGTCTCAGCGGCGGATGCGGCGGCGGCGGGTTCGGTGCCCTCCAGCGTCAGCATTTTCGCGACGTGCTTCAGGAACGCGTCGCGGATCGACTTCGACTTGTCGTCCGTCTTGAAATAGTAATCACGGTCGGGCAGCGACAGGCCGCCTCCGCCGAGCATGGCAATGGTCTCGCTGGAGTTCTTGAAGTCCTGCGTCGCGCCCACGCCAAACGGCCCGATGCCGCCAAAGCCACGAACTTGCAGCCCAGCGGTGTGCAACGCGGCGATGGCGCGGGCGACATCGGCCCGCGCGCGGATGGCGGCAATGCGGTTCAGTTCCGGTTGGATAGGTTTCAATCCCGCGGCGTCGATCGCGGCGGTGTCCATGCAACTGGTGTAGAAGTCCCCAATCTTACGGTCGTTGCTGCCTGCCGGCGCGCTGCTGGCTGCGGCCGATTCGAGAATCGTGCGCAGACGCTCAGAGTTGGCTTCGCGCATGACAAACATGGAGCCCCAGGAGGCAAGCCGAGCCGGGATGGGGTTCTTATCCAGCCATGTCCCGTTGACGTGACGCCAGAAATCGTCACAGGGCTTGCAGGTCTTGTCAAACGCTTCGAGGTCGATGCCGCTCTTGGGTTCGGGTGGCGGCGCAGCCAGGGCCAACGTAGCTGCGCCGGTGAGCGCCGCCGCGATGGCGATGTAAAAAGGCTTCATGGCGTCACGTTATCACAACGGTTCCGGTTTACCGCACGTTGTTGATCGCGGCAAACTCAGAGGCGAGGTAGGAGCTCTCCACTTCGCTGCTCCGTACCAACCTGCGCAGGATGGGTGCGGTGATGTAGGTGGTGAATACCGCCATGAACACCAGCATGAAAAACACGCTTTTCGGAATAATGCCGAGGTCGTAGCCGATATTGATGACGATCAGTTCCATCAGCGCGCGCGTGTTCATCATCACACCGACCATGGCCGATTCGCGCCACGGCATGCCGTTGACGCGGGCCGCCAGGGTGCAGCCGCCGAACTTGCCGATGGTGGCCGCCGCCAGCACCAGGAAACAGAAGAACCACAGTTGCCCGCCCGACATGGAGCCAATGTCGGTGCGGAGGCCGGTGTAGGTGAAAAAGATCGGCAGGAAAAACACCGAGACAAAGTCATTCAGGCGGCGGCGTACGGCGGCCACCAGATCCATTTGGTCATAGAGGATCGCGCCGAAGAAGAACGCCCCGAAGATGGAAAAGATCCCAATCAGGTTGGTGGTGATGGCCGACGCGAAAATCAGCAGCAGCAGAATCGCCAGCGCATTCAGGGAAAGCTCGCCGCCCCCCTTGGCCAGCGTGTTGCGCGCCCAGCGAATCAACCGTGGCCGCACCAGGTAAATCATCACGCCAGCAAAGGTCAGCACCCCTCCGACCATGACAACCAGCTTATTCGCATCGAACGAGGAGCGTACGATGGCCGTCACCAGCGCGAGAATGATCCAGCCCATGGCGTCGTCAATGGCGGCCGACGAGATGGTGAGCGCCCCCAACCTGGTGCGGTTGATGCCGAGTTCGATCATAATGCGCCCCAGAATCGGGATTGCCGTAATCGACATCGCCGCGCCCACAAACAGCGCAAAGCCCATGGCATTGGAGGTGAGCGCCAGTTGCGCATGCATGAAGTGGCCCAGCGCGTAGCCGAGGCTGAACGGCAGCAAGATGCCCGTCAGCGAGATCGACAGCGCCATCCGGCGGTTCTCTTCCAGGTGCCCGAAGTCAAACTCGAGGCCGATGAGAAACATTAGCAGCACCAGCCCAAGCTGGCTGAGGATGCTGAAAATCTGGCCGACCGAAGCATCGAAGATGAAGTGAAACGCGCCGGGGAGGATGCCGCCCAGCAGCGAAGGCCCAAGAATCAAGCCGGCGGCGATCTCACCGCACACGAGCGGTTGGCCCAGACGCCGGAGCAGTTGGCCGAAGATACGCGCCGAGGCGATGATGACGATCAATTGCACAAAGACGAGCAGCAAGACGTTTTCGATATGGGCGTTCAGCGGCGAGGCGTTGTTCACGTACGGGCGGCGCCCTCCTGTCGGACCCAGCGGCGCGCCTTAAGTTCAAACCGCGGCAACGATCCGGCGGGCGCAGTCATTACCGGAATGCGCAACGTGAGCGTATTGCGCAACTCCTCGGCCACGCGTTGCGCCAGCGCTGCGTCGCCCTCCAGTTCCACCGTCAACTCGGTAAGCGATTCGCGCTCACCCACCAGCACGCGGAACTCGCCCGCATGGCCGCAGCCGCGCACGATCTCTTCCACGGCCGCCGGAAACACGTTCACGCCCCGCACCACCACCATGTCATCCGCGCGGCCCAGAATGCCGCCGGCCAACGCCATCTCACCGGGCGCGGCCTCGAGCGCCTCGCGCACCAGATCGCCCGTGCGGTAGCGGACCAGCGGCGATGCCAGGCGGCCGAAATTCGTCAGCACCAATTCGCCGGTTTCGCCGCGCGGCACGGCGCGCCCGGAGGCTGGGTCAATCACTTCGGCCAGATACGCATCTCCCATCACGCGCAACACTTCGGGTTCGCCCACGCGGCTGTAAGTCACCGGCCCCACCTCGGTCATGCCATGATGATCCATCACCACGGCGCCGGGCCACAACGCCTCCACCCTTGCGCGCACGGCCGGCACGCTGCCACCGGGCTCTCCGGCCACCATGATCCGGCGTATTTTGCTGCGCGCCAAGTCAACGCCTTCGGTGGCGGCGGCTTGACCCAGGTGAATCGCGTAAGTGGGCGTAGCGCAAAGCACCGTGGCTTCGAGGTCCAGCAGCATCTGCAGGCGTGCGCCGCTCGCCATTCCGCCGCCCGGCAGCACCAGGCATCCCATCTGCGCGGCCGCTTCAAACGCGGTCCAGAAGCCGAGAAACGGGCCGAAGGAAAACGCGCAGAATACGCGATCCGCACTGGTGACGCCGGCTTCGGAAAACACGCGCGTCCAATTGCGCAGCAGCCACTGCCAGCTTTCCGGCGTGTCTAGCCAACGGAGTGGCTTGCGGCCGCTCGTGGCGCTGGTCTGGCAAAAACGCGTGTAGGCGGAGAGGGGGAAAGTGAGGTTGGACCCGAACGGCGGATGGAGTTCCTGATCGGCCAGCAACTCCGCCTTGGTGGTGAAGGGCACGCGCGCGGCAAACTCTTCGAGCGAGGCAGGCGCGGTCATCCCGGCCAGTTTGGCGGCATAGAAACGGTTGCCCGGTAGAACCTGCTGGAATAAAGCCCGCAGGCGCTCAAGTGGCGTCAACGCCCCGCCTCGGCCGGCACACGCTCGAGCGGCGCGCCATGGGGCAGCGGCGCCGGGATGTCGGCGAATTTCGTCATCGCGTTGAACATCGGGTCGAAATCGCGGAAGAGATTCCCGATGAGGCACTCGGTAAGGTCGCCCTTCATGTGCGGGAACTCCATGAGGAAATCCTTGAAGCTGAAGCGCTCGTTGTAGAACGAGTAAACCAGCTTGCGCATCGCCTCAATCGCCTCACACACCTTCGCGCCGTACTCGGTAAACTGCCCGGCGGACACATCTCCCGCCGCCAGCGCCGCTTCCACCGCATCGCCCGCCATTTCGCCGCTCTTCAGCGCCAGGAACACGCCGGAAGAGAACACGGGATCGAGAAACGCAAACGCATCGCCGGTGAGCACCAAACCGTCTTCAGCGCAATGGCGCGAGCGGTAGGAGAACTCGCCGGTCACCCAGTATTCGCCCGTCTGCTTGCCCGCGCCGGTGTGCCCGGCAATCCAGGGGTTCTTCGCCACTTCGCGCGCGAAGATTTCAGAAAGCTCGCGCATTCCGCCGCCGTACAGGTAGTCTTTCTCGGCCACGATACCCACGCTCACCATGTTGTTGGGCAGCGGAATGTACCAGAACCAGCCCTTGTCCTGAACAAACGCTACAGTGGTGGCGCCTTCGTCCAACCCTTCGTCGCGCTTGGCGCCTTCAAAGTAGGTCCAGATGGCGATCTTGTTGAGGTACGGGTCACGCACCTTCCAGCCGTTGCGCGACACGGCGAACGCGTCGCGGCCCGTGGCGTCAATCGTGATCGTGGCGCGGAACTCGCGCGCATCGCCCGCCGCATCCACTGCCTTCACGCCGGTGACCACACCCTCGGCGGACCGCAACAGTTCACGCGCCGTAGTCTGCTGTAAGATCTCCACGCTCCGCTCGCGCGCATTGTCCAGCAGCATGCGGTCAAAGTCAGACCGCAGCACTTGCCACGTCATGGCAGCTTCGTGGTCCCAATGCTGGAAGAAGTAGAACGGCACGCTGAGCTTGCCCTCGGTGCTGACAAACTGCACGCTGTACTTCTTGGGGAAGTGCGACTGCTTCATCTTCTCGATGAGCCCCAACCGGTCGAGCGTGAAGTAGCAGTAGGGCAGTAGCGACTCGCCGATGTGATACCGCGGAAACGGCTCGCGCTCCACCAGCGCCACGCGGCGTCCGTGCATCGCTAGTACGGTGGCCGCGGTAGACCCAGCCGGCCCGCCTCCGATCACGAGTGCGTCATAGTTCGCCGTTGTGGTGGTGGTCATCACGTAGAACTCCCAGTCATACGACGCGCGCCGCCCGGTGTTCGGGTGGAAAAAATTCCGGCAGCAGCCCGTCCACCTGCAGGAGTCCCTCGCGGCTCAGCCGCACGGTGCCGTTCTCCGCCTTCAAAAAACCAGCGGCTGCCAGTTTGGCCATCGGCTCGGAAAAGCGCTGATCCAGCGCCACGCCGAACTTGCCCGCAAAGTAGTCTTTGCTCACCGCGCCCAGCTTTATCTGCAAAATCAGTTCGCGGATCAGGCGCTGGTCGTTCGAAAGCGGCAAGGCGCGCAGAATGGGCCGCTCGCCCGCCGCCACTCGCTTTTGGTAGATCTCCAGGCTGTGCTCGTTCTGCATGTGCGTGCCCTGGATGTGGCCGAACGAGGCAACGCCGAGGCCCAACAGGTCCGCGCCGCGCCACAGCAGGTCGCGATACAGGAATTTGTTGCGCTGCGGTTCGCGCACGGCGGTGTAGGCGCTGCCGATGGTGTAGCCGGCCTTCTCCATCTCAGCGAACGCATAGCCCACCCATTCGCGCTTGGTTTCCCAGCCCGCCACCGGCGCTACATTCTGGCCGTGCACCTTAAACAGCGTGGTGTTGTAGGGCACTTCCATCTGATAGATGGTGACGCTTTCCGGGTTGAGCGCGATGGTCCGGCGCACGCATTCGCGCCAGTTCTCGGGCGTTTCGCCCACCATACCTGAAATCAAGTCGATATTGATCTGCTTGAAGCCCAGGGCGCGGGCGGTTTCGTAGGCGCGGTCGATCTCGCGTGAGCGGTGCGCGCGGCCGTTGGCTTCGAGAATCGCGTCGTCGAAGTTTTCAATGCCCAGGCTCAGGCGCGTGATGCCGAGATCCTTGATCACACGTAGTTTCCCTTCAGTGATCGTGCCGGGCTCACACTCGAAGGCGATCTCTTCGGCGGCGTCCCACGGCAGGATGCTCCGCATGGACTCCACCAGTCGTTTCAACTGCGTCGACGAGATGTAGGACGGCGTGCCGCCGCCAAAGTAGATGAACTTGGGTTTCCGCCCGCCCAGGAACGCGTTGTCGGCGTACAGACGCATCTCCGCAATCAACGTGTCGAGGTAGGCTTCCACCTCGGCCGCGGGCTTGTCCGTGTAGACCTTGAAGTAGCAGAAGTGGCAGCGCTTGCGGCAGAACGGAATGTGGAGGTAGAGGCCCAGGGGCGCGGCGGCGTCGGCCGGCGGATGGTCAAGCACGGCCAATGCATCGGGCACGGCCGCGGCGTTCCACAGCGAGTACGGCGGATAGTTTGAGACGAAGTAGTTGCCGGCTTGGGTCGAGTTGCTGGTAGTCGATTCGCTCATACGTGTCACGTCTCCCTAGTCAACCCTTTATGAGCCTCAGTATAGCGGTTCAGCGCCAGCTACTGAAGAGCGTGGCACTGTTTGCAGGCCGCTTCGCGAGCGAGTTTTAAGTGCGCGGGTACGGCGGTGGTGGATCCGTGCGGGTTGTGGCAAAGCTGGCAGTCGGTGAGCACCGGCATTTCGTGCGTGTGCTTGGCCTGGAACGTCTCCTTCGAATGGCACTGCGAACAGACGCTGGCAAGCGACACGCGTTGAAAACGCCAGCGGCCATTGCGTACGGCGTGGCAGGTCTCGCACTGGTTGGAGGGTGGATGCGCGCGGAACGCCTTGAACTCCCCGTCCGGATTGGCGCCGGTGAAGAAGCGCAACGTCTGGCCTTCAAACTCCAGGGTGTGTGCGCCTTCCGAGGCGGGCTTCAACTCGGCGGCTTGCACGCCTGCGTGCGGAGATACTGTTTCCACCGGCTTGCCGTCCATCTTCAAGGCGCCTGTACCGCGTCCAATGAAACGCACCGTTCCTGCGCCCGCATGCGCCGATAGCGTCGGCGGCGCCAGAATCGCGCCTGGTTCTTCAGCCGCGCAAACCAAGGCAGCCGCGAGTAGCACTAGCCGTTTCATCATCCCTTGTGCTCGTGCCGCCAGCGCACCAGGCTCCGGTCAATCGCGGCCAGATTCGGCACGCCCGCAAGCCCCATGTTCAACGCCAGTTCGGTATGCAGCAGTTCCATCACACGCGCCACGCCGCGCTGACCGAAGCACGCGAGGCCGTAGAGATACGGCCGCGCCACGCACACCGCCTTGGCGCCTAGCGCCAGCGCCTTTAAAACGTCAGTGCCGCGCCGGAAGCCGCCGTCGCACAGCACCGGAATTTTGCCGTTCACCGCGCGCACCACTTCGGGCAACGCCTCGATCGTCGCGCCCACATGGTCCTGCTGGCGCGCGCCGTGGTTTGATACGACGACGCCCTTGGCTCCATACTTCACGCAACGCTCGCCGTCCTCAGCCGTCATGATGCCCTTCACCACCACGGGCAGCTTCGTCTCGGAACACAACTCCGCCAGCGTCTCCCAGGTGGCCGTGGGCGACTGGCGCTCCGGATACAGCCCTGCGCGCCACGGGTTCTTCGCTTTCGGCATCTTGCCCAGCGCATCGCGCGGCGGGAGCCCCGATTCGCACCACGCGCGCTCCAGTTTATTGTGCATGTCGCGCTCGCGATGCGACACGTGCATGATGTCCACGGTGAAGCAGATCGCCGAGCAGCCAAGGTCTTCAATCCGCTGCGTGAAGGCCTTGCGCGACTGCTTGGTCATGATGTTGCCGCCCGTCGTGAGTTGCCACCACGCATCGGTCGCCTTGCCGGTTTCGATGAACTCATCGATGCCGCCGTTGGTGATGTGCAGCGCCTTGGCGGCCGCGGCGCCTTTGGCGGTTTCCAGTTCGCCGCCCTTGAAGAAGCAGTTCTTGCCGCCCGTGGGATCGAGGAAAATCGGGTAGGCCACCTTCTTGCCGAAGATTTCGACGCTCGTATCGATCTTTGAAACATCCACCAGCATGCGCGGCCGGATGATCAGATCGTCAAACGCGCGGCGGTTGTCGCGTAGCGACATTTCGTCCTCGGAGCCGCCGTCGAGATAATCCCACGCCATCGGGTCCAGCTTCTTTTTGGCCAGCCCGGCGAAATCGAAGACGTTGATGGGGCCGTAGAGCGGATCGTCGTAGTCGATGTCCGCGGCGTTGAGCCAGGGCGCGGCGCCGAACATGGCGATCAATTCAAGGAGCGCGGCGCGGCGGTCAACGGAAGTAGGATGCGGCAGCATATACGGCCACATCATATAACCAAAGCCGCCTTAGCGTTGCTCGCTCGCCGAGCGTTCCGCGATTTCGCCCACGATCGGCAGGTGGTAATTGTCGTTCTGGCTTGTCTTCACGATCATGAAGACCCACGCGCAAAGGATCGCCGCCTTCAGCAGTCCGCCTATGTGCATACGCATGCCGCTGAACAGTGGGCCGATTACCCAATCGGCAAGCAGCCACGCCACAAATAAATAGAGTCCCTGAAAGGCGTGGAAGCGCACCGTGCGGTCGTTCTGAAAACGCGACGAGGCCAGCACAATGATCGACGGAATCCAGCCCACCACCGGGATGTAGCAAAGCAGCGAAGCCTTGTGCGGGGTGAGGCTGTCGAAAATGCCTTTGGTTTTGGACGATCCGCCGCCAACGCCGCCGCCACCGGGCGCGGCCTGCGGAGTGCCGCAGCCGGCGCAGAAGCGGTCCGCCGTGCCAACCTGGTTTCCGCAATGTGTGCAGTAGGGCACGTTCCCTCGTCCGTTCCTAATTCAGAATACCTCAGGCTGGCCTGAGTTGTTCCATGGGTTGTGGTAGGATTCGCCAGTGATGAAACGGTTCATGCTAATCATGGCTGCCGCGGCCTCGCTGCTTTCGGCGGCCACTCCGGGTCTAGAGATATTCTTTGTCGACGTCGAAGGTGGCCAGGCGACACTCCTAGTGACGCCGAAAAAGCAGTCGCTACTGATTGACGCAGGCTGGCCGGGCTTCAACGGCCGCGATGCCGATCGCATCATCGCCGCCGCCAAAAAAGGCAGCGTCGAGCGCATCGATTATCTGATGATCACCCACTACCACCTCGATCACGTGGGCGGCGTGGAGCAGTTGGCGGGTAAGTTCCCGATCGGCACATTTGTCGATCACGGCCCCAATACCGAAACCGGCGACCGCGCCGCGCAACTTTCGGCTTCCTATCAAAAGGCGATGGAGACAGCGAAAGCCAAGCACCTCGTGCTGAAGCCCGGCGACAGGATTCCGCTCGCGAACGTGGAGGTGACGGCCGTCACCGCGCGCGGCGAAGCGATCGGCAAAGCGCTCCCGGGCGGCGGCAAACCGAATCCGCATTGCGCTGGTGCGCCCCAGAAGGCTGTTGACCACACCGAGAATAACCGCTCGCTCGGCGTGTTCGTCCGCTACGGCAAGTTCCGCTTCGTCGACCTCGGCGACCTTACCTGGAACAAAGAGCTGGAACTCGTCTGCCCGGCCAACCGCCTCGGCGCGGTGGACCTCTACCTCACCACCCACCACGGCATGGACGCCTCGGGTCCCGCCGCGATCGTGCACGCGCTACAGCCGCGCGTGGCTATCATGAACAACGGTGCGAAGAAAGGCGGCGCGCCTCCGGCGTGGCAGGCCGTGAAGGCTTCACCCGGTTTGGAGGATCTGTGGCAGGTGCACTTTGCGCTCGCCGGCGGCAAGGAGAACAACGTGGGCGAGGCGCAGATTGCGAATGTGGAAGAGCAATGCCAGGGCTTCGGGTTGCGCGTTTCGGCGGATAAGAGCGGCGCGTTTTCGGTGACGAACGAGCGCAACGGGCAGTCTAAGCAGTACGCGGCGAAGCGCTAGAGAGGCCGCTGGCGTCCTGGCATCGTAGCACCCACGGCCAAGCCCTCTGCTGCGATGATGTGAATCTTGCCGAGACTGTGGACGCTCATCGTGATATGGCAAAGCGCCCCATCCTCAGTGCTCAGCGCGTCGAGAGTCTCATTGCATTGTTGCCACTGGGCGGATAGTGTAGATCTGACATCGGCAAGCGGCCGCGCGCCCGTCAGCTCCATGTGCTCCGGCCGAATCCAGCGGAAGCTGCCGCGTTCGCCGATGTCCGCCATCCGCTGCAAGCCGCTTTAGCCTTTCGGGGATCCGGTCTCCACGCTCCGCACGTTGCAAGGCGATGCGCGCGTGCTTTTCTCAAGCTCCATCCGCCGCTGGATTCCTGGTAACGGCGCAGCAACTCGGGGCGGTCTGTTCGTACCGATATGATGGCTAACGCGGTGCTACGCTCGAAACTGAGCTTACGCCTGACGTGTTGAAGCGCCTCCTCCTAATCTTCGCGCTGCTCCTTGCCGCGGCCGCCGCCGTGGCGGTCTGGGCCGTGCAATCGGGCTGGATCCGCCAGCAAGTACATGCGCGCCTGGTGCGCGAAATCGAGTCCGCCACGGGCGGGCAAGTGGCGCTCGAACGCTTCGACTTCGACTGGCGCACTTGGACCGCCGAACTCCGCGGCTTGCGGATCCGCGGGCTTGAGCCCGACGCCGCCAAGCCCCTGTTCACGGCGCGCCGCCTCGTCGTTGGCCTGCGGCTCGTATCGTTGTGGCGCCGCAAGGTCGACCTGCTGTCGCTCGATGCCGACGCGCCCGAAATCAACGTCACCGTCGACGCGCAAGGCCGCGCCAACATCCCGGAGCCGCGCGTGAAGCGTGCGCCCCGCCGCCCCATCGCTACGTTCCTTGATCTCGGCATCGGCGCCTACCAGGTGCGCCAGGGCGTCTTCTCCTATGGCAATCGCCAGTGGCCGTTCGACATCGCCGGCCGCGATCTTGACTTGCAGCTCAACTACGAAGCTGCCGCGCGAGCCTACGCCGGCCGCGCACAAGCCAGGCAACTCCGCATCGACGCGCCGCTCCGCACCCCGCTCGTCTTCGATGCCGACACTCAGGTGCGAATCGGAACCGGCCCCTTAACGTTCTCCGATGCCCGTCTCCGCACGCCGCAGTCGGCCATCAACGTCAAGACCGGTGAGTTCTCGCTGGAAAAGCAATTCGCGTCCGCGCAACTGGATGGCACCATCTCCATCTCTGAACTCGGCCCCGTGCTCGGCCTGCCCGTCGAGCATCGCGGCTCGGCGGCAGTGCGGGGTTTGTTCCAATGGCTCGGTGGCCACAATTGGACCGCAGCCGGCACCGCGCGTGCCCGCGGCATCTCGTATCGCGCGGGCAATGTGCGCGTAGACGGCGTGGATGCGCGCGCCACGTTCAAGGCCGTGCGTGAACGCCTCGAACTACTCGGCCTGCGTGCCGCGGCGCTAGGCGGCGAGTTCCGCGGCCGGGCCACTGTGCTCGCGCGCCGCCCGCCTGAGTTCACCGTGGAGGGCGAAGTAACGCGGTTTGCGCTCAGCCGCCTCGCCGCGCTGGGAATGAAGAATCCGCTGCCGTGGGAGGCCACGGTGTCGGGTCCGCTGAAGGTGAGTGGACCGAACCTCACGGGCGAAGCGCGGATGCGCCTTGAATCCACCGGCGAAGGCAGGCCGCCGCTGTCCGGCGAAATCGCCGCGACGCTCGCGCCGGGTGGCGTGCTGCAATTTGAGCCATCGGCGCTGCAGCTGGGCGGCGGTACTCGCCTCAATATCGCGGGCGACCTCACCAAACGTGCCGAGTTCGGCTTCAGCACACGCAATCTCGATGAGCTGTTGCCGCTCCTCGCCGCCGCCGGCGTGAAGCTCGACGCCCTGCCCGCCAAGCTCGACCGCGGCCTCCTGCAGGTCGACGGCATCATCTCCGGCGGCCTCGCCGCGCCCGAGATCACAGGCCGCCTGCGCGCCGGGCCGCTCGTCACCATGGGCCGCCGCGCTGAGTCCGTCAATGCCGGCTTTGAAGCCACTTCCGCGCAGCTACGCCTCACTGGCGTGCAGTGGAAAGAGTCGTCGTTCGATCTGCAGGGCTATGGATCGCTCGCGCTCGATCAATGGAAGCCCGCGCCGAACGCCGCCATCGCGGCCAAGCTCACGCTGGTAAACACGCCCATCGAAGCGCTGCTCGAAGCTGCCGGTCTGCGCTATCCCGTGGACGGCGCGCTCGACGCGCAGGTGGATGTACAGGGCACGCTCGCCGCGCCGCGCATTGCCAGTCGCGTCACCGCCGCGCCGTTTGAAGCCTGGCGCGAGCGGTTCGAGCGTCTCGAAGCCGACGCGCGCGCGGGTCCGGGCGGCCGCATTGAAGTGTCGCAGGGGCGTCTACTCAACCAAGGCGGGCAGATCGATTTCACCATCAACGTTGAACCGGGCGGCGCGGCCCGCCTGGAGTTCACGGCCCGCAACTCGCGGCTGTCGCATTGGGAAGCGCCCCAGCGCTTGCAGGCGAAGATCGATGGCGCCATCTCGGCTCGCGGCGTGGTCACCGCGCGATTGCCCGCTGCCCCCAACACGCAGCCGCAACTCACCGCGCTCGACGCCGAAATCAACCTGCAAGGCATCACCTTGCAGGGCCGTCGGCTGGGTGACCTCTCGCTGCTGGCGCGCACGCAAGGGCGACTGCTCACGGCCGACATCGCCGCGCACATTCGTGAGTCGCGCGCGCAAGGGTCCGCGGAGTGGAACCTGGGAGGCAACTCCTACGGCCTCGGGCAAGTCACGATTTCACGCCTCACCTTTGCGGATCTCAACGACCTGTTTGGCGACTCCTCGAAGCCTCTGCCGCTTCGTGGCATCGTGAACATGGAACTCGGATTCTCGGGCCCCATTCTGCGCCCGGAAATCTGGACCGGTTACGCCAAGGCCACTTCGCTCGAAGTGGAGCCCCTCACGCAGCGCACCGAGACGCCCGCCGCCGGACGCGTGCCGCTCGTCCTGCGCAACCGCGAGCCGATTCTCGCTGTGATTGACAGCAAAGGCGTCACGCTGCAACAGGCGCAACTGTATGCCGAGGGCACCGATCTCGAAGCCTCCGGCACCGTGGCGTTCAATTCGAAAAGCCCGTGGAATATGCGCCTGCGCGGCAACTTTAACCTGCCCGTGCTGACAATGTACGAACCCGATCTGATGGCGCGCGGCACCTCCGTGCTCGATGCCACCATCCGCGGCTCGCTTGACAAGCCGAACCTCGTGGGCCGCATGGAGCTGCGCAAGGCTGACCTCAACTTCCGCGGCCTGCCCAACGGCCTTGAAAACGCCAACGGCGTGGTGGTGTTCGATCGCACGCGCGCCAACATCGAAAAACTCACCGCCCAAAGCGGCGGCGGCGACTTGAGCCTCACTGGCTTTGTCGACTTCGGCGGCAATCAGTGGATTTATCGCCTCGCCGCGCAGGCCCAGCGCGTCCGTGTGCGTTACCCCGAAGATGTCTCCACCACGTTCAACGCCGCGCTGAACTGGACCGGCACCACCGCGCAGAGCCTGCTAAACGGCACCGTCACGCTGAATAAAATGGGCATCAACCCGAAGACCGACTTCGGCAGCCTGCTCGAATCCACCGGCCGCTCGTCCGCCTCGCCCGCGACGTCGAGTGCGCTGTTGCGCGGCCTGCAACTCGACGTGCAGGTGGTCACCGCGCCCGACGCCGAACTCCAAACGTCGCTCGCGCGCGACATCGCGCCGCAGGCCGAACTCCGTCTGCGCGGCTCCGGCGTGCGCCCTGTGCTGTTCGGCCGCGTCTCGGTGAACCAGGGTGAGATCCAGTTTTTCGGCAATCAGTACACGATCACGCGCGGCGACATCTCGTTCTTCAATCCCACGCGCATTGAGCCGATCATCGATCTTGACCTCGAAACCAAGGTCCGCGGCATCACTGTCAGCATGAACTTCTCCGGGCCCGTATCGAAGCTTAATGCATCGTATCGTTCCGACCCGCCGCTGCAATCCACCGAGATCATCGCGCTGCTCACCGTGGGCCGCGCGCCCGGTTCCGGCATCACGCGCCACCTGCAGCAGAACCAGTCACTGCAATCGATCGCCGGTGGCAGTAACACGCTGCTCGGCCAAGCCATCTCGGCGCCCATCAACAGCCGCCTGCAGCGGCTGTTTGGCGTCAGCCGCATCAAGATCGACCCGGAATTGACCGGCGTCACCAACACGCCGCAAGCGCGCCTCACCGTCGAACAGCAACTCTCGCGCGACCTCACGGTGACCTACATCACCAACCTCAATCGCACTCAGCAACAGATCGTCCGCGTGCAGTGGGACTTCTCGCGGGATTTCTCCGTGCTCGCGGTGCGCGATGAGAGCGGCATCTTCGGCGTCGACTTTCTGTGGAGAAAACGGTTCTAACGTATGAAGCTGCGCGCGGCCAACAACCGCCTGAAAATCGAGCATTCCATCATTGACGGCCTGCGCCCGGTGCTGGAGCAGCTGCTCGAACAAAACGACGCGATCCGCTCCATCGTCCCCGGCGTCATCCGCCGCGTCCGCGACGCCAATGGCCCGGTGGCGATGCACCTCACCGTGCCGACGACGAACGGCTGGAAGGGCATCGCGCTTGCGTCGGGCTCGCGGCAGGAGCTGTTTATTTCGACAGCGATGGACAAGCCCGCGCTGGAGGCAGCGATGGAGAAGGCGCTGAAGTCGTAGCGGGCCCTGCCTTCGAGATGGCGAGAAAGCGGAGAGATTCACTGAAGCGAGTCAACGAGCGCGCAGCGATGCGGGCGTTGGCGAGAAGAGCTAACTACGGCGTTGTTCTTTACGTGCTCGTAGCGGGTGTCGGGTTGACTGTCATCGTTCCTAGCCTGACTTTCGCAGTTCGGGGGTATTTTCGCCGTCCGAGCGGGAATATTCTGTTTGCTTGCAACGGCGGTGTTCCAAAAACGCGCAGGTGAAGACCTTGCCTCTTTTCTGAGGCTTCATTGTCTGGCATGCTGCTGCGGAGAGAGATGTT
>Ga0194119_10003434_pt1 | contig 25536 bp, 20 predicted proteins | sample TA2MahC100mmetaG_FD_148620 | JGI IMG/M metagenome (GOLD analysis project Ga0194119, IMG submission 148620) | Freshwater microbial communities from Lake Tanganyika, Tanzania - TA2015018 Mahale Deep Cast 100m | ecosystem: Environmental > Aquatic > Freshwater > Lake | place: Tanzania: Lake...
TGGACTACTGATGCGCCACCTTTGAGGTGGTGCTAAACCACGGGGCCGCGCCAGCGACCCCAACCAGCCGCTTTGAGCGGCTCACGAACGAAGGCCCCCGGCTCTGCCGGGGGATCGTTACCGCGGTTTTGATACACTCTAGGTCCAATGTGGTGGACCGCGTTACTCCTCTTCCAACTCGGTGACATCCCCGAGAAAAACCCCTTCACCTCCGAAGCCGATTTGACGCACGGCAAGAAGCTCTATAACGGCCGCTGCGCCGGATGCCACGGTCCAACCGGCGAAGGCGGCAAGGGCGCCAACCTCGCCGTACCCCAGCTTCCGCGCGCGGCCGAGGACCGCTCGCTCTATCGCGTCATTCGCGCCGGAATTCCGGACACCGAAATGCCCGGCTCGCTTATGGACACCAAGGAGATCTGGCAGCTTGCCGCCTACGTCCGAAGCCTCGGCCGCGTGCAGCAGACCGCCGTCGCGGGCGATGCGGCGAAGGGCGCCGGCGTGTTTCGCGGCAAGGGCTGCATCGGCTGCCACACCATCGGTGTCGATGGCGGCCGCTCCGGCCCCTCGCTCACGGCCGTCGGCTCGCGCCGCAACGGCGCCTATCTAAAGGAAAAAGTCGAGAACCCCGCCGGCTCCATCCCGGAAAAGTTCCGCGTGGTGGAGATCTCGACGAAGGATGGCAAGAAGGTCAACGGCCAGCTCCTGAACGAGGATACGTTCTCTATTCAAATCCGAGACGGTGCCGATCGCTTCCACTCCGTCTGGCGCGAAGACATTCTTGCGGTTTCCATGGAGCACCGCACGCCCATGCCCGCCTACAAGGGCAAACTGTCCGCCTCCGAACTCGATGACGTCGTCGCCTACATGCTCACCCTCCGGGGGGACCAATGAAACATCTCAGCCTATTCCTGTTCTTACTGCCCCTGCCCGCGCAGATCACCTATGAACGCCTGCTGAACGCCGATAACGAGCCCGGCAACTGGCTCCACTACTCGGGTAACTACGCCGGCCATCGCTATTCGCAGCTCAGCCAGATCAACGACAAGAATGCCGCCAAACTGAAGCCGCTCTGGGTCTACCAGTCGAATTCGCTCCAGAAGTTTGAGACCACGCCCATCGTCGTCGACGGCATCATGTATATCACCGAGTCGCCGAGCCACGTCACGGCGCTGGATACGCGCACCGGCCGCACGCTCTGGCGTTACCGCCGCCCCATGCCGGACGATCTTCGCATCTGCTGTGGCGCGGTCAACCGCGGCGTCGGCGTGTTGGGCGATCTGGTCTTCGTCGGCACGCTCGATGCGCACATCCTCGCGCTCGACGCCAAAACCGGCGCCGTTCGCTGGGACACCGTCGTCGCGGATTATAAGAAGGGCTACTCCGTCACCGCCGCGCCTCTCGTCGTGAAGGACAAGGTCATCGTCGGCATCGCCGGCGGCGAGTACGGCATCCGCGGCTTCCTGGACGCCTATGACGCCAAGACTGGCAAGCTGGCCTGGCGTTTCTACACCGTCCCCGGACCCGGTGAAAAGGGCAACGAGACCTGGGCCAACGATAGCTGGAAACGCGGCGCCGCGTCGACATGGGTCACCGGCTCCTACGACCCGGATTCGAACCTTATCTATTGGGGGACCGGCAACCCCGGCCCGGATTGGAACGGCGACGTTCGCAAGGGCGACAATCTCTACTCGGACTGCATCATCGCGCTCGATGCCGACAGCGGCAAGCTGAAATGGTACTTCCAGTTCACGCCGCACGACGTGCACGACTGGGACGCCACCGAGGTGCCCGTGCTCATCGATCAGGAGTTCCGCGGCGCCAAGCGCAAGCTGGTGCTGTTCCCCAACCGCAACGCGTTCTACTACGTGCTGGACCGCAACTCCGGCCAATTCCTGCTCGGCAAGCCCTACGCCAAGCAGACCTGGGCCACGGGCCTGGACGATAGCGGCCGGCCCATCCGCGTGCCGAATACGGCGCCCACCGTGCAGGGCACCGCCGTGTGGCCCTCGGTCGGCGGCGCGAACAACTGGTACAGCCCCAGTTACAGCCCGCAGAACAAGCTGCTGTATGTCGCCGTGCGCGAGGCGGGCCATCTCTACTTCTTCGGTGAGGCGGATTTCAAGGAAGGCGAACAGTTCAACGGCGGCGGCTTCCGCTCCATCCCCAACGAACCCGAATGGGGCGCCGTCCGCGCCTACGACCCCACCACCGGCGAAGCCAAGTGGGAGTTCAAATTGCACGCGCTGCCCTTCAGCGGCGTGCTCTCCACGGCCGGCAATCTCGTCTTCGGAACGACCAGTGAGGGTCAGGTCTTCGCGCTGCAAGGCGACAGCGGCAAGCTGCTGTGGCGTTTCCAGGGCGGCGGCGGCGGCCGGTCGAACCCAATGAGCTATCTCAGCGACGGCAAGCAGCATGTGGCGGTTACAACCGGCAATTCGCTCTACGTGTTCGCATTGGAGTAGTCCGCTCGGAGCGAATTGATATACTCGCTCCCATGTTTTTCCCGCGCGTACTACTGCTGACGGCCGCGGTCTGCCTCGCCCAGCCGCCCTCCAAGAACGATATCCTGGCGCTCGACAAGAAATGGAGCGACGCCATCCAGAAAAAGGATGCCGCCACGCTCGACAAACTGCTGACCGATAACTTGGTCTATGCGCACGCCTCCGGCGTCGTCGATACCAAAAAGACCTACATCGCCAAGATTAAGGAAGGCAAGCAGGTCTACAAGTCCTTCGAACAGCGGAGCCCGTCGGTCGCTGTCTACGGCAACGACACCGCCATCAGCTTCTCCTGGGTCCATGTCACCGGCACCAACCCGCAGGGCCCGTTCGACGACAAGATCATGATGCTGCACACCTGGGTCAAGCAGGGCGGCGCCTGGAAGCTGGCCGCGCACCAGACCACGCGCGTCGACAAGCTACCCTAGGAGTTTCGAAGCATGAAGATCATCGACTCGCATCACCACTTCTGGAAGTACTCGGCCAAGGAGTACGACTGGATCAACGACGGCATGAAGGCCATTCGCCGCGACTTTCTGCCCGCCGATCTGGAAAAGACCATCAAGGACGCCGGCGTCGACGGTGCCGTCTCCGTGCAGGCCCGCCAAAGCGTGGAGGAGTCGGTGTGGCTGACGGAGCTGGCTGAAAAGCACAAGTTCCTGCTCGGCGTCGTCGGCTGGGTGGACCTGCGGTCGAAGGATGTCGACAAGGACCTGGAAAAGCTCGCGAAGCACAAGAAGTTCAAGGGCGTGCGCCACGTCGTGCAGGGTGAGCCCGACATCAACTTCATCCTCGGCGCGGCGTTCAACGAGGGCATCAAGCGCCTGCCCAAATACGATCTCCGCTACGACATCCTGATCTTCGAAAAGCAGTTGAAGCCCTCCATCGAATTCGTGGACCGGCATCCGAAGCAGGTATTCATCGTCGACCACATCGCCAAGCCGCGCATAAAGGAGCGCATCCTCTCGCCCTGGCGGGAGAACATGCTAGAACTCGCCCGGCGTCCCAACGTCTACTGCAAGATCTCCGGCATGATTACCGAGGCCGACTGGCAAAAGTGGACCTCGGCAGACCTCGCGCCCTATCTCGACACCGCGATGGAGGCCTTCGGCCCAAAGCGCCTGATGTTCGGCTCCGATTGGCCGGTCATGCTGGTCGCGGGGCCCTACAAGCCTTGGGTGGAGTTGGTGAAGAAGACCATCTCGCGCTACTCGGCGTCGGAGCAGGAACGGATTCTCTCGAAGAACGCCATCGAAGCGTACAAGCTCTAACGGCCGGCCTTATGGCGGAACAGCGATTTAAAGACCTGGACCGCATGGCCTTCTGGCACGCCTACGACAAGAAGTGTGTCTACTGCCGCGAACCTGTCCCATATGGGCAATGCCACATCGATCATGTAATTCCGGAGTCGCTGCAAAACGACGCCGCGGCGTTCGCTAAGGTCCGAAGCGAGTACGGCCTCGACGGCTCCTACGATCTCCTGGCCGATACCAACCTGGTGCTGGCCTGCTGGCCTTGCAACATGCGCAAATCCGCCCGGATGTTTCCGCCGGGACAGATCATGCTGGTCCTCAAGGAAGCGGTCAAAAAGGCGGAAAGAGTCGAAAAGACGCGGCGCGCTCTGGAGAAGCGGGACAAGCGGGACGAGCTGGTCGGCCGCCTCAAGGTTGCATTGGAGCGGGACGAACTCAGCGAGAAGGATCGGACCCTGCTCCAGGAGTTGGAGACCCTCTCCCCGCCGGAGCGGATCTACTGCAACGCGCCTCCCTTACCCCAACACTGCGTCGGCCGCCCGATACTGGTGGACGCACTGCGCCAAGCGGTGCTGGCGAAGTCCGGCCCCAGTATCGCACTCACCGCCGTCAAAGGCATGGGCGGCATCGGAAAGACGGTTCTGGCGCAGACCATCGCGCACGACCCGGACGTGCAGCGCGCCTATCCGGATGGGGTCTACTGGTTCACCATCGGGCGCGAACCTCGCTCCTTCGCGCAGCGTCTCGACGATGTGGACGCGCTGCGCCAGGAGTTGAAGGGCACGTTCGAAAGCGAGCAAGCGGCGGTCAACGCATACCGCGATTTTCTGCGGGACAAAGCGGCACTGATCGTTCTGGACGACGTATGGAACACCGCGGCGCTCGAACCGTTCCGGTCGCAGTCGCCGCGCTCGCGCCTGTTGCTCACTACCCGGATTCAGGGCGTGGCCGCCGCATACGGCGCGGAGACCATCGATGCAACGCTCCTCTCGCCGGTGGAGGCGGCGGAGGTCCTGTCCAATTGGTCCGGCGTTCCAACTTCGCCCCAACACGGCGAGATCCTTCGGCAGTGCGGAAACCTGCCCCTGGCCGTGGCTATGGTGGGGGCGCAGTTGCGCGGGAAGCCGCCGAAGCTCTGGGACGTGGTGCTGCGCCGCCTTCGGGAGGCGGACCTCCAGAAGATCGCCGCTCAGTTCCCGGACCCGAACCATACCACGCTGTTCCGCGCCATGGACGTGAGTTTCGAAGCGATGCGGGAGGAGGACCCAACGCTCGCCGGCCGCTACGCGGCGCTGGCCGTGGCACTCGAGGATACCGTCGTCGTTCCAGCGATCCAGCGCACGTTGTGGGCCGTCGATGAGGACGAGGCGCTGGAGCTCGCCCAACGGCTGGTGGATCTCTCTTTGGCGCAATGGGCGGACGCCGATGGCGGCATCCTCCTGCACGACCTGCAGTTGGATTACGTCCGCGCGCGGTTCGAAGATCGCGAAGCGTTGACCCTCATTCACGCGGCCGCACGGCTCTGTGAGCACATCACGCGGCAACGGCCGGAAGAGTACGGCCCGCAGATGATCGGCCGCCTGCTGCCTCACAGAGAGCGTCCGCCGATTCAGGAGTTCCTGGAACAGCTCGAAAAGGGCACGCCGCGCCCCTGCCTGTTGCCGCGCTGGCCGAGTCTGCACGCCGCGGGATCGTCGCTGCTGCGAACGCTCGAAGGCCACACCGACTTCGTCACCAGCGCAGCAGTGACGCCGGACGGCTCCCGCGCCGTCTCCGCTTCTTGGGACAACACTGTCAAGGTCTGGGACCTCCGTTCGGGGGCCGTCCTCCGCACGCTGAAAAGTCACTCCGACTCCGTTTACGGCGTGGCGATAACGCCGGACGGTTCCCGCGCCGTCTCCGCTTCTAGAGATCGCACCCTCAAGGTCTGGGACCTCCGTTCCGGGGCCGTTCTCCTCACTCTGGAAGGCCACTCCAACTCCGTCACCGGCGTAGCGGTGACACCAGACGGCTCCCGCGCGGTCTCCGCTTCTGACGACACCACTCTCAAGGTCTGGGACCTCCGTTCCGGGGCCGTTCTCCTCACTCTGGAAGGCCACTCCGGCTCCGTCAACGGCGTAGCGGTAACGCCAGACGGCTCCCGCGCGGTCTCCGCTTCTGCCGACACCACTCTCAAGGTCTGGGACCTCCGTTCCGGGGCCGTTCTCCTCACTCTGGAAGGCCACTCCAACTCCGTCACCGGCGTAGCGGTGACACCAGACGGTTCCCGAGCAGTCTCCGCTTCCGGCGACAACACTCTCAAGGTCTGGGACCTCCGTTCCGGGGCCGTTCTCCGTACGCTGGAAGGCCACTCCAGCTCCGTCACCGGCGTAGCGGTGACACCAGACGGTTCCCGAGCAGTCTCCGCTTCTGACGATGACACCCTAAAGGTCTGGGACCTCCAATCGTGGGCCGTTCTCCGTACGCTGGAAGGCCACTCCAACTCCGTCACCGGCGTAGCGGTGGCACCAGACGGTTCCCGAGCAGTCTCCGCTTCTGACGATTACACACTTAAGGTCTGGGACCTCCATTCGGGGGCCGCACTCCGCGCGCTGAAAGGCCACTCCTCGAGCGTCAGTGGCGTTGCGGTGACGCCAGACGGCGCGCACGCCGTCTCCGCTTCTTGGGACGCCACTCTCAAGGTCTGGGACCTCCGTTCCGGGGCCGTTCTCCTCACTCTGGAAGGCCACTCCGGCTCCGTCAACTGCGTGGCGGTGACGCCAGACGGTTCCCGCGCCGTCTCCGCTTCTTTTGACAACACCCTTAAGGTCTGGGACCTCCATTCGGGGGGCGCTCTCCGCACTCTGGAAGGCCACTCCAAGAGCGTCAACGGCATAGCGGTGACGCCAGACGGCGCGCGCGCCATATCCGCTTCCTGGGACAACACTCTGAAGATCTGGGACCTCCATTTGGGCGCCATTCTCCACACGCTGGATGGCCACTCCGAGGGCGTCAATGGCGTGGCGATAACGCCGGACGGCGCTCGCGCCGTTTCCGCTTCTGGGGACGAGACCCTGAAGGTCTGGGACCTCAATTCTGGGGCCGTCCTCCTCACTCTGAAAGGCCACTCTAACGGCGTCAAAGGCGTGGCGATAACGCCGGACGGTTCCCGGGCAGTTTCCGATTCATGGGACGAGACCCTGAAGGTCTGGGATCTCCATTCGGGCACCTCGCACCGCACCCTGGAAGGCCACTCCGTAAACGTAACCGGAGTTGCGGTTACGCCGGACGGCTCCCGCGCCGTCTCCGCTTCGTGGGATCGCACGCTAAGACTCTGGGACCTCCACTCGGGCGCCGTTGTCGCTTCGTTCACCGGCGACTTCCCAATGACGGCCTGTACCGCCGCCGGCCCCCGCTATTTCATCGCCGGTGATTTCGGAGGCCACCTCTACTCACTCGAACTCCTCGAATAACCCCCGCCTGCCCTATACTGGCCTTCATGCAGCCACCGCGTTCTGACGGAGGGTCCCAAGTTTGACTGAGGACGCCGCCGCCCTGTTCGACTCCTACCGCGCCCCCCTGCTTCGGCACGTGTCGGCGCTGGGCCTGCCCGCGGCCGATGGCGAAGACGTCGTCCAGGAGGTCTTCCTCGCCCTCATCGCCCACCTGCAGGCCGGCAAGGACCGCGCCAACCTCCGCGGCTGGATCTTTCGTGTCGGCCACAACCTGGCGTTGAAAAAGCGGGCGCTGTCGGCGCGCCAGGTGGCGGACCTCCCCGAGACGGCCGACCCGGCCCCCGGGCCCGAAGAACTCGTCGCGCTGCGCACCCGCTACGGCCGCGTCCGCGCCATCGTCGCCGCCCTGCCGGCCCGCGACCGCGCCTGCCTGTCGCTCCGCGCCGAAGGGTTGCGCTACCGCGAAATCGCCGAAGCGCTCGACATGTCCCTAGGTTCGGTGGCCGCCTCGTTGAGCCGGTCGCTCGAAAGGTTGTCCCGCGCATGAGCCATTTGAACGACGAACAGATCGTGCTGGCCATGGACAACGAACTCGACGCCGAATCGGCCCGCCACCTGCGCACCTGCTCCGTCTGCAGCGCCCGCCGGCTTCGCCTGGAACGCGCCATGGCCACCTACGCCGCCAGCCGCCGGCCCAGCCGCGCCTGGTGGCTCACAGTGCCCGCCGCCGCCGCGGCCATCTTCCTCGTCTGGCCGTCGCGCGCCGCCTACCTGCCCGACTCCGCGTTGACGCCCGGCGTCGCCCGCGCCGCCTCCGCCGCCGAAGTCTGCGCCTTGCCGGACGGCGAGTTCCAGGCGACCCAGGAACAGGCCCGGCGCGTCTTCGCAGCCTATCGGATCAACCGTCCCAAACCCCGCCAATACGAAGTCGATTACCTCATCACGCCCGCCCTCGGCGGCGCCGCCGACATCGCCAACCTCTGGCCGCAGCCCTACGAAGAAGGCGTCTGGACCGCCCGCGTGAAGGACGCGCTGGAGGACTATCTGCGCGGTCAGGTCTGCACCGGCCGCATGGAGTTGACCACGGCCCAGAAGGAAATCGCGGCCAATTGGGTGGAGGCCTACCAGCGCCACTTCCGCACCGCCCGCCCGCTCACGGAGCACGCCCTGTTCATGAAGGACCGGCCCTGGGAGTAACCTGGCGCGAATATCACGAGGCCACCAAGCACACGGCCGAAAAACTCCGTCGCTCCCGCCACACGCTCGACTGGGACAACATGCCAAACCCGTGGCGCCGCTACGAAGGCGCGCCGCGCATCGACCTGCCTGCCGGCCCGCCCCCGCCTGAGGCCTCCGCGCTGAGCGTGCTGCTGGGCGAGCGCGGCCCGCTTACGCCGCTGCGCGGGGCGGACCTGCTGTCGCAACTACTCTTCTACTCGGCGTCGATCAGCGCTACGAAGCTTGTACCGTCCACCGGGTACCGCTATGCGCTGCGCGTGAATCCATCATCCGGCAACCTGCACCCCGTGGAGTTTCACTGCACCGCCCGCGGCCTGGCAGGCTGGGAGGACGGGCTCTATCACTACCAGCCCTCCTGCCACATGCTGGAGCGGCGCGCCGGCGGCGTGTTCACGGCGGCCGGAACGGAATCGCTGGTTTTTGTTTTAACGGCCATCGCCTGGCGAGAGGCCTGGAAGTATCAGGATCGCGCCTACCGGTACTGCCTGCACGACGCCGGGCACGCCTGGCAGTCCCTTGCCTTGGCGGCCCGCGCATGCGGCATGGACACCACCGCGCGCACGGATTTCGACGACGCCGCTCTCGCCGCCGCGCTGCGCCTGGCCGGTGACGAGTGGCCCCTGCTGGTGGTTGGCGTGCACGCCCCGTGCCAGGGCGGCGAGGCCGATTGGAGCGCCGGCGAGCCGAACGCGCTTTCGGAATCGGTGGTCGATTATCCCTGGCCCGCCACCATGCACGCCGCCACCACGCGGCGCCCGTCGTACCCGCCGTCGAGACCCTTCGGCGAAACGGTGCGCGGCCGGCGTTCGGCGCTGGATTTTCGCGGCGGCGCGGAGACCATGCCGCTGGCCGCGCTGCGCACCATCCTGGCCTGCGCGGCGATCGGCGGCCGCATCACGCTGTATCTCTACGTCCACCGCGTCGACGGCCTGGCCCCCGGCATATACCTCTTGCGCTGTGCGGATTTGGAGCTGGTCAAGATGGGCGATCAACGGCTCATCGCCGCCGGACTGAGCCTGGGCCAGGATCTGGCCGGCAACGCCTGTGTGGCCTTCTCCATGATCGCCAACACGGAGAAAATCGTCGCCGATCGCGACTATCGAGACGCGCTGATCGAGGCCGGCGCCATCGGCCAGCGGCTCTACATCGCCGCCGAGGCGCTGGGCCTGCGCGCCACCGGCATCGGCGCCTTCTTCGACGATGAGGTCCACCGGTATCTCGACATCCGGGATGGGCAGGTGGTCTATCACTTCGCCATCGGCCACCCGGTGCACGATCCGAGGGTGGAAGCGTGACCGGCATTCTCGCCATCGGCGGCAATCACTTCATCGTTCGCGGTCCGGAGCCTTCTAACGAACAGGCCCGGGCGCTGGCCCGGCATTGGACGGTTGTGCAAATCGGCGCCGCGCCAAAGCCGGAATTCGACGCCTGGCGCATCAGCACGAAGGAGTTTCGAGAAGACCTGGTGTGGGCCTGCGTCATGGAAGATCCGGAGCCGAACTCGCCCGCCGTAGCCGTGCTGCTGGCGGAGATGAAGGATCGAGGCGTTGAGATTCGTCGCGTCGCTCTGGTATAACGCTCGGGTGCGCATAAAACTAGCAGTCGCCGGCTTAACTGTTGTGGGCGCCGCCCTCGCGTGGCAGCGGGGATGGCCGCCGCCGGTGCAGCCGCTGCCGCAGTCCACCGCCCCGCTGCCCGTGGCCGAGGCGATGAAGACCTTCCATCTGCCGCCCGGCTACAAGCTGGAGCTGGTTGCCGCCGAGCCGCTGATTCAGGACCCCATCGTCATGGATCAGGACGCCGAGGGACGTCTCTACGTCATCGAAATGCCGGCCTTCGCCATGGACCTGGAGATGCGCGACTCCCTGGAGCCCATCTGCAGCATCGTGGTGCTGGAAGATACCAACAACGATGGCCGCATGGACAAGCGCACCGTGTTCATGGACAAGCTGGTGTTGCCGCGCGCCATCAAAGTGTTGAAGAACGGCGTGCTCGTCGGCGAGCCGCCCAATCTTTGGTTCGTCAAGGACACCAACGGAGATCTGAAAGCCGACTCCAAGGAACTGGTGCGCAACGACTTCGGCCGGAAAGAAGCCAACATCGAGCACAACGCCAACGGTCTGTTCTGGAGCATGGACAACACCATCAACCTCTCCGAGTGGAACTGGAACCTCCGCTGGACACCCGGCGACAAGTTCGAAATGGAGCCCGGCCTGGTGCGCGGACAGTGGAACGTCTCGCAGGACGACGGCGGCCGCATCTTCCGCAACTGGAACGAACAGCCGTTGTTCGTCGACGTCGTCGCGATGCGCTACTACGCGCGGAATCCAAACCTCACCCGCACCCGAGGCCTCTACGAAGTCTTGATCGAACGCAATGAGACCGCCATCTGGCCCGTGCGGCCTACGCCGGGATTGCAGCGCGCCTATCGCGAAGAGATGCTGCGGCCCGACGGCACCGCGCGGACCTACGCCTCCTCGGCCGATCCCCTGATCTTCCGCGGCGACCGTCTGCCGAAGGAACTGCAGGGCACGGCCTTCGTCGCGGACTCGCCCACCAACCTGGTTCACTTGATCAGAATTGACGACGACGGCACGGGCCGCCTGAAGGCGCGCGACTTCTATCCCAAGGGCGAGATCATCGCCTCGACCGACGAACGCTTCCGGCCCGTAAACCTCTACGGCGCGGCCGACGGCACGGTCTACATCATCGACATGTATCGCGGCGTCGTGCAGGATCTGGCCTACCAGACCGACTACCTGAAGACCTACATCAAAACCAACAAACTCGAGCTGCCCGTCGGCTACGGCCGCATCTACCGGCTGGTGCATGAGTCAATGAAGCCCGGCCCCGCGCCGAAGCTATCGAAGGCCTCGCCGGCCGAGTGGGTAAAAGCGCTGGAACATCCCAACGGCTGGTGGCGCGACACGGCCCAGCAACTGCTGGTGCAAAGCCAGGACCGGACGGTGACGCCGGCTCTTACGAAACTGGCCCGCTCCGCCAGGGACTGGCGAACGCGCCTGCACGCCATGTGGACGCTGAAGGGACTGAACGCGATGCCGGAGGCGTTGGCGCTGCAATCGCTGGACGACAAATCGCCCGATGTGCGCGCGGCGGCCATTCGAATGCTGGAAGGCAAGGCCCACGCGGCGGTGCTGAAGAAAATCGACGATCCGTCCTGGATCGTCCGGCGGCAGTTGGCGGCCTCGTTGGGTGAGTTGCCGAAGGAGGGCCGCGCACCGGCGCTGGCCTCGCTGCTGGCCCGGCACGGCGACGATCCCATCACCGTGGACATCGCCGTCAGCGGCCTGGCCGGGCAGGAAGGCGCGGCGTTCGAAAGCCTGCGATCGGCCAACAAACCCGATGCCTCGGCAATGCTGGCGGCGGCCGTGCTGCGGAGCCGCGACGAGACGGAGGTGCAAAAACTGCTCGCCGTGGCGGGCGACGCGTCGCAACCGGAGTGGCTGCGCAAGGCGATTCTAACCGGCGCCGAATCGGGCACGGCCGGCCCGTCCCGCGGCGGCGGCCGGCCGCCCGGCCTGGCTCGCGGCGCCGGCTATTCGCTGCAAGCCGAACCAAAGGCACTCACCGCTCTGGCCGCGTCCGCGGGCGCGTTGTCGGAAATGGCGCGGCCTCTTGTGGCGCGAATGAGCTGGCCCGGCAAGCCGGCGCCCAAGAACACCGCTCCGCCGCTAACGGCTGAAGAACAGCGCCTGGTCGCCGAGGGCGAAAAGGTGTACGGCAACTTCTGCGCGGGCTGCCACAAGGCCGATGGCTCGGGTGATCGCGGCGGCGCCACAAACATCGCGGCCTCCGCTCTGGTGGGCGCGTATCCGCAGGCGCTGCTGCGCGTGATCCTTCATGGCAAGGAGGGTTCAACCGGCCTTATGCCCCCGCTCGGTTCGGCGTTGAACGATCAACAGGTCGCCGCCGTCACCAGCTACATCCGCCGCGCCTGGGGGCGCACCGCCTCGGCCGTTCCAGCCGCCGACGTGAAGGAGACGCGCGGCGTAAACAAGCTGCGAAAAACGCCCTGGACGGAGGCGGAGCTCAAACGCTTCAGTGTGTCGCCGGCTTTCGGGAGGTAGCGGGCGCCGCAATTCCTTCGTACAGCTCCGGCCTGCGGTACCGGAAGAGCGAGTGCTTGCGCTTCGGATCGACGCTCAGGCGCGCCAGCACAACCTGATCGGCCTCGCCCTGGTTCTGCGCCAGAATCTTTCCCGTGGCGTCGATCAACAGCGCCCGCTTGGGATGCACGAATACCAGATTCACGCCGTTCTCATACGCGCGCACGCGCATCATCTGGTCGTTCATCTCGCCGTAGGAGCCCCATGCCGGCACAAAAAGCGTATCGGCGCCCTTCAACGCCAGCAGGCGGGCGGTCTCCGGCAGCTGGCGGTCGAAACAGATCAGCGTCCCCCACGTGCCGTGCTTCGATTGCATCACTGGAAACTCGGAACCCTTCGTGTTGAACGGTTCGTCGGCCATCGTGTGACTCTTCGAATAGTGGTGGGCAATCGCGCCGTCCGGCCCGAACATCACCACGGAGTTGTACACGCCCGCCCCGCGCTTTTCGGCGAAACCCAGCATCAGAAAGACGCCCAACTCCTTCGCCAGCGCGCGGACCTTCCCCAACAACGGACCGTCCAGCGGCTCGGCCGCGCGCCGGATGTAGTCCTCCTGGTTCAGGCCCGGCGTTCGTTTCTCGTTGCCGACGTAGCCTTCCAGAAAACCTTCCGGCGCGACGATCACCTCGGCGCCCTTCTTTGCCGCCTCCCGGGCATACTTGTCGAGCTTCGCGAAGTTCGCGGCCTTGTTCCACGGCTCCGGCGTCAGCGTCAGCGCGCCGGCGACGAAGCCGGCCTCGCCGGCCGCCAGCGTCATTCCGAATAGCAGGGCAAAGCGCATGCCTATAGACTACTTCGCCGTGACGGGCCCGGTGGGCTCGCCCGCCGCCAGCTCGCGCCGGGGGTCGTAGTTCGGATTCTTGGCGGGGATCTGCGCTTTCGTCTGGCGAAGCCACCTCTCCAGCCGCGCGCGCATGGCCGCGGTGCGGGCCGTGTCCTTTTGGCTCAGGTCGTTCTTCTCGCTCAAATCGTCACGCAGGTTGTAGAGCTCCACCCTCGAGTCCTCGAAAAACAGAATCAGCTTGAAGTCGCCCTTGCGCATCGCCGCCGCCGGCCGGCCCAGTTGCGGGCTGTAGTGAGGATAGTGCCAGAACACCTCCCGCTCACCGAGCGTTCCGCCCCGCAGCAGCTTGGCGATGCTGACGCCATCCACGTTCTGCATGCGCGCGCCGGCCAGTTCGGCCATCGTCGGCGCGTAGTCGACGCTCAGCACCGGCTCGCCGCATGTCGAATCCGGCTTGATAACGCCGCGCCAGGACGCAAGCGCCGGCACCCGGATGCCGCCCTCGTAGACGTGGCCCTTGCCGGCGCGCAGCGGCAGGTTCGAGGTCACCGGACGCTTCTTCCACTCCAGCGACGACACGCCGCCGTTGTCCGCCGTGAAAAAAATCAGCGTGTTGTCCAGCACGCCGTTGGTCTCCAAAGCCTCTACGACGCGGCCCACGCTCTCGTCCATGCTTTCGATCATCGCCGCGTACTCGTCGTAGTTCTGCGGATTCGCCGGGTTGGCCTTCGCCGCGTACTTCTTCACCTTCGCGGGCTTACCTTCAATCGGCGTGTGCACCGCAAAGTGGGGCAGGTACAGAAAGAACGGCTTGTCCTTCGATTCCCGTATGAAGTCGACGGCAAGGTCCGTCAAGCGGTCCGTCAGATAGTCGCCGTCCTTACCTTCGAGCGGAATCTTCTTCTTCCACGCGGGATAGAAAAAGTTGTTCGTCGACCCGGCTTCGTCGCCCGCCAGCGACACATCGAAACCCTGATCCTTCGGCAGAAAACCGGTCGTGCCCAGGTGCCACTTGCCGATGCACGCGGTCCGGTATCCCTTGGTGCGCAGAACCTCCGCAATCGTCACCTCCGCCAACGGCAGCTCCAGCCGCGTGTTCGGCTGCAACACCTTGCTGAAGTGCAGCCGGTTCGACGCGCCCTGCAGATGCGCCGTCAAATGCAGGCGCGCCGGGTAACGTCCGGTCATCGTCGCCGCGCGCGTGGGGGAGCACACCGGGCTGGCCGAGTAGCCGTCGGTGAAAATCATCCCGGACCGGGCCAGCTTGTCGATATTCGGCGTCTCGTAGAACGTGCTGCCGTTGAACGTCGTGTCCTTCCAACCGAAGTCGTCGATCAGAATGAAAACGAAGTTGGGCGGACGTTTCGCGGCAGCGGACAAGGCCAGCGTCGACAGAAAAGTACGGCGGAGCATTCCCGCCATCGTACCGGATTCGATAGAGTAAATTCCCATGATCACCCGCCGGGCTTTGCTCGCTTCGCCCGCGCTTCTGGCGCAGACAGGATTTCGTTGGCCCAACGGAAAGCGCTGCGCGGTGAGCCTCACCTGGGACGACGCGCGCTTGAGCCAGATCGACGCCGGCATTCCCTTCCTGAACAGGCACGGCGTCAAGGGGACCTTCTACATCCTGCCGCGCAACTGGGAAAAACGAATGGACGGCTGGAAGGGGGCCTTGCGGGATGGCCACGAACTGGCCCACCACTCCATGACGCATCCGTGTTCCATCAACTTCGGCTTCACGGCGAAAAACGGGTTGGAAGAGTACACCTTCGAAAAGCTGGAATCGGACCTCGACGCGGCCACCGCGGAGTTCCGGAAGTCCTTCGGCGTGACTCCGAAAAGCTTCGCCTATCCCTGCGGGCAGAAGTACGTCGGCCGCGGCGTCGCGACTCGCAGCTACGTGCCCGCGGTCGCCAAACGCTTCCTCACCGGCCGCGGCTACCTGGACGAAGCCTCGAACAATCCGGCGGTCTGCGACCTCGCCAACCTCATGGGCACGGGTTTCGATAACGCAGGCTGGCCCGAGATGAAACGCCACATCGACGTTGCGTCCAAGGAAGGCCGCTGGCTGATCTTCGCCGGCCACGAGATGGGCAAGACCGGCAATCAGACCACCAACCTGGAAGCGCTCGGCGAGTTGATCGCGTTTGCCAAGGACCCGGCAAACGGAATCTGGCTCGACACGGTCGCGGCCGTTGCGAGCTTCGTGGCGAAGGCGCGCTGAATTTCGCCGCCGCCCTCGGCATCATCGGTGGCCAGGCGAACGATCTTGAGCACCAGTGGTGCTTTTGCACCGGGGCCTCGAATCGCTCAATCGCCGGAAAACAAAGGGAATTCGGGTTGGCATGCGAATTGCTCCCTTGTAAATCGCAAGGAGGGCGGTATGAAACGAATCCTGATGACACTCTTGGCTGGCGCGGTCCTCTCGGCGCAACCCAACTACCGGGGCGGCGGTTCGTACACCTACTCCCCGGCCGCCCGCATCGAGCGCGGCATCCACTCGGGCCTCATCACCCACCGCGAAGCCGATAAGCTCTGGCGCATGGAGCGCGAACTGCGCTACGAAACGGAAAAGGCCTACCGCTCCGGCCGCGGTCTCTCCCACGGCGAAGCCAGGCGGCTGGCCAGAATGCGCGAATGCCTGGACAACGAAATCTCCAAACAGCTCCGCGACGGCGAGCGTTACAATCGCGGCGGCTACAGCTACCGCCGCTGGTAGCTGCTATACTGCTCACCAAACCGGTCGAAAAGTTTCAAATCCAAGACCGCAGAGGTGAACAGGGGATGTTTCGTTCCATTCTTCTTACAGCCGCGTTGCTGCTTGCCGGCGGCGGCGCATCGTATGCCCAAGTGCTCAAGGCCCAAATCCTGGGCACAATCAGCGATCAATCCGGCGCGGTGATGCCGGGCGTCAAGATCACAATCACCGACGTTCGGACGAACTTCCAGCGCTCGGCCGACACCAACGATGCCGGCAACTTCTTCTTCGTCAATCTCGACCCCGGCGAGTACAAGGTCGAGGCCGAGAAGACCGGCTTCAGCAAGGCGCTCCGCTCCGGCATCGACCTCCAGCCGAATACAACCGCCCGCGTCAACTTCGAGCTCGTTCCAGGCGCCGTTACACAAACCATCGACGTCAGCGCCACGGCCGCCCCGCTTCTGCAAACCGACCGCGCGGATACCGGCGGCAAGATCGAACAGGCCCAGCTCCAGAACATGCCGCTGCTGTTCAATCGAAACTATCAGGGCCTGCTCGTGCTTGTGCCCGGCGTCGGCCGTCCCTCCCGCCAGCACTCGGAGTTCTACAACTCGCACGATTCGCTCTCCGTCCGCGTCAACGGCCAGGGCCGCCAGTTCAACAACTTCCAGATTGAAGGCATCGAGAACAAGATCGACAACGGCAACCTGACGGCCCTTGTGCCGCCCGCCGAAGCCATCCAGACCGTCGACGTTTCTACCTCCAATTTCGACCCCGAGTTCGGCAACGCCGGTGGCGCCGTCACCAACGTCACGCTCCGCAGCGGTTCGAACGAGTATCACGGCTCGCTCTTCCACTTCCACCGCAACGAGAACATCCAGGCCCGTAACACCTTCGCCGTCACCAAGGCGCCAACGGTCTACAACCAGTTCGGCGGAACGCTCGGCGGCCGCATTGTACGCGACAAACTCTTCTTCTTTGGCGACTACCAGGGCAGCCGCGATCATCTCGGCCAGGTCAACCGTGGCGGACTGCCCGGCGCCGCCTTCCGCTCCGGTAACTTCGGCGGCGTCGCGCAGCGCATCTACGATCCTCGCACCAACACGGGCGCCGACGCCAACAACACCCGCTTGCCCTTCCCGAACAACGTCATTCCCGCCGACCGCATCAGCCCCATCTCCCGCCGCATTCTCGGATTTGTGCCGGATCCCAACATCGTCGCGCCGGAAGGCCAGATCAACTACCAGCAGAACAATGTGCGCATCAAAACCCTCGACCAGGCGGACGCCAAGGTCGATTGGGTCATTGGCTCCAATGATCGCCTCGCCGTGCGCTACAGCATTCAGAAAGCCGTTGTCACCGATAACGGCCTCTTCGGCCCCGGCGGCATCTACGGCGGTTTCCGCAACGGTGGCTTTGCCGGCAGCGGCCCGGCCCGCACCCAAAGCGCCGGCATCAACTATTCAAAGGTCTTGAACCCTACTCTCGTTTGGGAGTCCCGCGTCGGTGTCGTCCGCAATCGGAATGACGCTGTCAATAACGACGCCGGGAAAAAGACGTCGGAAGAGATCGGTATCCGCGGCGTCAACCTCGACCAGTGGACCAGTGGCCTCACCGAGATTCGCGTCAACGGCTACGCCTCCCCGCTTGTCGGCTTCTCCCCCAGCCTGCCCTGGGCCCGCAGCGTCACCAGCTTCGGCATCGTCAATAACTTCTCCAAGACCTTCACCAAGCACATCATGCGCTTCGGCTCCGATATCCGCCGCGAACGCAACGACCTGTTGCAAACGCAGACCTTCAACCCCCGCGGCCGTTTCGAATACCAGCCCGGGCAAACCGGCACCTCGGCCGATACCAATCGCAACTTCGCCAATGCCTTCGCTGCTTTCCTGCTTGACGTACCGAACATCAGCGGCCGCGACCTGCCCTTCGTCTTCCCGGCCCGGCGCGAATTGACTCTAAACTTCTACGTCCAGGACAAGTGGCAGTTGAACTCGAAACTAACCATAGACATGGGCGTTCGCCTGGAACGGGAGTATGGCAGCCGTCCTCGTTTCGCCGGTGGCTATTCCAACTACAATCCGGCGAACAACACTCTCGAGTTAAGCGGCCTTGGCAACGTGCCGATCCGTATCGCCAACAACAACAATAACTGGGGCCCGCGCCTCGGCATCGCCTACCGTATAAACGATAAGAGCGTCGTGCGCACCGGCTACGGCATCAGCTTCTTCCCCCGCCGCATGGGGCAGACCAACTTCCCCATTTTGCAGAACAACGGCTTCCCCGCGGCAAACGCCTTCGTCTCGACGAACGTGACAATGACCACCGGCTTTCCACCGTTCGCGCCCTTCGCTATTCCCTCCAACGGAATCATCCAGAACGCGCCGGTCTCCAACGGCTACGGCATCACGCCGCGCGACCTTGCCAGCCCCTACGTACAGAGCTGGAACTTCGCCATTCAACGCGCGCTGCCCTGGAAGTTCGCGCTCGACGTTGCCTACGTCGGCAATCGTGGTGTCAACAACCAGACCGGCTGGAATCTGAACGCCTCCATGCGCCCAGGCTCCGGCAACGCCGGCCGGCCGCTCTCGGCCCTCTATGGTCGCAATACCGACACCACCTCCGTCATCGGTACTTCCACCTGGTACAACGGCCTGCAAATGAAGATCGACCGCCGCGTCGGCGACGGCCTCTTCATCACTACGTCCTATACCTGGAGCAAGGGTCTCAACTACGCGGAAGACGTTGACAATCTCGCCATCCCCATGGGCGTCGAACTGAACAAGGGCCGCATGAGTGACAATCGCGAGCACGTCTTCACGCAGAGCTACATGTACTCGCTGCCCTTCGGCAAAGGCAAGAAGTGGGCACAGTCCGGGCCCGCGATGTGGATCGCCGGCGGCTGGCAGGTGCAGGGGCTGTTAAGCGTAATCACCGGCTCCTGGTTCTCGCCGAGTGTCTCCGGCATCGTCAACGCGCCCGGCAACGCGGACCGTCCCAACTGGGTCGGCGCCATCCGCTACCCGCAGTTGAAAGGTCCCGGCCAGCAGTATTTCGAAACCGGCGCCTTCGCCTTGCCCGCGCAGAACACGCTCGGCAACGCGGGCAGAAATATCATCGAAGGTCCCGGCTACAACAACTTGGATCTGGCGCTGCACCGCGACTTCCGCATCACGGAGCGCTTCAACGCCACCCTGCGTGTGGAGAGCTTCAACTTCTCCAATACGCCGCACTACAACAACCCGAACGGCAACGCACAGTCGCCGCAGTTCGGCCAGATCAACGGAGCCGAGCAGGACCAGCGGCAGTATCAGATCGGCCTGACCATCCGGTTCTAACCATGGCGAAGCCGGAACCCATCGAAGTCCCCGGCCACCCGCCCAACAACCCCACCTACTCCCAGGCCGTGCGCATGGCCGGACTCCTCTACGTGTCCGGCCAACTCGGCCAGGGCGAAGGCATCCAAGCCCAAACCCGCTCGGCCCTCGAAAACATCCGGCGGATCCTCGAATCCGCCGGGTCCTCCCTAGCCAACGTCGGCAAGGTCAACATCTTTATCACCGACTTCACCCTCCTCGGCGAAATGAACCAAGTCTACGCCGAATTCTTCCCCCACAAACCCGCCAAAACAACGGTCGAGATCAGCCGCCTGGATAAGGACGGGTTGATTGAGATCGAGGTGGTGGCAAGCGCGTAAACGGCTCGAGCCTTCGGCGTATCCATTCGCGATTCGCGAATAGCGAACGTATACTGGAGACATGGTACTGAAGCCGCAGGACATTTTTGTCGTTCTTAAAATCGTGGCCGCCGGCTCACAGCGCCCCCCTATGCACGCTTGGCCGGCGAACTTCGCATGAGCGCGTAGGAAGTTCACGCGTGCGTAAAACGGGGCGCGGAGTGCCGCCTTCTCCATGGGCTCGAGTTGATGTACCGTCCCAACCTCACCGCCGTAGCCTTGCGCTGTTATGTTTGCGAGTGATATGCTCCCAATCGACTCGGGAGCCCAAGATGGTGTCTGCCGGTGGACAAAAAAGGAGTCAGGAAATTATGCTTAACTTGCCCTCGCTGCTGCTGGCCGCATTCGGCCTGTCTTTGTGTGCCTCAGGAGCATCTCTCTCGTATCGAGTCGACTTCACGCGAATCGGGGGGGGGACTCCCCTACATTCCGACGGCTAGCTTCACCTACGACGACACACTTGGCACCTTCACCTCGTTTCAAGTTCAGTGGCACGTGTACTCGATGGACATGACTGATCGGGCCAATGCTCTCGGCGCCACAGCTGCCGGTCATAGCTGTGGAGGCACTGCACCGTCCAAGCTGTTCGTCTTTCTAACGACCGGCGCTAATGACTGCTCACCCTCCACCGAGCGAAACTGGGCGGCATATCAGGTTTTTCCAAGTGGCGATGCGTTCATCTTCTACTCCGGTAACGTCAACGGTGAATTCGCAGGAATCAGGCAGAACAACTACACGGTGCTCCAATCGACACAAAACTCATCGGGCACTTTCACAACCGCTCCCGTTCCCGAACCATCGATGGCACTACCGGTAATTGCAGCACTCGTGGTCCTCGGCGCATTTCGATTTCGGAATGCCAAAACCCTCTCTCGCCGTCGAAGAGTTCCTCGTGCATGGCTTACAATACGCCTTTCCCGCCACGCGGGGTGAACTCACGCGCGGGGTGCCGACATCCTACGCCGCCCGGCCGCTAAAGAGTCTAATCGCGAAGGGAACGGAGCCCCTTCCCGTCTGGCCAAGCGCCGATGGCCCGGCCCGCGGTGTCGCGTTCGCTCCCTTGTACAAGACCGCGCCGGTTGCCGCGCCGGACGATCCTCCCTTTTATGAGCTTCTGGCGCTGGCCGATGCACTTCGCGGCGGCCGTCCCCGCGAGCGGAAACTCGCGGCCGAGGCCCTCGGCAAGCGGCTTCGGATGGCGGAATGAAAGATCGTAACCACGGTTACCTCATCGAGACGGCAAAACTGCTGGGGCCTCTGCTCGACAACCTGGTCTTTGTTGGTGGCGATGAACCAGGTCTACGCCGAATTCTTCCCCCACAAACCCGCCAAGACAACGGTCGAGATCAGCCGCCTGGATAAGGACGGGTTGATTGAGATCGAGGTGGTGGCCTCGGAATGTTAGCCTGAAACCGGAGGCCAATTCGTGACTCTCACGGGCAAAGCTCCTCACGTCGAACCGGCACAACTCCCCGAACTCACCGAAGAGTTCGGCATACCCGTACTCCGCGCGGGTCAGCCGCTGGATCCTTCGGTCGTCGACGCCGTGAGGGATTCGCTTCGGCACGAGCGCGACCTCGCGGCGCTCGCGCGGCGCTAGAGTCTCCAACTTCCTCGCGGACCATCCCCATCCAGCCGCCAAGGCGCCCTACCGCAACCCCCGCTCCCCCAACTCCCCAAACGCCTCGGCCGGCAGCAGCGTCTCGGAACCCGGCACCCGCCACCGGAAGAACCGCCACGCCCCCGGCCCGCACGCCACAATCCGGTGCGCTGCCACGTCCACCGCCGCCCATGTCGGCGACCCATGCGGGTCCGGCAACACATACCGTCGCGGCTGTATCTCGGCAAACGTCTCGGCATCCCACGTCCGCACCGTATTGTCAACAGACCCGGACGCCAACCGCCGCCCGTCCGCGCTCCACGTCACGCTCCAGACCCCGTTCGAATGCCCGGCCAGCGTCCGCTCGCACTCCCCCGTCTCCCCATCCCAGATCCGCACCGTCTTGTCCTCAGACCCGGACGCCAACCGCCGCCCGTCCGCGCTCCACGCCACGCTCCAGACCCCGTTCGAATGCCCGGCCAGCGTCCGCTCGCACTCCCCCGTCTCCCCATCCCAGATCCGCACCGTATTGTCCACAGACCCGGACGCCAACCGCCGCCCGTCCGCGCTCCACGCCACGCTCCAGACCCCGTTCGAATGCCCGGCCAGCGTCCGCTCGCACTCCCCCGTCTCCCCATCCCAGATCCGCACCGTATTGTCCGAAGACCCGGACGCCAACCGCCGCCCGTCCGCGCTCCACGCCACGCTCCTGACCCAGTTCGAATGCCCGTGTTGCAACGCCAGCTCTTTCGATCCCGGGACCACAGCCTGGACCGCGCCCTCGCACAGCACCCAGCGCGTCGAACGCTGCGTCGCCCCGGCGAACGCCGCGCCCCGCACATCGCACCACCGTCCCAGCAGCGCCGTCATCTCCGCCCCGCCCCACTTGGACTCCCGTAAATCGCACCGGTGCCACTCGCTCCGCGCCGCATCCGCCACCGCGAAACTCGCCCCCGTCAGCCGGCAGCCGCGCCAGTACGAATTCGCCAGCCGCGCCCCGTCGAAACACGCCCCCGAAAGATCGAAGCGCTCTCCCTCCTCGCCGAAATCCGCCTGAAACTCCCGCAAGTTCGCCCCAGCCAACTGGAACCGCACCGCCGCCGGGCACGGATAGCCCTTCGCAAACGCCAGCGCGAAAAACCGCAGCGCCAGTTCGCTCGCGTGTTTCCGGTACCCGTCCCGCAACCGCTTCAGTCCGGCCTGCGCCCCTTCGCCCGGCGACTCCTGCAAGCTCTGGCCCAGAAAATCCAGCGTCTCCCGGCTCACCCCCTGCGCGAACGCCCAGTCCTCCGGCCGGCCCTCTTCGAGCGCCCGCCGCAGATACCCAGCGAGAAAATACTCCTGCAGCGAGCTGTGCGCGAACCGGAATCCGTCGCCCTCCCGAACCAGGAACGTCGCGTTCCGGACGTCCTGTTCCGCCAGCAGGTCTGCCGTATGCCGGCCCTGCCCCGCCATCCATACCTCCAACTCCCGCGCCGTCCACGAACGCTGCCCGCGCCGCGCCAGCTCCGCCGCCAGCTCTTCCATCAGCAGCCGCTTATCGTCCGGCCGGATCACATGCTTCCCCTGGTCCCGCAGCAGCCACTCCTCCACGAAGAACCGGTAAAGCGTCAGCCCGGTAATCCGCCGCCCCGCCACCTTCTCCAACTCCAGCCGGTGGAACTGCCGCCGGATCAAGGTCAACGTATAAGGCCGCTCGGCCAATTCCGGCAGGTTGTGGACGCTCGAAATCACGTCGTAGGCCTTTGTGCCCTCATCCTCCCCGAGCGTCAGCCGCAGGTACTCGCGGATCTGCTGCTCGCGGAACGGCAGCAGCACCAGCGCCGTGTAGCTCTGGGCGGTCACCGCATCGCGATCCTCGGTAGTGAAATGCGCCGACTGCTCGGCGATCGTCCGGAAAAAGTGAGACCGGCAGGTAATCAGAATCCGCCCCTTGGTGTCCTTCCTCGCCGGGACGAGCGAAAACAACTGCCGCGTAAAGAGCTGCTGCCGCGCGGGCGTCAGCCCCACCAGCACCTCGTCCAGACCGTCGAAGATCACCAGCGCCCCCAGCGCCGCCATCCGGATCACGTCCTCCACCGTCAACGCGCGAATTCCCGGTCCCCCCTCCCAGGTCTGCTTCTCCACCAGGCTCTTCAGAATCGCCTTCAACCCCGGACAGTCGTCGCCATGCTTCGCCATCTCCCGCACGTTCCGCAAATCGAAGTACAGCGGCACCCGGCCCTCGATCCGGCGTACCAGCTCCTTGGCGGTGGTCGTCTTACCCATGCCCAGTTCACCGAGCAGCGCGCAGTACGGCGTACCCTTCGGATCGGCAGCCCACTCGACGAGTTGGTCGATCGCGCTGCGGCCGCTGACTTCGCGCAACCGCTCGTTTGTGAGCTCGACGCCACGCTCGAAGGAAAGACCGGTTGCCAAAGGGTCGACAAACTTACCCTCGGGCTCGGGAAGCAGGACTCTTACATAGCCTCGAATCAGACGGAGTCTCTCAAAGAACCGGAGGACCCACGCCCGCTTGTCCCGGACAGTACCAAAGCTCTTGCCGCTATCCCGGAACACCTTCACTTCCTCGTCCCGGCCCGTCTCATACAAGGAAACCGGGATCACCCGCCTGCCGAGCCGTTCCCAGGCCGCTTGCAGCTTCGCATCGGCGAAAAACTCCGGTGAAAGCAGCGCCACAGCCCACAGGCACCGCTCCTCGGAGCGATGCCGCTCCTCCTCCACGTCTTCGCCGGGCAGAATCGCATCCGGCGTCCAGATGTCAACCTCAATGCCCTTTAAGTGAGGCCGCAGCAGTTCGACAAACTGATCGGCCGCCGCCTTGTCCTGCTCCGCGTACAGCACGTGGCAGTGCAGCGGCCCCAACCCCGCGGCATCGATGTCGATCCAACCCGCCACCCGCTCTCCGACGCTCGCCGCCAGGTAATCCAGCAGCGGGTCCTTCCCTTCAAACCAAATCCAACGATCGTCCGGCAGCGACCGCGTCTTGCCGTCGCCTTTCAGCCAAAGTTCGATCGGCGGCCCCTTCCTGGCCGCATTCTTGATCGCCAAGCTCAACTGCTGCAACTTGGCCTGCCCCTGCTGGTCGTTCGAACCCGGATACAACAAGCGCAAGACCTCTCCCAGGTTCGCCCGCCCGTCCTCCTTCAACAGCCCAAGAATCGATTGGACGCCCCGCCGGTACTCGCTCCCCAGCCGGTCGAGAAAGGGCGGAACCGCACGCAGAGCCGCATCGCGCGTCAACATCACGCCCCCTTCTTCAACAAAGCATTGATCTTCTGGAACAGCTCCAGCGCAAACGCGCGACGTGTGTGCTTCCGCCCGCACTGATCGAAGGTCCGGCCCTGCGCATCCCGGAAGATCTGCCGTTCGCCCAGCCCCTTCAAGTCCATCGAGCCGTCAAACCGGATCGGGTGGAGCGCCACCGGCACCACCATCGGCTTGGCCAGCATCGCCGCCAGCTCATGCTCCGAAATGTACTTGCTCGCCAGGAAAGCCGGCGAAACCAGCAACAACCCAAAGTCGCACTCCCGGACCGCTGCCTGGATTTCGTCGTGCCATTTCTCGCCCGGCAGGATGTCGGTATCCATCCACCGCTCAAACGTGTACCCGGCGGCCGCCGCCAACAGCGGTCGCATCACCTCAAAAAACCGGTCCACATCCTCTTGATCGGCATGCGCGTACGAAACGAAATACTTCATACCCCAAACACTACACCCCTCGTGCGTCAGTGTCAAGTATTTCGTTGTGATTTCGTTGATTTCGTTACAAGAAAGTCTGGAAAAAACTTCAAAAACCGCCAGAAAAGTGACGGAGGGTCCCAACGGACATTCAAAACAAAGGACTTACCTCTGCCGACCAGGCCCGCTGAACCACACCCCATTCGGCGCGCCGGACCGCGCCGCCGCAATATCTAGCCACCCATCCCCATCCAAATCCCCCAGCGCCAACCCATACACCGCGCCCTTCCCGTCCCCCCAAGGGACGGTTTCGAACCCCCCGGCTTTCGACACCAGAACCGCGCCCGGCGCATTCTGGTTCCCCACCACAATATCCACCCGCCCGTCTCGGTTCATGTCCGCCAGCCCGATCGAGTACGGAGCCGCCCCGCCCCCGCCCAGCGCCCTCGGCTCCGCGAACCGCCGCTTGCCAAGCCCCCGGAACAGG
>Ga0194119_10003440_pt1 | contig 25511 bp, 38 predicted proteins | sample TA2MahC100mmetaG_FD_148620 | JGI IMG/M metagenome (GOLD analysis project Ga0194119, IMG submission 148620) | Freshwater microbial communities from Lake Tanganyika, Tanzania - TA2015018 Mahale Deep Cast 100m | ecosystem: Environmental > Aquatic > Freshwater > Lake | place: Tanzania: Lake...
AAAGCATATTCGTAACATACAAGGTAATACAATCAAGATAAACAACTCCCACCTTTTCATCCAGATTTGGTATAATCCTGTCCACATGAAAAGGGGCTTCAATGGTCTTCCAGTTAAATGGACGCCGAGCACGATGGATTTGAATCCGTTCGCGCATCTCTTCATCCTTAACCTCTGCGGTCGCAATATAAACAACGTCCTTGTACTTCCTGGCAAGATCTTCTGCAAAGGCAGATTTGCCGCTGCGTGCGCCGCCGAGAACAAGGGTCATTTTCGCCATATCATATGCCTTCAAACTTACGCATCGATCTCAAGATATGTACAAGGTTTATCCGATTGCCTAAAAATGCAGTCGGAACAGATAACCGCTGATTAATAACGATTCCACGGAAATAATGAAAAACTTGAGTAATCGCAAATACCATCTGTGCGAGCCTTATTTTCTCTTTATACATTCTCCTGCCCACGTTACAATCTTTTCGGCAAGCTGTATTGCATTATCTACTTCAGATTCAGTTATTTCTTCCCAATAGCCCGGATAACGGGCTTCGACCGCATACGGTGTCAAAACGCCAACATCCAGCATTTCTTTCGGCATCGCTATCCCGTTCCTGTTATGGATGTCAACGAGTTCTTCCAGATCATGTGTCAAAGGGAAATCAACCTTATAACATAGAAGAACGGCCTTAAGAGACTTTTCGACTGCCTGCTGGGCATGAAAGCAAATTTGCTCATGCAGAACCTTGCCATTGTCTCGTCCAATCTGAGCAAGTGTCAAATCGCTGCGAGCATGGATTACCCACTCTTCGGGAGATGCTGGTAAGCGTTCTTTATCAGGAGGATTCATAAACAACTTTTCCACATTTTAAAGCTTCCCTATAAATCAAACCCGGGACATTTGCTAATTCTTTCAGTTTGCTTTCTCGCACGACTAGGATATCCATAGACATGATAATCCCCTTCAAGGCACGGCGAATACGTATACTCTCCTGCCTTGTGTTTTTAATGTCATCGCCGGTTATGACAAGAATATCCAAATCGCTGGACTTATGCATATCTCCATGAACAAAAGAACCGAAAAGAATTACCTTTCGAGGCTGACTTATCTCAATAATCTTCTGGATAACCATTTGAACTTTTTGAGGAGTTATTTCCCATAATACACTCATATTACACCTCTAACACAATCCCTGAATCAATATTTCCAACATTTCATTCAATTAACCAAGTAATAGAAGGCTCAATAAAAACATGAGTTCAGCGATTTCATTGGTAGCTCCCAGAGTGTCCCCCGTCATCCCTCCAATTTTCCTTTTAATATACCAAATCCAGACCAGGGTGAAAATAATAATTATTGCAAATATTGTGAATCCACTCAGGCCGTAAAAATACCAAAACAAGCATATCGGAAGGAGCGATGTATAAATCACGTGTCTTCGTGTAGTTCCTCCCAGAATAAAACTTCCCGTACCAGATTCGCTCCTGGCATATTGAGACAGCCCCGCGGCGCAGACCTGCGCCCATCTCCCCACAACCGGCATTAATAGCAACGCAGTACATTTATTTATCAGAATAGGTGAGATGAAGCAGGACATGCATTTTACGCAGGAACCAAAAGGCGCATTATGTATTGTAGAAATTTCCCCAATGCTATGGAAGCTAAGGTATTTGAGTCCGAGCAAGCAGATTAGTCCAATAGCGCCGAAGCTGCCTATACAGCTGTCCTTCATGATTTCCAGCCGTTTTTCCTTATTCCAGCCGCCCCAGACGCCGTCGCAGGTGTCGGCAAGGCCGTCAAGGTGTAATGCCCTTGTAATGACAATAAATACAAGGATAATCAGGGCGTCGGTAATAATAGGCGGGAAAAGGAAATGGAGTGGCAAATATGCCAATGACAGGAAGCCGCCAATACACAAGCCCACAATGGGAAACCAGCAGACGACAGCGCCAAAATCCCTTGGTTTTATTTTATTTTCCCTGTCAATAGGAATGATGGTAAGAAATTTAAGCGCCCACAAGAAATTGTTCATTTTATGAGCTTATAAATTTTGACAAAAACTGTCAACATGAATTTCAAGGTTGCCCACGAAAAGACGCGAAAGCAGCGAAATTTTTTTCGTGCTTTTTCGAGTATTTCGTGGATAATCTGTTGTCGCCGAAGGTCTAATTTTTCCTATATCTATACAGGTATCAAACTGTGCGCATATTCCGTAATGCAATATTCATCTGTCTTTCCACTTTCTCCTGGCTCGCGCCTCTCTACCCCGAAACCGTTCTGTCAGATAGTGTACAGTCCATTATCAATTCCAGCACATTCACCAGGATTCAGAAACCCCTCACAGTGCACACTGACAAAAAGAGCCTGGAATACTTTATAGAACACGTTGAAGAACTTACAAAGCATGGAAGAGATTTTAACCGAAAAGAGTTGATACTTGAGGTTAAGGGCAATGGTAAGTATGGCATACAGATGCCGTCAAAACACGTCACCGGAGAGTTTGCGCTTGTAGAACGGCAGCCAAACAAAGCAATTTATGCAGGACACGGCAATGCCCGTGTGTTTTTCAGCTTCTCAGGCTCAATTGTACTGGAGATTACCTACGACACCAAACAAGATAAAAAGGAATATTACGAAGAAGTAAAGACTGCCGTCCACTTGAAATTCGACAATGCCATTCTTGGATTCCTTGCAAAGGCGACAAGCCCTGTAGTAATTCCCAAACTGGATAAACTCATCTCCAAATTTTCAACAAAGACCAAAAAAGTGGTAGAGGCTGCCTACGCAAATAAGAAAGGCACGAATAAATAAACGTTATAATCCTTACAATTCTCTCTTGTGACTATTGAAGCGCCTTTCCTTCCATATCTTCCGGAACTTTAACACCCATATAATTCAATATCGTCGGTGCAACATCGTATAGAGTTACACCTTCACGTCTCACTCCAAACTGACTCCTGCCGTTTCGCATGATAAAGATACCGTACTGGGAGTGGTTTGCATCATCGGGACCGGTGTCGTTCTCGCTTGCCCATATTGTCCTGTTCCCTACACTCCCGATGGATCTCCAGAAGAGGTCTCCATAATACACAATCAAATCGGGTGGTATGCCATTACATTCCGTGTAAATATCTTCAGGTTTAAAGACCTTCGTATTAATATTCCTGCCATTCTCATCCCGCAAATCTTCTAACTTTCTTATCAACTCGTTCCGAAAATGCTCATAGTGCTGCGGCGCAATGACTCCCCTCGGTTCCCGGCCTTTTACATTCATAAAAATTCGGCCGTAATATCCGCCCTCACCCCAAACCGTCGTATTTTCCCAGTCAACGATAAGCTTGTTAAACGGCGTGCTTTCAGCAGGATACTGTACCAGCTTCAGGTAGCCATTCTGGATAAGCCATTCATTGATGCATATACCCCCAACCATCTTTTTTGCCCCGTGATCGGAAACAATAAGAACGAGGGTATCGTCACTTAATAGCTTCAGGGTATCACCGATTTCTTCATCCAAGTACTTATAATAATTCAGAATGGCATCCCGATATTGAGAACCCGATATATACTTAGGATGACCCTCGTCAAAATATTTCCAGAAGGCGTGGTGAATCCTGTCGGTACCCATTTCTACAACCATAAAGAAATCCCATTCTTTGGAACGAATAAAATGTCTGGTTAGCCTGAACCGTTTCTCCGTCATATCATAGATTGTTCTTAAAATAGGGTCTTTATTATCGCTCCGAAACTCCCCGACATCGAGGATATAACCATTTGAAACAGACTCCACCTCGGCTTTCAATTCGTGTGGATACGTATAATCACACTTCGTATCGGGGGTCATAAAGCACGTTACCATACATCCATTGACGGGACGTGGTGGATAAGTCATGGGTACGCCAATCACCACAACTTTTTTCCCCATTTTTGACAGTATATCCCAAACGCTATCCTGATGAATGGTGTTTGAATTTGCAAATGATAGTCCCTCATAGTCGTAACCCGACCGATTTCTAAATCCATATAATCCCAACCTGCCGGGATTGGCGCTAGTCATCATAGACACCCATGCCGGACAGGTGATAGCCGGGATGGTACTCTTCATCGCACCATAGACACTATTAGAAACAAGGCGTTTTATATTGGGTAGCTGGTCTAACCATCTATCAAACAGGAGTTCCGGTGGTATAGAGTCCAGTCCCAATACGAATACCTTTTTCTTATTAATAACCATAATTATTCTACAAATGAGGATGCCAAATCCGAATTGAAGAGAATTGTTTTCCTGGAAATATATGCTGTTTTGATATGATTCTAAAGAATCGGGGGGGATTACCTTCGACTATGCCTTAATAGTAAAAGCCCGCGATCGGAGTCGAACCGACAACCTCATCATTACGAATGACGTGCTCCGCCAATTGAGCTACGCGGGCAATAACTTAAACAGTGAGATTATACTAAAATTTTTGGTATTTACAATAATTAATTTACACAAGAATACCCCTCACCCAGACCCTCTCCCACAAGGGGCGCGAGACCTTCCCCTTCCTCCCCCTTTAACCCCCTCAAGAGGGGGACAGTGGGAGGGCGATATATTTTAAGTATCTGTCGTAACCACTCTGTACTGCAAATTTATAAAGCCTTGCTTTCCCCATTTACATGAGGACAAGTTTTAGCAAAGATTTTTACCTCCCCTTTGTCCCCTCCTTGCGAAGGAGGGGATTGAGGGGAGGTTAATTTGGTTGTGGCTTTGCCACGCTGTGTATCTCCAATACCTGGTCAAGCAAGTTCGGCAAGGCTTCTATTGAAAGCATTGTTGCGGCATCAGAAAGCGCCTTTTCTGGGTTTTCGTGCACTTCCAGGAACAAACCATCGCATCCCGTTGCAACAGCGGCTCTGGCGAGTGGCATAACCATATTTCTTTCGCCTCCGGAAACACTTCCCTGACCGCCGGGCAATTGAACACTGTGTGTGGCGTCATAAATCACGGGATAGCCTGATTCACGCATAATAACTAACGACCGCATATCGCTGACCAGATTATTATATCCAAAACAAGTGCCCCGTTCCGTTAATAAAATCTGTTCATTCCCCGTGATCTGTACTTTTTCGATAACTGCCTTCATATCCCAGGGCGCCATAAATTGTCCCTTTTTTATATTGATCGGTTTGCCTGTCTTTGCAGCAGCCAGAATTAAATCTGTTTGACGGCAGAGAAAAGCAGGTATCTGGATAATATCGAGTGTTTCCGATACGATTGGAATTTCTTCTTCACTATGGACATCTGAAAGTATCGGCAAGTCCAACCGTTTTTTAATATCAGCTAAAATCTTTATACCTTCCTTGACGCCAGGTCCACGATACGAATTGACAGACGTCCGATTTGCCTTATCATACGACGCCTTAAAAATAAAAGGAATCTTTTTTGTCTGGAAAATGGTCTTTAATTTCTCTGCTAGTTTCAAACAACCTTCATGGCTCTCTATGACACATGGGCCTGCAATGAAGGCTAACGGCAGTCTTTGACCTATAGCCAGATTTCCTACGTTTACAATTTTAACTTTTTGAGTAAGCATAAATAAACAATCTTGCGCAAACAATACGGGGATACAGCAAAATAAGATAAAGTAATATAAATAACAATTCGAGATGTGTCAATATAATATAAATATACTAAAAATGGGTTGCTACCTCTTTGTTCTGTGTGTAAAATAATGACCTGTGTTTTCGCACGCATTCATTCATAAATATGAGGTGACATACATGAAGAACAAGATAGTTGTATTTGTATTTTTGTTGTGTGGAATATCTTCCACTGCAGTTGGGCAATTTTACGATTACGATACCCCTGAAATTCGGCTCAAATCAGGTTTACCGAGCGTATTTGCCGTAGAAAGCGTCCGGCAAATAACGGATGCAGAGCAGGAGTCCGTATTAAATATCAGTGTTATGGTAAAGAAAGGAAAGATTGAGTCTGTCAGCAGAGAGGGGGGATGCTGGGTCGTTACCGTAAGAACCAGCAGCAAAGAAGCCTCAACGTATTTGATAAAGGACAGTCAGTTCAAGATTGTAGGAGAAGAATCGAAAAAAGTCATCGTTAACGCCATTCACTGGAAAGACGGAAATTAAGGGCATATGAAGGTATATTTTATAGGCGCAGGCCCGGGAGACCCTGAGTTAATAACGATTAAGGGATTCAAGGCTATCCAACGGTCAGAATATTGCATTTATGCCGGTTCTTTAGTAAATAAAGAATTACTTAATGCCCTTCCGTCCCACGCAAAGATATACGATTCTTCCGATATGCGTCTGGAAGAAATGGTGGTTGTTTTTGAAGAAGCATTTAGGCAGAATGCTGACGTTGCAAGGATACACTCGGGAGACCCATCAATTTACGGCGCAATGCAGGAACAGATGCATGCACTGGACGAACTGGGAATTCCTTATGAGGTTATTCCCGGAGTCAGTTCCTTTGTTGGCGCCGCAGCAGCTTTAAAACAAGAGCTAACTCTTCCCGGAACCACACAAACCATTGTGATTACCCGCATGGAAGGGAAAACCCCCATTCCCGATAAAGAACACCTCGGTAAACTGGCAACCACTACTCCTACAATGTGTATTTTCCTGAGTATCGACAAAATCGATGAAGTTGTGAAAATACTCATTCCGCATTATGGTAAGGACTGCCCCGTGGCCGTTGTGTATAAGGCAACCTGGCCTGACCAGAAGATTGTATGCAGTAAACTTATTGATATTGCTGAAAAGGTCAAGCAGGAATCGATTAAAAAATCAGCGCTCATCATTGTCGGATGGGTATTCGAAAAAGAGTTTAAAAGGTCTGTATTGTATACTCAGGATTGGGAAAAAAGCTAAAAATCCCCGGCATGGTTGGTTGTTTCTGATTACGAAAATGAGTATTCCAATATTCAAGACCTCTTTGCAGAACAATTCCGGGAAAAAATATTTATTGAAAAAATCCAGAAAATACTTGATTCAGGAAGTCATTTAATGTATTCTAACCCAAGAAAATAGCACATTTGATATATCGTACTCATATCACGTAAACCATTTTTATGAAAGGAGGATGTTGAATGAATAAGCAGGAATTGGTTGAAGTTGTGGCAAAAGAATGTGAGGTATCAAAGGCTTGCGGGGAAAAAGCGGTAAACGCCATTTTGGACGGTATAAAGAATGGCGTTAAAAAGACTAAAGAAGTCCGCTTGATTGGATTTGGCACTTTTTCAGTAAGAACCAGGAAGGCACGGAAAGGGCGCAATCCTCAGACAGGAGCCGTGATTAATATCAAGGCCAGCAAGACGGTAAAATTTACCCCGGGACAAGATTTCAAGAATGCTGTAAACAAATAAACAGTTCACATTGAATATATAACAAAAAAGCAGGCTTTAAGGCCTGCTTTTTTGTTTGTTTCTCATTTCTTCAGTAACATTCACCACATTACGTTTTTTCCGAGGACGTCTCCACTGGTTCCAGGGTTTGTTGTCTGCGAGTGACTCTGCGTTCATTTTCAGTAAGGAGCTTCTTCCTCAACCGGAAGGTTTTGGGTGTGATCTCCACCAGTTCATCATCCTCGATATATTCTAAGGCCATTTCAAGTGAAAATTCTCTGGGTGGAGGAAGTTTGATTCCCTTATCCGCAGTAGCGCAGCGAATATTGGTCGCCTTTTTAGCCCTGATGACATTTACCGAAATATCGTTCTGTTCACAGTGTTCGCCAACTATCATCCCCTCGTACACACGATCTCCTGGTTTTACAAACATGGTGCCTCTGTCCAGTAATCCATCCAGGGCATAAGCGGTTATCTCGCCGAGAGCCATAGAAATCAATACGCCCTGTATGCGATGTGCAATATCGCCTTTGTAATTTTCATAGGCATAAAAATTATGATATATCACTGCTTCTCCACGTGTGGCGCTCAAGAGGCGGTTTCTTAAGCCGATCAAGCCGCGGGAAGGCACCTTGAACTCGAAGTGGGTAATATCCTTATCGGTGTCCATCGTGAGCATTTCACCCTTCCGCGCGCCGAGCATGGAAATCACCTGTCCCTCGTAGTCTTTGGGCACATCAATCACAACATATTCGATAGGTTCTGCTTTTTCGCCTTCCAATTCCTTAAAAATTACCTTGGGTTTGGAAACCTGTAGTTCGTATCCCTCCCTCCGCATATTTTCAATTAACACGGACAGGTGTAAAAGCCCGCGCCCGGAAACACGAATGGCATCCGGCGTTTCCGTGTCTTCCACCTTGAGAGCTACGTTTGACCGCAGTTCCCGATAAAGCCTTTCTCTCAAATTTCGGCTAGTAACGTATTTACCGTCCTGTCCACAGAAAGGAGAATTATTAACCGAAAATATCATCGAAAGCGTAGGCTCATCAATACTAATTTTTGTCATTGCTTGTGGATTATCGACAGAGGCAATAGTATCGCTGATGTCAATGTTCTCAATCCCGGTTAACGCAACAATATCTCCGGCTTTGGCTGATTTTACCGGCTCTTTTCCTAACCCTGTAAAAGTAAATAACTCAGTTATTCTATGCGTTGTATGATTGCTGTTTTTGTCGATTCTCGTGACTTGCTGGCCTGCATTGATACTCCCCATAAAAATTTTCCCTATTCCAATTCGGCCAACATAATCATTATAATCCAGCGAGGTTATCTGCATCTGCAATGGCGCAGCGGGATCACCACTTGGTTTAGGAACGTAATGTAAAATTGCATCGAGCAGCGGTATAATATCTTCATTGTCATCTTCTAAGGACAATTTTGCGTAACCTTCCCGGCCACTGGCATAAATCACCGTAAAATCCAATTGCTCGTCGGTTGCATTAAGCTCAACAAAGAGATCAAACACCTCATTCAACACCTCCTCGCAACGGGCGTCCGGTCTGTCAATCTTATTGATTATCACAAGCGGTCTCAGATTATAACTCAACGCCTTGCGGAGCACAAACCTCGTCTGAGGCATCGTCCCTTCAGCCGCATCCACCAGCAATAACACGCCGTCAGCCATTTTGAGAACGCGCTCCACTTCTCCTCCAAAATCAGCATGTCCGGGTGTGTCGATAATATTGATCTTTACACCCTTATAGCTAATAGCTGTATTCTTAGCCAGGATAGTAATGCCTCGTTCCCGTTCCAGGTCGTTGGAATCCATAATCCTTTCTACATTTTGAATCTGCTGGTTAGACCGGAAAGTACCGCTCTGCTTGAGCATTTGATCTACAAGGGTAGTTTTGCCGTGGTCAACATGGGCAATAATTGCCACATTACGGACGTCATCTCTTACTATTTGTGTCATGTTACTCCTTAAACTAAATATCTTTCTCTGTGATATTTTATGTTTTTCCCGTGGTAAAATAAACTAAATAAAAAAGCCGCAACGAGAAATCGTAGCGGCTGTATAATTACAACATATTCACATTAGTTAGTCATCAAGCCATACAACTACGTCAGATATAGTTAGCAATATTTTACCAACAAATCCTTTATTGTCAACAAAAATGATATTTTAATAACATATGTTTACCTTCTTTACATCCGGATTGCTATCTTCCAACCATTTTTAACATTCGAGAAGTATCTTTTATCTTGCCCTGAATGCCCTTAACGGTTAATATTACATCCATGAAAATCGTTGCAGGCATCGATATTGGTTCAACTACCACAAAGGCCGTAATAATGCGTGGACATACAATCCTCGGATCAAAAATATCCGCCACGGGCGCCAACTGCAAGAAGACCGTAAAACTATTGCTCGATGAAATGCTGGAAGACCTTGATATAAAGGAGGAAGAAATCCAGTACACGGTAACTACGGGATATGGCCGCCGGATGGTGCCGGCAAATGAAATTGTCACAGAAATAACGGCAAATGCCAGGGCCGCCAAGTGGCTCATGAACGGGAAGGTAAATGTAAGGACACTTATTAATATCGGCGGTCAGGACTGCAAGGTAATTGCCCTGGATAATAATGGAATTATGGTAGACTTTGCCATGAACGACAAATGCGCTGCCGGGACGGGACGTTTCCTGGAGGTCATGAGCCGTGTCTTAGAGGTTGAACTGGATGAGTTGGGAAGGTTATCGGAGAAGGCGGAAGATATACCGCAGATAAACAGCCTGTGCACGGTCTTCGGTGAATCCGAAGTTATATCATTACTCTCTCAGGGAAGACGCGTCGAGGATATTATTGCGGGAATACACAAATCCATTGCCAAGCGGGTAGTATCTATGGTCAAAAAAATCGGGGTCAAAGAAGCCATCTTCTTTGACGGAGGACCTGCCTTTAATCAAGGATTGAAAAAGGCGCTTGAACGAGAGTTGGGTGTAGATTTACACGTTCCACCCGATCCACAAATTACCACGGCCGTGGGCGCAGCTATTATTGCCCAGGAACATCTAAACAAAAAACATTAAGTCAGTCTTTATGATGTTTCCTCGAATTTCTTTCTTCATATTTCATGACCGTATCTTCCTGTTCTGCCGTTTCTATTGAACCCGGTCTTTTTTTGCGCACCTCTGCAATAGCCAGATTTGCACTACAGCCCTTGTTTACAAGATAACAGGCCAGCATGGTGCCCGTCCTGCCGATGCCTGCATCACAGTGAACGACAATTTTCTTCTTGGAAGTTGTAAGATTATTCACGAAAGATACAAACTCCTCAATTTGTTCCTGTGTCGGCGATGCAAGATCGGGTACGGGAATATGTTTATACTCAAAGCCGAACTCTTCTATCAGGGTCTTGTGAAGCGGCACTTCCGTTAACGATACTATTGCCTCGATCCCATTGTCCTTAAGAAACTCAAGGTCTGCCACCATGGACATAGGTCTTGCCATACCGGCAATTTCATCTTTTATAAGCCAACTAAAATTTCTAGGCATTCTCATCATTCATAAAATGGTTAAGCATTTCCTGTAATACTTCCAAAGGTAAACCGACTGCATTTGAGTGGCTGCCGTCTATTTTTTCAATAAATTTTCGACCCTCACCCTGGATGGCATAAGCGCCCGCCTTATCCATTGGTTCGCCTGTTAAAATATATCTGTCAATTTCCTCATCATTTATAGTGCTCATTGTAATATGTGTTCGTTCAATTCGCAACATTTTCTTTCGTGAAGGAGACGCCATCACGCATACGCCAGTAATAACATCATGTTCCGAATTGCTCAGTATTGACAGTATTCTTTTGGCATCACTTACGTCTTTGGGTTTACCCAAAATACCTTTTTCGTGCACAACAATAGTATCCGCACTAATAATTACGGCGTCACACACCCTGCTGGCAACATCACTCGCCTTTAACAAGGCGAGGTTCTGAACTAACTCCGTTGGCAAAACATTACTATGAATACATTCTTCGATGTCATGAGGAATAATTTCAAAATGATAACCCAGTGATTTTAATAATGCAATTCTTCTCGGCGAATTTGAAGCAAGTATCAAACGCTTCTTCGGCATAACTCTCTTTGTGGATAAAAAAACCCTTCCACTACGTAAATCGTTAGTAGAAGGGTTTTGTATTTTACCTTAACAAATGATTAAAATAAGATTTCAACTCCCGCTATGCAGTGGTAACCTCAGGTTTAATTTCCTCAGCTTTCTGTGCCTCAACTGCACCTTCAACTAATTCAAAAATCACGCGGGATGCATTATCGTTAAGCCGCCTCCCCAGCATGCGTAATTTTCTGTCCCTGCCTTCCATCTTGTATTCAAGTTCCGGTATTTTCCCGACGCTGCTGCCGGACAGGACGCCTAATCTGGTTCCTGACAACTTTAATATCCTCGTATACCCGCCGTTCCGGCTCATATACCTTTGTGCAATACCACCGGTTTCACGCCATTGCCCCTCTCCAAACAGTTTTTTTACAACCTCTGCATTTCTCAAGCTGGAAAGAACCTGACGATAACAATGCACGTATCCGGGTTTATCAGTGTCTTTTTTCATCAGCCCCTTTTTAGCAGTGGTAATTATTTTTTCAGCGAAAGACTTTGTTTCTTTTGCCTTTTCAAGCGTTGTAATAATTCTGCCGTACGAAAGAAGACTATTTGCAATGTTCTGCCTCAGCGCCTTTCTATGTGAGGCAGTCCTGGATAAATGCCTTCCCCTCATTTTGTGTCTCATGGAATTATCCTTTCCCTTTTTCTATTTGTTTAATCGGTATAGGCATTCCGATCATTAAGTTCAGTTGTGTTAATTTTTTCTTAACTTCTTTTAAAGTGGTTTTACCAAAATTTTTTATCTCGAGAAGCTGCTCCTCTGTTTTCGCAATAAGATCGCCTACCGTTGCGATTTTTGCAGTCTCAAGGCAGTTGGAAGCCCTTACTGACAAATCCAATTCCGTTATAGACATATTCAATTTTTTGTTAAGCTCTTCCTCTGATATCTCCGGGGCTGATTCAATGCCCATCCTCTTTTCAACCTGCTGCAATTCCCTGCCAATCTCAAAGTACTGTACAAATGGATTCAAATGTTTTCTCAATATTTTTGCCGACTCAACAAGGGCCATCTCGGCAGATACCACTCCGTTTGTCCATATTTCCATGATGAGTCTGTCGTAATTCGTGCGTCTGCCGACGCGTGTTTCTTCAATTGCAAAACGAACGTTCCTTACAGGAGAAAACATAGAATCCACCGCTATCAATCCGATCTCCTGTTCCTCAGGCTCATTTTCTTCGGCAGTAACGTACCCCCGGCCCTTTCGCACCTCCATCTCTACTTTGAAATTAACGTCCTCAGAGAGCGTGGCAATGTGTAAATCCTCATTCAGAATTTCTATATTATCATCCGTTATGATATCTTTTGCTTTTACTTCGCCCTTTTTATTCGCTTCAATTTTTATCACTTTAGGCTGATCGGTGTGTAACTTCACAACGAGGTTTTTGATGTTTAACATAATATCCGTCACATCTTCGACTACGCCAGGTATATGGGTAAATTCGTGACTTATCCGGTCAATCTTAACAGACACAACTGCACTGCCTTCCAACGAAGAAAGCAGAATCCTACGTAAACTATTCCCCACAGAATGACCAAATCCACGCTCAAAAGGAGCAGCTATAAACTTTCCATATGTATCGGTCAAAGTCTCATGTTCCACATCCACCCGGACGGGAAGTTCAAGACCTCTCCACCTTATTCGCATATTTTTCCCCCTAATTCAGTAATAAGGGATTTCAAAATAAAATAAATTGTTATATTGTGAACAATAATATATTTAAGAAAACAAAGCTCTGTGAGGCCATGCAAAATATATCAGTTGACTTTACAGTTGCGGAATGAATTGAACCAACCAAACTTCCTTATTTAGAACACAGTTCTACAATGAGTTGTTCTTGAACAGGAACTGAAATATCTTCCCTTGCAGGAAGCTGCGTTACCACCGCCTCCGGTATTTCCGCTTTAAATTCTATCCATGCAGGAATGTTGCGACCTTTTAATAATTCTATATTCGCCTTAACAATATTTAGGTTTGTTTCAGTATTCTTTGGTTTTATAACGTCTCCAACTTTTACCAGGTAAGAAGCAATATCCACCTTTTTATCGTTAACCGTTATGTGACCATGACGAATTAACTGTCTGGCGCTTTTCCTTGATCCAGCAAAAGAGACCAAACATAAAACATTATCCAGCCTTCTCTCTAACATAGCCAGGAGATTCTCCCCCGTATTTCCCTTTTGTCGTTCTGCCTTTCTAAAATAATTTCGGAATTGCCTTTCTAAAATTCCATAAAAACGTTTCATTTTTTGCTTTTCCCGAAATTGGATTCCATATTTTGATAACTTGCCTCTACCCCATGTAAACTGACCGGGAGGATACTTTCGCTTTGTAATTGCGCACTTAACCGTATCGCATCTTATCCCTTTAAGAAATAGTTTTTCACCCTCTCTCCTGCATAATCTACACTGGGGACCAACATATCTAGCCATTTTTTTCCTTTCTCAAACCTCTTTTTAAAACCTATTATACTCTACGTTTTTTCCTTGGACGACAACCATTATGGGGAAGCGGGGTTACATCTTCAATCGCCTTTATGCTCAGACCAGCCGCCTGAAGCGCTGTGATGGCAGATTCCCGGCCAGGGCCCGGACCTTTGACTCTGATTTCAATTTCCTGCACCCCATACTTTTGCGCTTTTTCAGCAGCGCTCGATGCCGCTTTTTGAGCAGCAAATGGAGTACTTTTGCGCGACCCTTTAAAACCAACTGTGCCAGCACTTGCCCAACATATCGTCTCACCATTAACGTCAGATATCGTCACATATGTATTATTAAAAGTAGCCTTGATGTTCGCAACCGCCCGTGAAACACTACGCCTTATTTTTTTCTTACCTTCACTTGACATGATTATTTTTTATCCTCAAACGAAACAATTTCTCCATCAGTTAACAGGACTAAGTAAATGATTCTGATCCAGCTCACATTCGCTAAAATAATTATTTAACACAAACTCTGTGTTGAACATTTCGTTCAATCTTTTATATTTGTCCAAATTGTACCTTCTGTTTCCTCTTTTCCTTCGAGCTATTATCATTAAATTTTTTGGGGTAAACTTAGGAGACGTTACCTCAGTCAGTTTTACATGATAGCCAGCGCCAGTAAGGAATTGCGCCCTTAATGCTTCCGTCAAGATATCGGCAAACCGATACCTTAAAAGCCCAAAATCAGTCAGGTCGACAAGCGGATGCCCTGCTTTCAAGCGGCTCCTGATTTGGTTTTCACAACAGGGAACTACAACGATATATTTTGCCCCTGATTTGATACCCCTGGCAATGGCTTCATCCGTTGCAATATCACACGCATGCAATGCAATCACAATGTCCACAGGCTTTTCAGGCAGAACATCAATTATTCTGCCGTTAATAAAATGCATATTTTGAAAGCCGAGGCTGTTTTTAATTCGATCACATTTTTCTATCAGTATTCTATTAGTATCAACACCGTAAAAATAAGTATTTACAGCAAAGCGCCTTTTCAGGATAATATTCAGCGCAAACGATAAATATGACTTACCACACGAACAATCGAGAAAAACAATTTCGCTGTCCTGTGGATACGCTTCTACGATTCGTACAACTTGCTCACAAAACCCTATTACTTCGTTAAATTTCTTTATATCCCGTTCATCACCGGATTGTTCAATATCCAATTCGATTATCTTTAACAACTCCTTACTCGATTTTAACAGCTCTCCTATTGTTTCTTTGATTTCCATAAATAATTCTTGCGTTTAACCCTGTTTCAATCGAGAGAACGACATCCCGGTCACACTAACCCAATTCTTTTACACTCTTCTTGCCGGCTACCGTCTTCTTGCGACCTTTTCTCGTGCGCGCATTTGTTTTTGTTCTTTGTCCCCTCACAGGCAAACCTACCTTATGACGGATCCCACGATAACAATTAATGCTTTTCATACGCACAATATTCTGCATTTCCTGCCGACGTAGCTGCCCCTCAGTAGAAAAATTCTTTTCTATATAAGCGCCCAGCGTACTCAACTGATCTTCATGAAGATCTTTCGCGCGTATGTTCTCATCGATATTCACAGCTTTCAGTATATTTTGGGACAAAGCCTTGCCAATCCCATACACGTATGTGAGAGCAATAACAATCCTTTTATCTGCGGGAATGTCAATTCCAGCAATTCTCGCCATGAATCAATTCCTTTCTGAATTATTCTCTAAATTAGTCTGAATTACCCTTGCCTCTGTTTATGGCGCGGATTAGAACAGATTACACGAACTACATTTTTCCTTCGAACTATTTTACAGTTTTCACAAATTCGCTTCACAGAAGATCGTACCTTCATCGTTTATCATCCTAAAAACTTTAGTCGATTTTAGAATCGACACTATACTTGTCTATAAATAATTCTGCCTTTATCGAGGTCGTAAGGCGACATTTCAATTGTCACTTTGTCGCCCGGCAATATTTTAATAAAATGCATCCGCATCTTCCCGGAAACATGTGCGAGCACTTTGTGTCCATTCTGCAATTCTACCTTAAACATCGCATTGGGAAGCGCTTCTTTTACCGTTGCTTCTACCTTTATAGGTTCTTCTTTAGGCATATTTAAATGGGTATGACTGTTTCAGAAATTTTTTTCATTGCGTTAGAATGTCTGCACCATTCTCGGTAACCACAATTGTATGTTCAAAATGTGCGGATAATTTTCTGTCTTTCGTCACCACTGTCCACTTATTGTTTAAGACCTCAGTGTCATGCTTACCCATACATATCATGGGTTCAATGGCAATAGTAACGCCGGACATTAAAATTTCATCTGCTTCTAACAATGATTTGCTCACAAAATTGGGCACCTGCGGGTCTTCATGCATACACCTCCCAATCCCGTGACCGGTGTAATTTCTGATAACAGAGTAACCACTTTTTTCAACATATTCTTGTATTGTACTTGATATCAAAGATAGTTTTTTATTTGATTTTATAACATTAATTGCCAAGGACAGCGACTTTTCGCACACCTCTATAAGTCTTTTAGCCTCTGGTGTAACTTCTCCAATAGGTATCGTTAATGCAGCATCTGCAACATATTTTCGGTAACCGACACCAACATCAATGCTGAGTATATCTCCCTCCCTTAATTTTCTCGGTCCGGGAATTCCATGCACAACTTCTTCATTTATCGACGTACATATACTTTTTGGGAACCCTCTGTATCCTTTAAAAATAGGTATCCCACCCTGACTTATTATATACTTTTCAAGCTCATTATTCAGATAATCCGTCGTTACATCTTTTCCTGCAATCTCTTTGGCTAATCTTAGTGCATTCGCTACGACCTTTCCCGCAGCCCTCATTATTTCAATCTCGCGGGGGGATTTACAAACTATCAACTCAGTTTACCCCTCGACCGATCAAGGACTTTTTTTGCACTGTGTCCTCAATAATATCCGATATGTTTTTAGTAATCATTTCTATCCGTCTGTCATCACTTAAAATTTCTCTCAAAATACCGCTCTTTTTATAGTAGTCAATCAAGCCCTCGGTCTGTTCATGATAAACCCTTAATCTTTCCAGTATTGTTTCAGGTTTATCATCGGCACGTTGATTTAATTTACCGCCACATTTATCGCAAAGGCCGTCTTTTGAGGACGGAACATAAATTTTATGATAGTTTGCGCCGCAAGTACCGCAAATCAATCTGCCCGACAATCTTTGAACCACACTTTCTCTGGATACTGAAAAATAAAAAACCATATCCAAACTCTTTCCGAGATTTTTCAGCATCTCGTCTAACACTTTTGCCTGTGAAAGCGTCCTCGGAAAACCATCTAAAACAAAACCCGCCTTAGAATCATTTTTTAATATGCGATCTTTGATGATATCGACAACTATTTGATCAGGAACCAAAAGACCTTTTTCTATATAATTTCGCGCTTTTTTCCCTGTTTCGGTGCCAGCTTCAACAGCTTCTCTGAGTAAATTTCCAGAAGATATATGAGGAATCTTTTTTTCCTTACTTATCGTTTCTGCTTGAGTTCCCTTACCTGCTCCCGGAGGTCCAAGAAACACAATCATCATCCCATTCTTCCTCTTATTCGGGTTCCGCCGCTTAAAAACCCGCTATACTGTCTCATGATCATATGGGACTCTATCCTCTGAACCATATCAAGCGCCACACCGACGATAATAAGCAAACCCGTTCCACCGTAAAAACCGGCTATAGCGCGGTTAAGTTCAAAACCGCCTGCCACAATTTTCGGTAATATTGCAATTAACGCCAAAAAAGCAGCCCCAGCCAATGTAATCCTACCCATGATACTTTCTAAATATTCTGCCGTCCTCTGACCTGGCCTGATTCCTGGAATAAAACTTCCATAATCCTTCATATTATTTGACATTTCTTTAGGATTGAATTGTATTGCCGTCCAAAAATAGCAAAAAAACGTTATGAGTAGAATATAAAGCATAACATAAATTACACCGTCTTGCAAAACTTCAGACAAACGCGAGGTAATCCAGTATCCAAAACTTCCTGGTTCAAACCTTACCTGAATACCTTGCATAATAGCAGCAGGGAATATTAACAAAGATTGCGCAAAAATTATGGGCATTACGCCTGCCTGATTCACTCGAAGCGGCAAGAAATGTCGTTGTCCACCGTATACCTTTCTTCCACGAGTATGTTTTGCTTGCTGGACAGGTATTCGTCTTTGACCCTGCGTAATGTATATAACCCCCCCGACAATGGCAAGAAACATACCGAGCAGAACGATCATTTTCACAATACCAATCTGATGTTCTGCCGGAGTAACAGAAAAGGTAAAATTTTGCATCACCTGAGAGAAAGCCCAAGGCAAACGTTCAATGATACCGACCATAATTACTATCGATATTCCGCTGCCGATACCATGCTCTTCAATTTGTTCTCCAATCCACATCAGGGTCATAGTTCCGGTTGTTAAGAGAAGCGCCGCCATCATCTGGAACCCTATACCCTGGAGATAGACCGGGATAACAGGAACACCATTAAATTCTACCGTATAAAGCGTTCTCGTCATGACAAACGCTTGAAACAGGCATAACCCTACCGTCGCAAGTCTCGTGTACTGATTGATTTTTTTCCTTCCTACTTCGCCTTCTTTCTGCAATTTTTCAAGATAAGGCACTACGCCTACGAGCAATTGGAAAATAATGGACGCACTAATATAGGGCATAACCCCTAAGCCAAAAATTGCACCTGAAGCCAATGCGCCGCCGGCAAACATATCAACCAATCCTAATAACTGTCCAACGCCGGTTTGCGTAAATTGATGGAAGTATGATTTTAATACTGTTGTATCTATTCCGGGAATTGGTATATAAACCCCAATGCGGCATAAAGCAATAAGGCCGAGGGTTATGAGTACTTTTTTACGTAACTCCGGTATTCGAAAAATGTTTCCAAATTGTTCGATCATGATAAAACCTTTATTTCTCCACCCGCTGCTTTAATCTTTTCTATCGCAACCTTACTAAATTTATGAGCACTCACTGTTACAGGTTTTGTAATTTCACCGTCACCTAATACCTTTACACCGTCTAATATCTTTCTAATAAGCCCGACTTCCATTAATTTTTCAGGGTTTACATGGGTACCATTATCAAACCGTTCAATATCCTTTACATTAACTACACTATATTCTCTTTTAAAAGGGTTATTGAATCCCTTCTTTGGCAAACGACGAAAGAGTGGAGTTTGTCCACCTTCAAATTGTATACTTGTTTCATTTCCTGACCTCGCCGTTGCTCCTTTACCTCCTCTGCAGGAAGTTTTTCCCATACCTGATCCCCTGCCTCGACCTACTCGCTTTTTACGCTTTCTGGGAACAGGTATTGATTTTATATCAAAAAGATTCATTCTATCTTCACTCCCCTCAGTTCTCCAACCTCTTCTTTTGTTCTCAAAGCTTTCAAACCCATCAATGTTGCCTTAGCCACATTCAGCGGGTTTCTCTTACCGTAACATTTTGTTAATATGTTCTTAATGCCTGCATACTCAATCACGGCTCGCGCTGAAGCGCCGGCCTTTATTCCAGTACCGGAACATGCCGGCCTTAAGTACACACTGGCAGCTTTATATCTTCCCCATGCCTCATGTGGGATGGTATCGCCTTTCAATGGTATTTTAACCATTTGCTTTTTAGCTTCTTTAACTGCTTTATTAACTGCGTTAGGGACTTCCCGCGCCTTGCCAAATCCAATTCCGACACTTCCCTTTTTATCTCCAACGACCACTAAGGCGCTAAAACTCATTGATTTACCGCCCTTTGTTACCGTTGTACATCGATTAATTCTTACGACTGTTTCTTCTATATTTACAGGTTCTTCCAAACGCGCCAAGTGATTCTCCTTGTACGAATCAGATTTTAGAAACTCAAATTGCACTTTCTTGCAGCTTCAGCTAAGGCCTTTATCCTTCCGTGATACTTATAACAGCCTTTATCAAACACAACTTTTGTAATGCCCTTATTTTTCGCCTCTTCTGCAATCTTTTTCCCAACGATCTCAGCTGCAGCGACATTCCCTCCGTATTTAATCTCTGACCGAAGATCAGGCGATTGCGTTGAAGCCGCGACTAACGTCCTTCCTTCTATATCATTAATAATTTGGCAATAAATATGCTTTAAACTACGATACACACTCAAACGTGGTCTCTCGGCAGTTCCTATTACTTTCCTTCTAATTCTAAGGTGGCGTCGCGTTCTTTTTTGTAATTTTTCCTTTATATGATCCATATCTAAAAATCCTTAATTTATACTGTTATGCAGCGCCGGAAGTGGTTGCTTTCCCGGCCTTCCTTCTAATAACCTCATCTTCGTATTTAACACCCATTCCTTTATACGGCTCAGGTGGTCTCATACCCCTGATTACAGCTGAAAATTGTCCCACCATTTGCTTGTCGGGCCCGGATACTGTAAGCTTTGCAGGGTTTGTTGGGTTTGTAACTTCCACCTTTATTCCCTTCGGTATCTCCAAACTTACCGGGTGCGTATACCCAAGCAATAATACAAGATCTTTACCCTGAACCTTGGCGTTGAAACCCAATCCAACAATCTCCAGATTCTTGGAATAACCCTTAGTTACACCCACTACCATATTTGAAATTAACGAACGCGTCAAACCATGCAATGCTCTATGATATTTTTCATCGGAAGTTCTTTTTACTACAATTTGCTTATCCTGATGAAGATATTCTATAGTTATGTCAGGATGAAACGTCTGACTTAGTTTTCCTTTAGAACCATCGATATTTAACGTGTTACCGCTTATTGACACTTTTACATCGTTTGGAACTTTAACGGGTTGTTTTCCTATTCGTGACATCTTAAATCCTCTATCCAGATAAATCGCTTACGACACAATACAAATCAACTCACCGCCGATTTTTAGTTTTCTACACTCCCTGTCACTTACAATACCTTTCGATGTGGAGTATATCGCAGTGCCAATTCCACCAAAGATTTTACCAATTTTTTCTGCCTTCCTGTATATACGCCTGCTCGATTTACTCACCCTCTCAATGTTATTAATTATTTGCTGTTTTAATGGGCCATACTTTAAGTAGACCCTTATGGAAGCTTTATTACCTCCCATTGGCATCTCTTTAAAATCCTTGATATAGCCTTCTTCCTTTAATATTTTTAAAATTGCCGACTTTACCTTGGATGAGGAAACATCCACACTTTCTCGTTTAATCACACTTGCGTTTCTGATACGCGTCAGCATATCAGAAATCGGATCTGTCATACACATTATTATATTCCTTATTGTTAATACTATTCTGTAATAACCGACTTTCTACCAACTTGCCTTTTTTACCCCAGGAATCTCTCCCTTTGAAGCAAGTTTTCTAAAACAAAGTCTGCAGATTTGAAATTTACGATAGTATGCCCTGCGACGTCCACATAACTGACATCTGTTGTATTTTCTCGTTTTATACTTTGGCTCTTTTTTTGATTTTTCTATCAAGCATTTTCTTGCCATTCGTACTCCTTATTCTGTTCTAAAAGGCATACCCAATAATTTTAACAATTCACAGGATTGCTCATTTGAATTACCGGATATTACCATGGTAATGTCCATACCCTGAACAAATTCCACACTCTCGATACTTATTTCAGGAAATACGATCTGCTCTGTCAGACCCAAGGTATAATTACCACGGCCATCAAATGCCTTTGGTGAAATGCCCCTAAAATCTCGTATTCTCGGTAATACAATACTAATTAAACGGTCCAAAAACTCAAACATCCTTTTCCCCCGCAACGTAACTTTACATCCGATTGCCTGGCCTTTGCGAAGTTTAAAACCAGATATGGCTTTTTTTGCTACGGTAACGAGCGGTTTTTGGCCGGTAACTATCGTCAGATGTTTCGTTGCTTCCTCAATGAGTTTTTTATTATCAACTGCCCTGCCTACGCCCATATTAACCACAATCTTCTGTAGTTTAGGCAGCGAGAGTTTATTTTTATAATTAAACTTATTTATGAGTTCCTGTGCTACTTGCTTTTGATATTTTTCCAATAATCTTGCCATATTTTACGTTAACACCTCACTCAGCAGAAATTATTTCAGACCCACAATAGACGCATACACGCGTCTTATTACGATTTTCCAATATCTTTTTTCTTGTCCGCACTCCCTTGCCGTTTTTTTTGCAGCTTTTGTTCTGACAAACGGGCAGCACACTTGCAATTGCTATAGAAGCTTCTTTCTGAATTCTGCCGCCCTGCTGGTTCTTCTGGTTTGGTTTTGTGTGTCTGTAAACTAAATTCAGGCCCTTGATAATAACTCTATTTTTGTCCCGTAAAACCTTTATTATTTTTCCTGTTTTACCAACCTCATTGCCAGCCATCACTGCAACTAGATCATTCTTGCAAACATGCATAACTATACATTCTCCACAGGTATTTGTTTAACCTTGTAATTAAATCTTTCTACACAACTTCAGCGGCCAGAGATATAATTTTCATAAAATTCTTTTGACGTAATTCTCTGGCTACAGCGCCAAATATACGAGTTCCCCGAGGATTGCCATCGTTGTCAATGATAACTATCGCATTTTTGTCAAATTTTAAATAAGAACCGTCGTCTCTTCGTATATTTTTTTTTGTCCGCACAACTACCCCTTTTACCACTTCACCTTTTTTAACAACGCCCTCTGGTATTGCCTTCTTCACTGCCGCAACAATAATATCACCAACCGTGGCATATGTCCTACCGCTACCTCCCAATACCTTTATACACGTAGCCCTTTTAGCGCCACTGTTGTCTGCAATATCCAGCTTTGTTTGTTCCATTATCATTTTTTTTAACTCCGCTTAATTCTATGGCTTTGCCTTTTCTACGATACGAAGTAATCTAGTAGTTTTAGTTTTGCTTAATGGTCTCGCCTCAATAATCTCAACCTTATCGCCCACTTTTGCTTCGTTATTTTGATCATGTGCTTTATAGATTGAAGATCGTTTTATATACTTACCATATTTTGCATGTTTTACAAGACGCACAACCTCAACGACTATCGTCTTCTGCATCTTATTACCGATAACCGTCCCGACAATTTTCCTTCTTCTGCCTCTTTTCTTTTCAACATTCATTTTCAAACTTACTCCTTTGCATTGAGAGGAGTATTGATGGATAAGTCCATCTCTCTCAGAATAGTTTTTAATCGCGCAACATCTCTTCGAATATCTCTTCTCTGTGCAGGATTTCGAGTTTCACCCGCTTGCCATTGAAATCGAATATTCAACAATTCCCTTCTGCAAGCATCGATTTCATCCAAAATCTCCTGCCTGGATTTCATTCTCATTTCACTGACCTTCAAATCGTCTTTCTCCTCTGTACAAGTCTTACCTTAACCGGCATTTTATGAGCGATTCTATTAAATGTTTGCTTCGCAATTTCTTCATTGATACCACTCAGCTCGTACAAAACGGTCCCCGGTTTCACCACGGCAACCCAGAATTCAGGCTCACCCTTGCCTTTTCCCATACGGGTTTCAATAGGTTTTGATGATACGGATTTGTGTGGGAACACCCGTATCGTCAACTTCCCCTCTCTTGGAAGATATTGGGATGCTGATACTCTTCCCGCCTCGAGTTGTTGGGCTGTTATCCACCCTGGTTCCAAAGACTGCAATCCAAATTCACCGAAAGATACCCTATTACCTCTTGTCGCATTCCCTTTAATTTTTTGCCGTTGCGACTTCCTGAACTTCACCCTCTTTGGCATCAGGCGCATATAACTTCTCCTTCTCGGAACTAATTAACCCTTTATAAATCCAAACTTTTACCCCAATAACACCGTACGTCGTTTTCGCCTCAGCAAAACCATAATCAACATCGGCCCTCAATGTATGCAAAGGAACACTTCCCGACGACATTTTTTCAGTCCTTGCGATTTCAGCCCCACCCAGCCTGCCTGCCACCTGCATCTTTACACCCTTTGCACCTGCATCATTTGATGCGTCCAGCGCTTTTTTCATCGCCCTTCTAAACGCAACACGTTTTTCAAGCTGCTCTGCAATGTTTTCAGCAACAAGCTGTGCCTGCAGTTCAGGCTTCATGATTTCTTTTATTTTAATAACAACTTCTCTTCCTGTAATTTTTTGTATCTCTTCTTTAAGTTTATCGACCTCAGCGCCTTTTCTACCAATTATTAAGCCAGGACGCGCAGTATGCAAGGTTATTTTTGCATCCTGCCGAGTTCTCTCTATCTCAATAAGTGAAATCCCGGCAAAGCTATAACTTTTTTTAATTATCTTACGAATCTTCTGGTCTTCCACAAGTAATGAGCCAAAGATTTTTTTGTCGGCATACCAAAACGATCTCCACCCCTGAGTTATTCCTAACCTTAATCCTATTGGACACACCTTATGACCCATCTTATCTCCCTTATTATTTATGTATACTTTTTACTTTTTTTCAGACAACACTACCGTGATATGGCTTGTACGCTTCAGTATCCGTGCCGACATGCCACGAGGCCTCGTACGTTGCCATTTTCTGGTAGGACCACCATCCACCAATGCTTGCTTTACAAACAGAGAATCGACATCCACGTCTAAATTTTCATTTGCAGCGGCTATGGCAGCCCTAATTACCTTATCTATCATGTAAGATGCACGTTTGTGAGTTACCCTCAAAATCCTTAATGCATCATTAACCGACTTACCTCTAACAAGATCAATAACATATCTTGCTTTTCGAGGTGATATCCTCGCATATTTACAACATGATCTAAATTCCATTTTATACAACCTTTCAGTGCAATAATCTATATTGGCCTTTTACGCGCTAACCGTGCGGAGTTTCTTTCTTTTTCACGCCACCGTGAGCCCTGAAAATACGTGTCTGGGCAAACTCTCCGAGTTTATGGCCAACCATATCGTCCGTTACAAACAATTTTTGAAATATTTTACCGTTATGAATCATAAAAGTATGTGAAACAAACTCAGGGACAATCGTACAGCTTCTTGCCCATGTCCGTATAGGTTCACTGCCACCTGCGTCTTTTTGCTTCAATACTTTTTTCATTAACTTACTATCTACATAAGGTCCCTTTTTTACCGAACGACTCATAACATCTCCCAAATACCGTTAACCGGTTAATATATTTTTTTTATAAATTGCCCCTAGCGCCAACCCTTCTTCTGCGAATTATAAACTTATTACTCAACGACTTCTTTTTGCGCGTTTTTCCACCCTTCGCCAACAAACCAGTCCTGGAGCAAGGATGCCTTCCACCGCCGCTTCTGCCTTCTCCACCGCCTAATGGATGCGCCACAGGATTTTGAGCTACACCCCTCACATGTGGTCTTATCCCCTTCCAGCGTTTTCTACCTGCTTTTCCCAATCTGATGTTACCGTGATCGAGATTTCCAAGCTGTCCTATCGTAGCCCTGCAACCGACAAAAACTTTCCTTACCTCTCCCGATGGTAGGACTATATGGGCATACCCCCCCTCCTTCGCCAGCAATTTGGCCACGCCACC
>Ga0194119_10003452_pt1 | contig 25438 bp, 27 predicted proteins | sample TA2MahC100mmetaG_FD_148620 | JGI IMG/M metagenome (GOLD analysis project Ga0194119, IMG submission 148620) | Freshwater microbial communities from Lake Tanganyika, Tanzania - TA2015018 Mahale Deep Cast 100m | ecosystem: Environmental > Aquatic > Freshwater > Lake | place: Tanzania: Lake...
AATGGCGTGTAAACTTCAGCAATGTTTACAGATATATCAGAGAAGAAAAATCACAGCGAAGAAGCATCTTTTACCATCATGAGATGGAGCGGGTCTTATACTATTATGAAGCTTCCAGGGACCTTATCTACCAACGAATTATATAATCAGCTCCGCAACATCTTAAATTTCAATTACTTAGAAATGAAACAATTGTTTCATATAATCGTATAAATGAAATAAATATTTCAAAAAAGTGGTTTTACATTACATTTACGATCCCCTTTCACCTCAAACAACAAAAACCACTACCATGCCAGTAATTAAAAACTCCTTTGAGAGGTACAAAATTATAGACAGAAAATTCAGGAGCCGAAAAGATGGTTTCACTATCATGGAGCTGACCAATTTAGTTAACAAGGAGTTGGTGATGTTTGATAAAAAATCTAATCCAGACATATCTCAAGAAGTTACAGATCGAATGATCAGAAATGACCTCAAAAACATGCCTGAGATTTATCCAGTTGAAATTGTAAAGAGAAATGGCAAGTATTGTTATGAAACATCAGAAGATTCAATTGATAATATCAATTTAAAAGATGAAGATAAAACTGCAATTACACTAGCGATGGGTGTATTTGCGAGATTTAATGGAACTCCCATTTATGATAAATTTTCTGATGCAGTTACACGAATTTTAGCAAGCTCAGTATTAAGGAAAATAAATACAACAGATACGAAGAAGTACATACAAGTAGCAGAAGTATCTGAACATTCTGGTATTGAATGGATTGAAATCATCTATAATGCAATAGTTGAAAGAAAAACTCTAAATCTTCATTATAAAAGTTTTGGAGACAGACCTTCTATAAAAGTTATTAGTCCTTACATGCTAAAAGAATACCGTAATAAATGGTATTTGATTGCATATGTACATGATAAGGAAAAAGGGGGTATTATACTTCTACACCGATTGAGTAGAATAGTAAAAATAGAAGAAAGTAAAGAAGCATTCGAAGAAGATAGATCATTTGATGGAAATAAATACTTCAAATATACTTTGGGAGTTTTTCATAAACATGGGGAAGAACCAATACATGTTAAACTAAAATTGCATGGGAGTTCTATCATAAAGATTTTGTCTGAAGATAAAATTCATCATACTCAGGAACTAGTCCTTATATCTCCCGATGAGGCTATACTTGATTTACATGTATACGCGTCCCCTGAGTTGAATACATTTATCATGTCCTATGCTGATACTATTGAAGTTATTGAACCAACTAATCTTCGAGATAAAATACTTAACTCTTTAGTAAAATCAGTCAAACAATACAAATAAATATTATTTAGAATATGAAAAATAATAACCCTCTCATCAATACCTTATCGAATAAAGATATATTGATTTCAAAAAAAGATTTTGAGTATAACTATCAGGTTGAATTAACAAAAAAACTTGATGAATTTGTAGGGGATTTTACGCAAGCTATATTAAATGAAGTAGTTTTATGGAAGGTAAATCGATATGCTATATTTTCTGATGAAATAATTTCAGATCTAAATAATATTAAAAATCAAGATATTAATATAAAGGATGCTGTCATAAGAGACATATTAAAAAAACTTCTCCTCACAAAAGGTGTTCAACTACCAATGGCATCAACTATATTAAGATTTATAAATCCAAACATATTTCAAATAATAGACCAACGAGTTTACAGACTTATTTACGGTCATAGATTAAAAACACCTCCAGTCACTTCTAAAAATGTTTCAGAAATTATTGATTTATACATTGAATATTTAAAAATATTAAGAGAAGTATGTATTTTGAAAGATGTGCCATTTTCAAAATCCGATAGAGTTTTTTACAACCTTGACAGGAGGATAAATTCAAAAATTAAAATCCATTAAATCAAAAGTATATTTGAAATAAAATTTCACACCCACCCACTAAGTTTGTTGTCCAATTCTCAATATTATGGTCAACAAATCACTCTCCAAATCTCTTCTCACCAGCGTTCAAACTGCTTATAAAGCACTGGAAAACAACTCTTTCAATGAGAATCTCATGGAACAGGAGGGGGGCAATGTTGAACCTATTGTAGAATTCTTTAATATCAAACCCGAAGAGGCAATTATTTTAGGATTTTTCATCAATCAAACGATCAACGATGTGGATATTGACAGAGAATGCTTCACAAGAACTTTCTCAAAAGATATCAGCTCCCTGCCGGACGTATTGGAAATAGTTGATCAATTGGCAGAGAAAAAATTGATCTTCAAAGGAGGCGATGATTCCAAAAAGTCTGCATTCACCTTCAAGTTTATTAAAGTTCATCCAAGAGTTATGAAAGCAGTAATCAATGGTGATATTGAACTCATGCAATTAACACCTTGCGAAACCCTGATGGAATTCTTAGATGACATCAATGACGTGGTCGTGCAAAGAATGGAAAAACACATTACAAGCGATCAGCTTATCAAAGAAGTTGAATTGCTCATGGAGGTGAATAAACAACTTGATTCAGTTCAGTGGATACGAAAACAGGATCAATTGAATGGAATGAATCTATGTATTTTCCTCAATATGTGTATTGAACATGCAAGAGGTCAGGAAGAAGTTGATTGTGAAAAAGTTATCAGACAAGTATGTGATAGTGGAACAGAAAGAATGAGACATAAGAATTTATTAAAATCAGGTAATCATACCCTAATAAAAAAAGAATATGTAGAATTCTGTGGAAGTTTCTTCGCGCTGTTCGAAACGGTGAAGCTCACAGATGATGTGATGAAAAATATATTCGGAGGTTCACCTGAATCAACTAAGAAAGAATTCAAACCGAGAACATGTCATTTAATTGACTTCGAAAAAATTAATAATGAAAGTCTCTTCTACAATTCAAAAGAAAGACAATCTGTTTTAACACTCAATGAATTGCTGACAGATAATAAATACAAGCAGATCACAGAGAAAATGAAATCCAGTAACATGAGACCCGGATTCACTATTCTAATGTATGGTTCTCCAGGTACGGGAAAAACATCAACCGCAAAACAAATTGCAAAAACTACTGGAAGAAATATTTTGACTGTAGACATCCCTTCCATACAAAGCAAATGGTTGGGTGACAGCGAAAAAAATATGGCGCGCATCTTTGATGAATACGAACAGTCAAAATCAAAATTCACTGCAATGCCTATTCTATTATTTAATGAAGCAGATGCATTACTTGGAAAAAGAGTGAATAACAATTCAAGCATTGACCAAATCAATAATTCTCTGCAAAATGTACTTCTTCAAAAGCTTGAGGACTTGGAAGGGATATTCATTGCAACAACCAACCTCATCCATAATTTAGACAAAGCATTCGACAGACGATTCCTCTATAAGATTGAATTCTGCAAACCAGAAGCTGATGTGCGCATGGATATATTGAAATCAAGTTTTCCAAATATCCCAATAGAGACATTGGACAAAGTCAATCAAAACTTTGAACTCACAGGTGGACAAATATCTAACATATCAAAAAAACTACTGGTGAATCAATTGTTGAGCTTTGAATCTAATGCAGCCGAGCAATTGTTTGAATTATGTGAGGAAGAAGTAAGAATGAGAAAACCAACTCATGTAAATCCAATTGGTTTTAAGACGCAACAATAATTATTTATATATGAAAGACATTGCTATGACTAAATTTGAAAGAGCACTTGAGAAGCTCAATGACAAACAACGTAATGCGGTATTCAGTACAGAAGGACCAGTAATGGTTCTTGCCGGACCAGGAACTGGAAAAACTGAGATTCTCGCAGTGCGCATTGGTAATATTCTAAAGGAGATGGATGTAAATCCTTATAACATCCTTTGTCTCACCTATTCAAATGCTGCAGTAGAAGCCATGCGTAACCGATTGACTGAACTCATTGGTGAAACAAGCGAGAAAATCAGCATTTATACTTTTCACTCTTTCTGCAAAAAACTCTTGGATGAAAATGCTGCGAATGTATTTGAGGGCAAATCACTTATCTCAGATGCCCAACGCTATATGATAATCGAAAAACTTATCTATGATCATCTCTCCATAGAAGATCCTAAATACCTAAAACCAGCTTTCTCATTTGGAATTGATAACTATGTTAAAATATTCAATGCAGTCAGACAGGAAAACCTAGATCAGAGAGGAGTTTTAGAGATTGCAAACAAGTGTATTACAGAAGTTCTTCCGTATGAAGACAAATACTTACTGAAAAGTGGCAAAGGACTGAAAAAGACAGGAATTGAACTCCAGGAAAAAATCAATCGATTTGCAAATGTGATTGCTCTTATGTTTGATGAATATGAGAAAGAGCTTGAAAAAAGAAACAAATATGAGTTTGAGCATATGCTCAATGAAGCAGTTATTTTACTTGGAAATAACAAGGACTTACTTGAACGCCTCAAAATCAATTACCAATACATTTTGGTAGATGAATTTCAAGATACTAATTTGAAACAAGTTGCATTGCTCAATATTTTGACTGAAAATGTAGAGCAACCCAATGTATTTGTAGTGGGAGATGATGATCAGTGTATATATAGATTCCAAGGAGCAAGCAAACAAAACTTCGATTGGATGCGCAATCGATTCAATGGTGATCTTAAAACCATCACACTAGATCTTAATTATAGAAGCACCCCTGTAATTCTGCAGGAAGCATTCGGACTCATCAAACAAAACACTGAGCGTCAGCCTGAAAAAATACATCCGCTGATTTCAGGCAATGACAGATTTGCAAATGGTAATCACCCCGTTCCTAAGATCAAGATATTTGAAACAGATGAACATGAGGCTTATCATATTGCAAGTGAAATCAATCAGGCAATTCAACATGGTGCCAACCCCGGAGATTTTGCCATTTTAGGAAAGAGACATAGCGACTATGCATTAATTGGGAATTGGTTGAGTCACTTCAATATTGAAACCCAAATCAATAAATCTTGGACAGATTTACTTGCTACTCCGTTTGGAAGATCGGCTTTCAATCTCTTACAGTTTATCAGATGTCGAGAGGGCAATATTTATTTGGCCGAGGGATTTCTCATGCAAGCCCTGCTTGTAAAAGACTATAATCATAAAATCATTACATCCTTTCTGAAAAGTAAAAAGGAGAGACAATCAGATTTTTATTCCTATCTAAAAGCCTACTCAACAGATACATCAATAACCGAGTTTATAGGTAGTCTAGACATTTTGCTTCAGGGTAAAAATCAGGAGATCAATGATGAAATCCTTGAAAGTCTCAAGCAAGTATGTTCACAAAATCTAAATGAACCAAGTACCCAGGAGCAGTTGGATGTATGGCAAGAATTCACAAATACCTTCCAACAAACAAACAGGATAAAAACTATTTTGGGCTTAGCTGATCTTATCTGGTATCATGATCAAAATCAACTGCCAATCAAAATAGAGGAGAAAAAAGAAAAGAAGTCTAAAGCGGTTACACTTTCCACCATTCACGGAAGTAAAGGATTGGAATATGAACAGGTTTATTTGATAGGAACGCATGATAAACTTTGGGAGAATAAATCAGATCAAGGCAAAATCAAAGTACCAGATTTACTAAACAGGTTCATTGTACCGGAGGCGGACAGTGATGATGACTTAAGAAGACTGCTTTATGTTGCTTGTACAAGAGCAAAAGTAAATTTAACGGTTAGCTCATATAAGAGTTTCGGCACAAAGACAAGTGAACTAACTGCTTTAATATCCAGCTATAAGAATTCTTCAAATGTCATTTATGAAGAAGTGTCTGATTTTGATATCCCATCTTTAAATGAGGAAACCTACCAGTTGGAAACCAACCCCGAACTCTTGGAATTGATCCGAGGGAAGGTAAATACTTTCGAAATTTCCCCTAGCAGTCTTGGCACTTGGGAAAGATGCCAAAATGAATTTCTTTATAATGCCATTTTGAAAGTACCGGGTACTTCCGCTGAAGTACCGGCATTTGGGATACTATTTCATGAAGCCATGAAAGAAATTGCTTCCGATATTTCAATTCAATATGACAAGCATAAGATAAGCGCTTTAATAGAGCTTCTAATGGAAAAATTCAAGTACAATTTCCATAGCACCCATATAGAAAAGTTCAAGGCATATGGTAAATTCTTGGTCGAAGATTATGTAAAGCGCTTTCCTTTAACTTCAAAACCAAATAAAATAGAAGAAACCTTTCATGCCTTAATCGGAGAGAACATTAAAATCAAGGGGCAATTAGACAGAGTGGAAATTATAGGTAGTTCCGTTAAGGTAATCGACTATAAAACGGGAAGGTCTAAAGGACCATTAAAGCCTTACCTTAATGAAGAAGACCAAGGCAGTCAATATTGGAGACAAGCCATGATTTACTCGATGCTTATGCTAAGCAATTTTAGAGATGCTTATGGCGTACAATTTGAATTTCATTACCCCGAGGTTGAAAATGCTATTTCATCTTTTCAATATGAAGAAAATGCTGCTTTTCTTGATTTTCTTAAAGGTATTTGGGATAATATCCAAACCCTACAATTCAAGAAATTCTGCGGAAATGAACATTGCATTTATTGTAAAATGGATTTATCCAAAGCTTAATTAAAGCGCTTTAATTGAACTTGCTCATGGAAATTCAAAAGGAAAAAATAATATACCATTATACCTATGCACCAAAAAAATACTCGGCAAGGATGATTGACCGTTTTCTTGCTAAAGGTTGGTATAGAATGAAACAAAAGATATTCACTACAACCCATAATTCTTACGGGGAAGGTCCTGAAAATTTGAACCGTGTATGGTGGTTACGTTATGATGTAAATGAAATTACTCCCCATACCTCCCATAAAAGGCTCAAGAAAAAAGCCTCGGCTTTTACAATTACGATAGAAAAATTCCTTGATGATAGTTCCGAAGAACATGATCTATATGATAAGTATAGGGCTTATATAGATTTTGATGGTTATGATAGTCTAAAAGCCTTTCTTTACGGTAGGAATAAATGCGAGAACAAGTACAATACATTCGTCATTAGAATAAAAGATAAGGGCAGGCTTATTGCAGTGGGCTTATTTGATAAGGGATTATATTCAGCAGCATCGGGTATACATTTCTATGATCCCGATTACGCCAAATTTAGTCTTGGAAAGCTTATGATCTTAGAGACAATCGAATTCATGAAAGCAAATAATCTAAAATGGTATTACCCTGGCTATATTGTTGTAGGCCGACCGAAATTGGACTATAAGTTATTTTTAGGGAAAGATATTGCACAATATTTCGATTATGAATCCAAATCATGGCTGAAATTCAAAGATGAAATACTTATTCCCGTGTCATACGATTTAGGAGATGTGGATTATTTTGGCTTATCGGTTCTATTTTCAAGATTTGGGAATATAAGGCCGAAAGATTTAGAAAATATTTTGACTGAAATTAATCAAATTTAATAATTTAAAATTTTATAAAGTTAAAAGATGAATAATATCAAACAATTTGAAGTCAAAGTCCAGCTCAAAGGGGGAACAACTTCGACGACTCTAATATTTGCTGAAAATGATTTTAAAGCAAGACAATTGGTGAGGATTCAATTCGGAGAGTTACTTGTATCAATTCACTATGTAAAAGAAATTAAATAATTATCAATCATGAAATATTTTATTGTATTCATTAGCTGCTTGTTATCTTTAAGTTGTAGAAAAAAGATGATAGAACCCCCCATAAAAAAATATAGTTTTACGATAGACTCTGTTCTCACCCAGAACGGATTCAGAAGTCTGCCAAAAGACCAAAATGGAATTTATCATTTAAAAATCACTACGAATGGGAGTCCCCAGTCTCACAGAGTTACTGGCAGAATACTGGTAAACGATAAAGAACCATTCCCAAATGAGAAGATTGCCTTTGAAAGTAATCTATTTTGGTGGGTCAGGCAAGGAGATACTACTGCAACCATCACAAGATCATATATAAATTACTTTTCGGGTCAGTATACAATCATAAGTCTTCCGCCGATGGTGGCGAGAAAAGATGAATTGGTTCCAACTACAAATTGTTGCTCGTATAGTGGTCGAAATGGTGAAATAAATACAATGATATCACCTATAAAAGAAATGATTGGAGATACACTTATCTTAAAGGCATATCATACCCCCTCAAATACAGTATTATTTACGAAAATTTTATTGCAATAATTAAAACTATGGAAAACAACAAAGAAGTAAACAAGGATAAGAAGATTTGTCTTAATTGTACATATTTGATTTGGATGGTTGGCATAGGCCAGGGACTCAAATGTGGCCTAAATATGAAAAAAATACCTTCGAAGGAACATACCTGTAAAAATTTCACGCTTAAAAAATAGAGTAAAAAGTCTCATCTTCGTTAAACTAAATTACTAATCAATTGCCTTTAAAGAATAATATAATATTATGGTTTTAGTCGCATTTGTATTTGCTTTCATTTTTACGCTTATCATCGGTTCGATTCAGTTAGCAATTAGAACATATGAAAGGAATAAAGTACAAGAAGAAGTAAATCAAATATTGGAAGAGTACAGATCATTTGTTGAAACTTATAAATATGAAAAAAGTAAAATTTCAATTAACCCAGAAAATATAACCAGAATTGAAGCGATGATAAATCAAATAAAAGAAAAACTGGATGCTAAATTGGAAGAATTACATTTACTCAATAATCCCAAAGAGGGAAAATTTCAAAAATTTTGGGATTTTCTTACAGGAAAAAAACCTGCACCTAAACCAATTCAAAAGGTAATTGATGACGATCCTGTATTAAGAAAATTAGATGATGAACTACAGGATATGATTGGTTCATTTTATCCACATCTAAAAAAAATACAAAAAGAAGACCCTAAAATGTTTAAGTATCTTCAAGATAATGGATTTATAGGGCCAGAATTTAAGTAATATAAATAAATGGTAGAAAAATTAAAGAAGAACAACCTCATCTATTTAAATATTTACAAGATGCTGGTATAGTATCAAAAGATTTTAAATAATATAAATGATGGTAATTTGGATGAGTATATTTAGATCACTTGTACTCTATCTCGCGTATGAAAAATAACGTTCCAGAGGCATGGGAACAACTTGAGAACCTTGGATTGATACCCGCTAATTTTCAATAATTTCTTCGTATAAATATCATTAGATTCTATACAAATTATTACTTTTTTATCATTCCTGATCTGTCTTCGGTGGAAATATAATCGAAGCAAAAACAGATAATATGAGAAGGGAACCAACAACTATTAAAGATATTGTTGAGCTTATATGAAAAAATGGAGCAACTACCATTTTTGCACCTATAAATGAAAGTATTAGGGCAAGTCCATACTTCAAACGACTAAACATATGAATAAAATTGGAAAGCAGAAAATACAATGAACGTAAACCTAAAATTGCAAATATATTAGAAGTATAAAGGATGAATGGATCATTGGGCGCAATTGCAAATATTGCTGGAATTGAATCAACTGCAAAAAGCAAATCTGTAAATTCAATTACACCTACAACAACAAGAAGTGGTGTTGCTATTCTGATGCCGTTTTCAATGGTAAAAAATTTATCATCATCAAATTCCTGACTTACATTAAAACATTTGTGAATGAACTTCGCACCAATGCTTTTACTAAAATCCTTGCCTTCGTCATCATCTTCATCATCAATGAATAATGATTTGATACCTGCAAATATCAAAAACAAACCAAATAAACTGAGAACTACATTGATTGAAACAGTTTTATTGAAAATAATCATTTCAGGCAAATAAGTAAGTCTGATTAAACCAATTCCAGAAAAAATAAAAACTGCTCTCAAAACCAATGCACCTAATATACCCCAAAACAATACTTTATGATGATATGCTCTTGGCACATTGAAGAAATTAAAAACAAGTATAAATACAAATAAATTATCGACGGATAATGCTTTTTCAATCCAATATGCAGATTGAAATTGAGCAAACTTTTCTGGTCCTGCTGTTTCTTTGGTCATGAAATATATAAAAGCACTAAAAATCATAGAAATACCTACCCAAACCAATGACCAGGTTACTGCTTCACGATTAGATATTACATGTGATTTTTTATTAAAAATCCCCAGATCAAGCAAAAGCATAACTACTACAACAATTGAGAATACAGCTAATACAAATGGGTGATTGATCAAATTATCCATGATGGTATTTTAAATAAATTCTAAAAGTCTGTTATAAATGTATGTAAGGATTTATGAAGTAATATAAAAAATCATTATATAAGTGAAAGCATTTTAAATCTATCAATTAATTATCTTACAAAATCTTATGGCCAAATATAAATATTTTTGTTAGATTAAGAGAAGTTTTTAAAAAGCAAGAACTTCAATGGTGGAAAAGATCAAATCTTAATATAATTTTCAATCATTTTGAAGTGAAATTCATCTAATTGTGCAAATTCCTGGGTAGACTCATATAAAATTAGATCAATAGCTGAAGAAAGCATAGGATATCCATTTTCTTCTGCCAAATATGATCCCCCCGAATAGCGAGGATTTACTTCTAAAAGAAAAGGTATATTGTTATAATATCGCAATTGGATATTGAATACATATTGGATACCAGATTTATCTATAAAATCTTTGATCAATGGTTTAAAAATTGATTTATCCTTTACAAACCTATCATTATGCTCTTTGTTTCGTGGAAAATAACAAAGACAGTTCGAATTATATGAAAGTATATCAAGCGTAACCTCTACCCCACTCAAAAACTCCATAACAATTAATTCCGGAAATTTATCCGTTTTAGAGAAAAGATAAATATAATATTCAAGGGGTGCATTATGGCTTGGAAAACCTTTTACTAAACTTGAAAAGGAAACTGAATTATCAACAACCCGAAAACCAGATGCTCCTTGAGAAATATCAGGCTTAAAACAAGGTATAGAACCCATTTCCTGGATATCAGTACAAATATCTATAAATGATTCTAGGGTGTTAACAACTTGATATCGAGGAATTGCAACATCGATATCGTTGTTTTCAAAATATTGATACGTGCGACTTTTAGATTTTAAAATTTCCAATAATGCTAAACTAGCACACAATAAGATTTTTGAGCCGAGTTCATGATAGATCGACTCATTTTTTTTGAAATACAACAATGAAGATTCGCCAGGTATGATCAAATCTACCTTATACTTTTTAACAATTTCCTGATAGAAGTGATGGTTATTATTAGCATTATAAGATGGCTCTATAAATGCATGATCCGCACCGAGCAATGAAAGAGATGCTTTGTCTGGATGCGATACGAGAAAAGTAAATGATATACCCCGTCTAATGAAGTATTGCCTTACTGCATTGATCATATGAAATGACGAACCAAAAGTCCTTGTGAAATATAGTACCATGATTACGAGTTCAGCTTCTGATGTAAAATTCCTATATGAGATATAATTTTGAAATTACATAAATTTAAAAAATCGAGATCACTTATACTATTTCCCATTCCAATAGTGAATATTGGTTTTAACTGTTGTTGTAAAAATTTAACAACGGTACTTTTGTTACATACTTTAGGAATAATAGTTATGTACTTCCCCTCTGAGTAAATATCTACTGCCGCATCTGCTTGTTTTAATAATTCTAAAAGATAATCAAGATGTATTTTATTTTTTGAATCCGTTGTATAATATTTCCCGTTGATATTGTTGAAATTTACCTCAGGATATTTTTTATTGAACAATAAGATGATTTTACTCAAGGAATCATACACAAGAGATGATTGATCAGAGATATATTTTTTATACTTCAAATGTTCTTTCCCGTTAATAAATAGACTAGACCCATAATAAAATGAATAGATAGGAGCTTGTTGTTCTTTGTATATTTTTGTTCTTTGAAATTGCTCTTCAGTTCGAGCTGTTAGTGGGATAAAGACAATATCTTGATTTTTAAGAATGAAATTCAATAAATTGTATTGAGTTCTTGTATAATATGATGTTTTTAGAATATTTTTTGGAAATGTTGCTTTATATTTTCCAGTTTCGTCTTTTCGCTTGGTTTGAAAGATTGAATCATCCAGATCTGCAAAAAATAAAACCTTATTTTTAAACTGTTCCATAAACATCTGCTCGTTTAATTATATTTTGTGCCCACTTTAAGTGGGTTGCAATTTCCTGCATAACCAATCGATGCCCAAATACAGAACTTGACTTTGATATCAACATTTGGGCAGACTCCAAATCAGCAGTGAGCACTTTATACTGCTCTTCAATGTAAGGTATTTGATCAGGATGTATTGTACTTTTTGTATATATACCCATACTAACTTCCGTCTTAACCTCCTCAATGAGAGATTTGCTTGAAGAGGAAGAATAAGATTCAAATACCGGGCCGGAAAGGTTAAGGTTCAAAAAATTGAGCTTGATCAACAAATCCGTTACAATCCTTGATGCTATTGGATGTTGATAAAGATTACTATCCTTTGGTCTGCGCAATGAAAATAGATTGAATATGTCTGTTATCCCAACTCGAGCACATAAAATCGTTGCTTTTATTTCTGATATTGAAAAAAAACATTCAGTTAATTTTCGGTCATCAAACAATTCATTTTCAAGTATTGGCATTACAACATCTGTATCTGTAATGTATTGATTATATTTTGGACCGGTGATATAATTATATTTTGGTAAAACATATCCATCTACCAAATTAGAGATACCATGATTTTTCATTTTATTCAAATGGATAGGATCCTTAACCCTTAAAAAAATAAAAGGTTTTTTATAATCCAAATCACCTAACTTAACGAGTTCGCCCTCTATATTTTTTTCTGCTAAAGGAATATCAATAGCATGAATAGAGTCTTCAGTATCTATGATAATAGATTTTATATATTTATTCCGTTGAAGAAAATCAGAAAATTTTTGTTTAGTGCCAGGTATATAAAGGCTGGCACCGAGATCTAATACATCTATCATGATTTAAATTTATTTATTACCCCAATTGAAGAAATAGGCAAGTTGTTTTCAATATAAACTTTTACATTTTTCATATCACATAATAATTTAATATGATGTAAAGAATGTTGGTAATTTTCATTTAAAATTACAAAATCAGGATTCCGCCTAATCAAAACCCGTGTTGTTTCACCAATACCAGGTTTCAAATAATTTTTACTAGTGATTTCATATTTTTCAATTATATCATCAACCATTTTTTCCATCTCAAGTTTCTTATTGATATCACAGTATAGTACATCGGAAATCGATTCATGCAAATTATTGTCCTTTATATATTGATCGATACGATCCACATAAAATAGGGATAGGTCATTTATAATATTATTTCCAAAATACTTAGCTCCGTGAAATTTCTTATTTTCTGTATTTATCATTGTTCGACTGATCAAACCTGAAACAGTTGAATTTAATAGTGATGATGGGATTATATAATCTTGCCTGGTTGCAGCAATATCTGCTACACCTGCTATATCAGCCAAAACAAGTAGTTTATAGTTCAGAGAGGGATTATAAGCCTGAAGTGATTTTCGCAATTCAGCAGAAATAGTACCCTTACCAGTCCACCCATCTATAAATATCAAGGTAGCAGTTTGTCCGTGCCTTTCTGTAATTAGATCCAATGCATTAACATCTATACCCTTCCCTATGATGATTGATATAGAAAAATGACTGACTTTTTTATTAAAATATCTCTCAAGATTTCGTTTGGCTGAAACACCATATGGAGTTCCTGCTCTTGCCAAAGAAATCAAAACTGGATTTTGCAGGGTAGATATATATTTGCACAAAGAAAGAATATTATCGGAAACTTGATGTAATTTTTCTTCAAATATTTGACTGAACATTAAAAGATATTCCTCGGGAAATTTCATTTCTTCGGTGAGTACTTCACTATAATGCTTTTCCCCTGTTTGAATAATTCGTTCCTTTTCAAGAATTGAGATTTCCTCATAATTTTTAATGTCGAGTAAAATTTCAACATCAGTAGGCAAATATGAACCTGAAAAATGCATTATAAATAAACGGGTATTACAGTATCAAATTTTTCAGACAGCTGATCGATGAGCAAATGGTCGAACGGTGACTTTGCCTCATAAAATATGATTACAATATCATATTTTTTATCGATAACATTATAAAGATAGTTACATATGTTCGGATAATAATTGTCCTTGAATATCAGCTTGGAATGAATATCACCTACAACTTGAACAGGAGAACGAGTTGTTGACTGAATTTTTACAGAGTTATTTTCATGTATAAATGATGAGGCTGAAAGTGGATAATGCATAAACTCTCCAGTACCTAGTAACAAAATTTTTTTTCTTTTAAAAGATTTTAACATTGTGATTACCCGCTTAGGCAAAGAAGGAAAAGAGGTTGAACCCAGCCTCCCAAAATTGTTACCTAGCTCATTACGAAACGAATGTTTTTTTTGAGGAGATACTGTTAAATGATCCTTTTTTACAGAAGTTGATTTTTCTTTGACAGAAAAAAAACCTTCATAAAGAGCATATATTTTAAAATCTTTTTTATAGTTTTTCCAATTTACAAGTGTTAGTACTGAAAACTTTGTATTGAGAAACCGCTCAGATAATTTTGTAATTAAATTTTTTATAGTGTTGCCGGTAGTCAATTCATCATCAACAATAATTATATGATTTATTTTTCGTGGATTGAATTTTTTAGATTTAGGATAATACAAATATTGTTCAACAGCATGTGAATGGGGTTCTTCAAATTCAACAAATAATGGATGTTTTAATTGTACTCTTGATGTATGTATATATAATTTTGATTTTACTTTAAGTTGATTAAATACTCCCCAACCAAGTCCGGTGGCAGTTTCAGCGAGACCTATAACTAAAATAGTATCATTATAAATAACCGGATTAATCAGTTTGGATAACTTTTTATGTGAACTAATAAGCTTTTTTGGAGTAACAGGAATATGCTTTCCTAAAACTTTACTGATGAACAGATAGCTTCTTTTATTATTGATTCTTGAACCATAACCAATTACATGATCAAGCGAATGCTCCGCACTGACCGATAATTTACAATTAGGCAAGTCGACAATTTTTTTGACCATGTACCAGGTTGAAGATATTTAAAAAAATAGGGTATCACAGATACCCTATTTTTAAAAAAGCAAGAAATATTAAATTAAAACTTTATTTCAACACGACGATTTTGAGATCTTCCGTCCTCATTATCGTTAGATGCAATTGGATTATCAATCCCTTTCCCAGAGGTTTTGATATTTTCAGCTTTGACTCCTTTTGAAATAAGGAAATTGGCAAAATTAGTAGCACGTGATTCGGATAATTTCAAATTGAATTCCAATGTTCCCTCACTACTTGCATATCCTTCAATATTAATAACTGCACTGGGATTTGACTTCAAATAATCCAACACTTGATTTAGTTTAGATTCATCGACTTCACCAACAGCTGCAGATGCTTTTGGAAATTTCACTGGAGTAAAATCTGCAGGGGTTGCAGTATTTGAAACAGTTTCGGTAGGATTAACATTTGCACTGCTATCAGCCGCTTGAGCAGTTGAACCGGCATTAGCAGACATTTGAGTTGAATCAGCTACTGCTTGATTGGTAGTTTCCGATTCTGACTTTCTTGTAAAAAAATAAACAGCCGCAATAACAACCACAGCTGCCAACACTATCCAAATAATTTTGTTGCTTTTTTTTGGTTCCTGAAAATCTGGTGTAGACGCATCTGCTTTGGATAAATCAAATTTGCTCTTAGCAGGTCCGTCATTTTTGTCTAGGTTAAATGCCATAATGTTTGTTTTTATTGTTTATTAAGTATAAAAGTCAACCAAGGTTTGTAGACTACCACTATGTCCCCGCCCCATTGCCTCGAACTGCCATTCGTTTTCAATTTTATACAAACGGCCAAATTCAATAGCATCCATACTTCCATAGGAATCAGTTAATTGATACTTTGCAATTTCATTCCCATTAGATTCATTTATAATTCTGATGTAACAGTCTGATACCTGGCTAAAATCTAACCCCAAGGTTCGCTTGTCTTTATTGTTATCGTGCGGATATTTACATATGGAGGCACAAATGATAATTTGCTCAACTGAGGGGTTGACTTTCAATAAATCAATGATGATATCTTCATCATCATCCCCATCTGAGCTTGACCCATCTGGATCATCAATGGCACCTAAAATTGCACCATCATTTGTAGCTGGCCTGTATAAGCCTTTCTGATGATTATCTTCTTTTGCATTCCCGAATTTAACCTGGCCGTAAAATACAAAATAAGTGTCATTTACAATTTTACAAGCGCCATCAATTCCAAATGCACTTACATCCAGGTCGAAAGCAGGGCCATTGGGAGATTCGTTAGGATTCCAGCCTAATCCGATTCGAACTTTGGAAAAGCCAATTGACTTAGAAAGGTTAAATCGACTTCCTTTTGATAAATTGAAAGATGACATAGGCTATTATTTATCAACTATATATTTCAAGACAAGCTTGTAATCCACCATTGAAAGCATTAACCATTGCTTCAAATTTCCACTCTCCTTGCTCTCCTCTGTAAAAACTTCCGATAATGATTGAATCTGCATCTGGATGTTCTTCTGTTAATTTGAACTCACATATTTTTTGATTATTATCCTGATTGTAGAGTCTTATAGAAGAGTTACTTGTATTCCCAAAATTGAAGCCTTCATTGGAGTTATGAATTGAAATTGCAATCAGTACATACGTGATATCAGGAGATATTTTCGACAAGGTCATATTGACTGACTCATCGTCTCCATCTGATTCACCTGTACGTGCATCACCATTGTGTACAATAGCGCCATCAGCACTTTTTAGATTATTATAAAATACAAAATACCCCTCAGAAGGAATTTTTGAACTTTCATTCAACATGAAGATAGATACATCAGCGTCAGCTTCTTTACCATTGATGGTAGAGGAATCCCAACTTAATCCTACTCTTACGTTGTTTAGTCCAGGTGCCTGCTTTGTTAAGCTAATTGAACTTTTCTTTTCTAAATTTATCATGGATTAATATTTTTTATAATATGTTATTCAGTTTTAATTAAAGTTACATAAAAAAAACTCACAATCTACTAAAACTCATTTCTTTCCAGGCATTGGAGGTTTTTTTGGAATATTAATTGTTTTTGATGGAGCAGGCAATGGTGGGGCAGAAGGCAAAACTGGTTTTTGTGTTCCTGTCCCCTTTGTATTGATTTGGTTTCCTGCAATTGGTAAATCAGTTTTTTTTGTTGGTATAGGAAGTTTTGGTATTGAAGGAATAGTTGGAATTTTTTTATCATTCGAAACATCAGGTTTAGAAATTTTGTTAGGTTTATTTTGAATGTTACTCGGAGGTGCTGAAATGATAGGTGGAGGCCCTGATACCGTTGTACTTGGAGCAACCACAGGCGTGGCAGCTACCTTTATTGGGTTGGGTGAAACAGGGGCTGTTTTTGGAACCTCAGGAGGTATTTTATATAAATGATTGGTGAAAAAACTAAAGTACTCTTTTATGCCTGGTTCATCCGGTGGAGAAACATTTACAAACTTCAACAAACCATAATCAAAACAACCAAGCAATTTTTCATTTGATTTATACAACTTGGTAAGTAAATCTCCAGAAACAGATTCAATCATCGAAAATTTTTCATTTGCAGTATCAATTAAAACATCATTTTGTTCCAATTGAAAACGCATGATCAAATAAACTATTTCTGAAAGGGTGATGATACTTTTTTTATCGGGAAATTTCTTCTTGTTGTTGTTTATGCTTACCATCCCTTTGGTATGATCCCCTTTATTGATGTGAGCGATGAATAACCAATAGTTTTCCCAAAATTCATCATATACTGCACCTTCAAAATTTGTTACATACATATCAGGCGACTTGAGCGATTTTAACAAAAAGTACAAGCAACTTATTTCGTCATTGGTCTGAACCTGATCAAAAATTTGTTTTAGTCTTAAAAGTGCTGATGATAAATCATTCTTTTTGAAAAGCTCTTTCTTTACGATTGCTAATTCAATTTCAAATAAATCACTGAGGTCTGAATCGTCTTCAGATTGAAGAGACGCTTTTGAGTTCCTGATTTCTGTCTCAATGGTTGCTTTTTCTTTTTCGGTAAGCTGCAATTGTTGAGACAATATCTCCAATTCTGCACGTTCGTGTCTATCAATTCCTCCACCACTCTCTAGAGCTTCCTGATAAGCAGATCTGTATTTTTGTAAAAACTCCTGATGACAATTATCGCATCGCCTGATTTTTTCATTATAATAATCAAGTGATACATCTTTATTGCAAACCCTGCAACAAGCACTCTCTATATAAAGAACACGTTTTCCTGAAACAGCACATACTATAGATTTTTTAGTATCATCTTCAATTGTGGTATTGTTTACTGTGGTAGTGGTATTGGTAGTGTGGATTTGACTATTAGACAGTATAGAATTTTTACCAATACTTGTACTGAGGGCATCTTTTTCTTTGGCATCATCATCATTGGCTTGAACTGATTTTGAAACCGGCTCCTGAATAGCAGGCAGTTCTCTTCCGCAGGATTGACAAAATTTATCCCCGGTTACAAAAGCAGTTCCACACATTTTACATTTCATGCAAACCAAATTTAATCCTCATCAATTACAGGTGATTCTGGTTCATTCATAGTTGAAAGAAAAGGATCATTGATAACTTTTATATTCTCAACTTTTATTGAACGAATACGCTGATAAAAAATACCTGTCACTAAAACAGGTTTTAAGTGATATTCATTAAAAAAAGTATCCTGAATAGGTAACACTTCTGATCTGTAAAGCTTGTATACTCTATTTGGACTGGCGTATAGATACGCGTAGTAGCCATCAGATTTTGAACCTGAAGAATATTTTTTCATTATGATATATCCCTGAAAGGTTTCCATCTTTACAAATTAAAGTTCTCTGCCACAATTGAAACAAAATTTAGTACCTACCGCATTCTCTACAGAATGGCAACCCATGCATTTCACAAACCCTGGAGGAGGTGCCTGATTTTTATTATTGTTCGATACTACAGCATCGATTGAATTGTTCTTTGTAGTATACTCCAAGGACTTATCTTGGGTATTATCCAATCTTTGCTCTGTACGTTCTAACCTCTGTTCTGTTTTTTGAGCCTGCTGTTGTTGAGTATTCAATAAATTACCAGTCATCGCAGCAGATGTATCCATCATTTTGTTCATCATCTGCATTTGCATCTCCATTTGCTTCTGCATGAATGCTTCCATTTTTGCCTGATTCTCTTTTGCATCTGCAGCAGCAGTGCTGTTTGAAGATGCAGCAGCATCGGCTTCGAATTTTTTAGCCAGTGCGGCAGCAGCATCAGGAGAGATATTCGGATTGGCTGCCATAATTTGCTCAAAACTCATCCCCTTATATGTTTCAGCCATTTTCACATCAACCTCCTTCAAATTGATCTGATGATCAAGCTCCTGCTTTTGCTGAGCCATCTCCATCTCTTTCACTTTGCGCATTCTTTCTAGTTGCGCATCCATCTCTTTGTTATCTAAATCTATTTCAGATTCTCTTGCTTTGGCTCTCAAGTCGATTTCCGCTTCAGCAGCAGTTCTATTTCTTTTCAGTTCCTGATAAAACTTACTGTCTTCATAATCATCAATCTTCTTCCACTGCTCGATTTCAAGTTCTGTATATCCAATTTCAGCCTGTAAAGATTTTCGACGGCGATCAATCTCCAACTGAATTCTTTTGTCACCAATCTCATATTCCCATTCAAGATTCTTTCTATCAATTTCAAGAGTATTATTCAACTGCATCAACTCGACCGAATGGAATCTTGCCATATCATGATCCTCACTTCTTTCAGTAATGGATCTTTTAAGATTTTCAAGGTCTTCGTCCTTCAACAAGCCTGTCTTCTCAATATCGATCAAAGCAGCCCTGATTTCCTCCTCGTTGCTTGCTTCACGTATTCTTTTTTCTCTTGATAAAACCATCCGGAACTTCTCAATTTCATCCGCATTCAACAAACCATCATTGTTGATTTTTTCCAATTCATACGCTTGTTGTGCTTCTGTTTTTGCTTCAATCAGAGCTTGAGAATTCATCTGGTTGGTTAGCCTGTTTCTGAACTCCTGAGTTCTTGACAATAAATCAAGTTCTTTTTCACTCACAGCCAACTCGCCTTCCTTTTTACGTATACGATCAAGCGCTTCGTTGTTTGTTGAAATGGTAACGATTTTTTCAATGATTACACCAAAAAATTCGTTTGAAGTTTCTAAAGCGATTTTTGATTTTATTTTTTCAACCAACTCATCAGAAAGCATTGTTGAATTCAGATCAACATCTTGCATAGCATGTTGGATGGCTGCCTTGATAACGGGTCGAATTTCATTTGTCAAATCACTGTACGTAACTGAATCTTTGTCACCCAGATAGTGTTCTGCAAACTTTTGGAAGTTATCAATTTTGAAATATGCTTCAAACCCAACATTTGTATCTAATACCCTGGTTTTGATTGCATGTTGCCCTTCGAAACTGATTGGCAACATGAAACTTTTATCAAGTTTCAGGGTAATAGAGAACAATTTATTTTTTTTCATCCCTTCGATAACGGAGGAAATCGTATTCTCTTTTTTGGGATCAACTACATTTTCATTTCGCTCAATTTTATCTTTTACTTTTTCACCTAATATCAAATTTGATATAAAAGTAAACCCACTCCTGATGGTCGAGGCAGCACCACCTTCACGTTTTTCAAGAACTTTCTTTAGTTTCTCAGGCTCAAGGAAATCATATGCACCACCATGTAATTCGGCTATCAGCTCCCCATTCGCTTTAATGAAAGCAGTGGTACCTTCATTGATTACAATTCCTTTTGCTGCATCATTCTGTGCAAGCTGAGTTTCATTGAATCTTCTGGCCAGCTCACCAGCCTGAATATTCCAGAAAATCCTGTCTTTTACCCTGCCCAATGCCTCTCCTGTTGGTGCTTCAGAAGCATTTGAGGAAGCAGGCTGTGCTGCTGCAGGAGCAGGCTGAGATTTAGCGACCTGGGGTGATCCACACTTTCCGCAAAACTTAGCACCATCTTTTAAATCAGCATTACACTTAATACAATTCATAAAAAATTTATTTTGACGTTATTACTCTTTTGATTGAACCTTTTGTTGTACAGTTGATATAAAACAATTTTTCTTTTTTTAGTTTTTTATCCATCTTATTGTAAACATACAAATACTCTTCTTGTTGAGCAGATTTCTGATATGATATGTGCTGAAGCTCATCAGATGTTAACTCATATTTTTCGTATAACTCTTTTTGAATTATTTTGGAAATTTTATCAAACTCCAAATCAACGGCAGCTCTCACAGCATCAAGAATATTTTGAGAAGACTTCTTGGAATACAAATCTTCTTTGATAAGTTTTTGGGGGATATTTTTTGTAGCCTTTGATGAAAATGAATTTAGAAAAGATGTACCGCTGTTGAATGATCTCAATGAAGGATCGCCATAAAAATTAAATTCAATCGCAGTAACCAATGCCATATCAATAAATGCTATGTCATCCTCAGCAGATTCTACACTGTCTATCCTTGCCTTTGACATCGCCTGACCCATAGTCATATTGTTGGAAAGAGAACCAAAAACTGAGTGAGCAATTATATCTGCTGAAAATAAAAAAGAAGTGTTGGAGCCAAAAGCAATTCTTGATGAACCATAATATCCCAAAGTATTTTTGTGAATAGTGTTCAGCAACATTGAATTGGTAGTGTTGTACCCAATAAATTTTGCACCATAACATGCTTCAGTTAAAATTAAATTGCCCTTGCTCAATCTCGAAGTCTGATCCGGTGAAATAGCCGGTCCCCAATCACCAAAAAATTGAGGCTGCTCTGGTGCATCACTCCCATGAAGGTTGAAATACAATATATCAGAGGTTTCATCAAAAATATCATCAACATCATCTAAACTTACTGTTGGTGAAAAATCAATGTATTTATTGGGAACATCTAAATTATCCAAAACGGTCTCAGACGCATCCTGCCAACCCTCTGCACTCAAACCAAAACAGTTACCAACTTCAAAGCCACTTTCCAAAGATGCAATTACCCTGTCAAAATAATTGGATAACTGATTTTTGTGAAAATCCTCCCCAAAAGGCAAACGGCCCACATGCAACTTCACATCTTCGTAGTATAAACTTCCATCCCAAATCATATCCTCAATCTCAAAAGACTTAAGGTAAGAATAGGGTATGTCAGATTCGTAATCAAAATCAGGAACCTCCACATCAGACATATTGTCAAAAACAGGCATAGGGATTATTTCTGTCCCGCCTATAATAAATAAATATTCAGGGGTGATCAATTGCTTATCATAATGACTTGATAGCTGTTCAACATAGGTTGCCCAATCGAGATTACGGTATCTAGATGAATCAAAATCGTATATAATATATTGAGTACCAAATTTTTTTAATCGATTGGAGTAATTTTTTACTATGTTAAAAATCTCATTGGAAGTAGAACGGCATTGCTTTGCAATTTTCCTTGTATCAGTAAAAATTATGCCGTAAGCATTGAAACCTGGCTCGAATACTTCTGCCCTCTTTGAGTCAACATCCTTTTCTACTCCGGCACCAATGGGCATGCCAGGTACAGGAGGAAGTTTAGGTCTGAGTGGAGGGGGTGGTGCCTGATTCGATTTTCCGACTGGGGGAGGCGGAGGGGGTTTTTGAAATGCTGGCTTCTCTACTGGCTTGGACATTAGATCGCTTTTTTCAATTTTTGCCCCGCACTCAGGACAAAAATTTCCTTGTAAAGCTTCAGCGTTTAAAGAATAACCACATTCAGTACAAAAACTCATCGAAGTGACTTAAGATCAGAAAATTACGAAATAATATATAACATTCTAAGAACAACAATGTTTGAAAAAAGCAGAATTAAGTAGGAAAGTGCTTGAAATGATATAATGTAATAATTATGAGTATAATATATATAATCTATTTTTTTGATGTATTCAAAGCTTTTTGAATATTTATAATTCTCTGGAAAAGCGTTCTAACAATCCATAGCAAAATTGGAACATTTACATAGTAAAAATGATTCAAGCCGGATTGCTCGACATCGAGAGGATGACTCGTCTTCTGATAATAAAGATAAAATGCCCATACCAGTTGTATGGTCAACGCTATTCTAAATGAAATATGAAATGAAATTGGGAATTTTGTAGACAGTATATCGTCAATTGAAATGACTGAAACCAACAATCCACCTACTATCAAAGGAAAAGTAAGCTCGCTCATATCTAAAAAAATAGGAGAAATACTCTTTACACCGAAGAAATTTAAAATTGAACAAATGAATATTACTGCATATCCTATAATGAATAGCAAGTCAATAAATCTCAATGCAGATGGCTTATTCTTGTTGTGTTTTATCATAGTTATGGGTTTAATTGGATATTTCTTTTGTGATTTTCCGCTCCGAATTTACTTTTTTTGAACTTATAGATTAAATTTAACTGAATTAAATTAAACCTATGTCAATTCATACATTGAATTTCTATCTGCTAAAAAAAATCAGGGTTAAGAATTACTATTTCTATTTCAGGGCAGCAAAAACATTTCAATGGCATCTAAAGGCTGTCAGCCTACAAAATATGAAATTCGAAAATAAAGTGTTAGATAATATCAATATTCAATACTCCAATTTTGAAAACACTACGTTTGATGGATCCAGTATTGAATCTGGTGATTTTTTAAGTACAAATCTCACTGGAAGTAGTTTTCATAATACGCATTTGAAACTTTCAAACTTTACAAGATCAACCCTCATAAATTGTAATTTTGAAAATGCAAATTTACTCAATGCAGATATGAGCAATACAAATTGTCAGAATGTAAATTTCAAAAACATCAACGGCACCCATTCAGATTTCAAATATGCAGACCTGAGCAATACAAACTTTTCAAATGCTAATCTTAGAGGCACAAACTTTATAGGATGTGATCTGGATGGAGCTAACTTCACTGGAGCAGATCTGAAAGATGCAGTATTCAACAAAACAGATTTAAATAAATGCATCTTCTCAAATACCAATCTCCATGAAGCATTTGTAAATGGTAAAAGAAATTAAAATATGCTCTGGCTTTTTAAAAAATCTATACACTCTATTTTTATTCAATTTTTAGAATTAATACAGATTAAAAATCATAGACCATACATCAAATGGGGGCTCTTAAACAAATGGGATTTGTTCTATATAAAAATATCAAATCAAAATTTAGAGAAAATATCAAGCTTTACATTGGCAGGGAGCATTAAATATTCCAAAATTACTGATACGAACTTCCAAAATAATGACTTTCAGAATTCGAGTGGATTTAGTTACTCTAAATTTGTAAATTGTAATTTTAAATATAGTAATCTCAGCAAAATATCTTTACATGAAGTCACAATAGAAAAAAGCAATTTTTCTAACACTATTTTAAATTTTTCAGATATAGGATACTCACTTTTGAGCGAGGTCGACTTTTCATTTACTAATGCAGCAGGTGCTGATTTCCGTTATTCCAAAATGAAGAATTGCACCTTTTCTAATTCGAATCTAAAAAATACAAATTTTACTAATTGCATATTGCATCATATTGATTTTACTGGATGTGATTTAAGTGGGGCAATATTCCTTGGAACTGATACAACTACATGTATTTTTACAAATACTAAATTGATAGAAACTATATTTTAACTAAATATGTAAATGATAGATATATTAAGAGACCAATACGGAAAAATCATTGGCAAAATACATACATTGTCAAATGGTAAAATGGAAATCAGAAATTCAAGTGGGAAGAAGTTAGGCACATACGACCCTAAAACAAACTATACCAGAGATCAGTGGAATAAAATCATTGGTAGAGGAAATCTCCTTACAACACTATTATAACCAATATTTTAAAATTTTAACTGCACCTTTTACTTAAACTATATTCTATGAAAAACCATACAAATAAAATTAAACCGTTATGAAAAATAATGGAAGTATTTTCTGGAAGTTAGTCGCAAAATATATGGGGTGGCAGATAGAAAAATCTATAAAAAATGACAAAGATTTGCAGAAATCCATCAAAGAGGCTGATGAAGATTTAGATAAAGCAAGGGTGATAATTGATGATTTGATAGATATGGGATTGACAGTACCACCATATTTTAAAAAATACGCTACTAAGAAAAAAACCTAATGAATCTTTCGCTATGAAATTTCTAACGAAAATTATTTCAAACTTATTAGCTAAAGTGTATGTCGTCAAAGAAAGTGGACGATTTAGTTGTAGAGGGTTTCGTTGTTTAAATGTATGATTTTTTCTTTTAAAAATAGTTGTTTTCGTCTTTT
>Ga0194119_10003453_pt1 | contig 25434 bp, 20 predicted proteins | sample TA2MahC100mmetaG_FD_148620 | JGI IMG/M metagenome (GOLD analysis project Ga0194119, IMG submission 148620) | Freshwater microbial communities from Lake Tanganyika, Tanzania - TA2015018 Mahale Deep Cast 100m | ecosystem: Environmental > Aquatic > Freshwater > Lake | place: Tanzania: Lake...
CTCTGGCAGAGCGCGGCCTGTGTCGCGACCGCTGACAATGTCCGCGAGATCATGCATCAACGGCCAATCCGTGATGCCGGCTTCGATCGAAGGAATAAAGTCGCCCGCTTCCAATCGGCATTGCTCGACACTGTCGCAAATCAAACTGTCGGCACACTGAATCGTAGTGACGTCAACTTCGGTCTTTGCAAGGAAGTTCGAGCCGATGACGTTCAGGTGCGTCCCTTCATCGATCGATCGCCCGTCAAAGACGGGAGTTTTGCTCGTGGTAGCGGTGATGATGATGTCTTTGTCAGAGGCGACTTCATCAGGAGTTTGTCCCGGTACGACTTCAGTCGCACAGTATTCTGACATCTGCGCGGCGAAGGACTCGCGGCGTGCGGCATCACGGCAATAGACCTCAACTCGCTGAATCTTTCGCGCTGAACAAACTGCCTTGAGTTGCGTCGCCGCCTGCAATCCAGCACCAAACAATCCGACGACTTTCGCGTCCGGCCGCGCAAGGAATTTGGTGGCGACTCCACTCACCGCCCCGGTGCGGAGTTGACCGAGTAAATCGGCTTCGATGATCGCGAGCATTTCCCCAGTCGCGAGGTCGTACAGACCAACATGGAATCTCGCCTTCTCACGAGTGGTAGAATAAGCCTTCCAACCACCGACGCCGAGATAATCGCAGGCACCTGACATCGTGTGCAGCAGCATCTTGCCAGCTTGAACACGCTGTCGCGGCACGTTTTTCACGCGACCATTGGCCAGTTCGCGAAACATCTCTTCGATGATCTCGATGGCCGTCGGCATGTCGAGCAATTCGCGGACATGGTCCTCGGTCAGGAACAGCACAGGCATAATCGACCTTCCGGCAGTGCCGCCGGCAGGGTCGCTGGGCATTAAACCCATGCAGTGAAATCCATCGGCGACAGCGGCTTATCGGCAGTTTCGCGATCATAGACTTCCGTGCGCAAGATCGAAACGTCATCGGGGCATCTAAACCCCAGCAGAACCTTGCCACGCTTCACTTCCAGCACGACCACTTCGATGTTGTCGGCAATTCGAATCGACTCATTCGTTTTTCGGCTGAGCACGAGCATCGCATCTCCTCCTTCTGGCGACCGCAGCAGCGACCGACCTCAATCCGGGAAGTCTCTCTTGGCCCGCTCAAATTCGCCGGCCAACTGCCGGTCGGTGCGTCCGTCCTGTGTTTGACAGTAGTTACGTGTGATACCGTGATTTATGTTGCCCTCACCCCTGAAAATTACGGGAACCCGCAACCAGTTCAGCAGAAACAGCACCAAGTTTTGAAGCTCTGTTGAGCGAGTGGTATCAGCCATCAATCAAGATTTCGGAGGCGAAATCAAAATCTTTTGATTAAGGCAACAAAAAACGCCCGCATCCCCGAGGGAGGCAGGCGTTTGACTCAATGGTCTGGCGATCCAATTTCGGCCAAAACTGGCTTAAACTAGCTCTTGGCGGCGGCCAGCGCGGCTTCATAGTTCGGATGGTCGGCAATTTCTTTGACATATTCGACGTGCTTGACCTTGCCTTGGCCATCGATCACGAAGATCGCTCGGCAGAGGCACCGGTCCAACACGCCGCCGGAAATCAGGACGCCGTAGTCCTGGCCGAATTGCGAGCAGCGGTGAGCGCTGAGCGTTTTGACGTTGGCGACCCCTTCGGCTCCACACCAGCGCTTTTGACCAAACGGCAGGTCCATGCTGACGACCAGGACTTCGACATTCGTCAGGTTCTTGACTTCGTCATTGAATCGCTTGGTCTCAGCGTGACAGGTGGGCGTGTCGAGCGACGGAATGGTGGCGATCACTCGCGTCTTGCCGGCACTGGAGGCCAGTGTGACCTCGCCCAATCCATTGTCTTGAAGCTTGAAATCCGGCGCGGCTTGGCCGGCTTGAACCGCTGCACCCGCGAGCGTAACGGGATTGCCCTTAAGGGTGACGGCACCGGTGCGAGTTTCTGCCATTGTGCATTCTCCTGGCTGCGTTCGATTGCAGCACGTTGGTGAAAACTGAGGAAATTCCGACGGCCAGCGAGTATCGCGTTTCAACGGAGGGATTCAAGTGACCAGACAGGCGAGACGGCGCGTGCCAAGGCGGTCATAGTTTCTGTCCGTGATAGCGGACGAAGCCCTCAAGGGCGAAGAACTCGGGGAGTCCCAAGTCATTATAGATTTTGGCGGTTTGCCTGGTTCGGTCTTCGGCACGCATCCAGAATTCACGGTCGTCGGAACCCATGAACATTGCTCCGTCCTTTTGGCTTTCGTGCCGCAGGATCGCCTGCTTTTTCTTGGCGACCACTTCGGGGCTGAGCGGAACAGCGCGTTCGATTTCGTGCGGTTCGTATTCCTGCCAGGCGCCGCGATACATCCAGACTTCCGGAGAAAATCCTTCGGTCTCCAACCGTGCAAGCACCTCGATGATGATTTGTGCGCAAACTCGATGGGTACCGTGTGGGTCCGAAAGGTCTCCGGCGAAATAGATCTGATCGGGGCGCAGTCCGCGGAGTTTGTTGGCGACGATCTCGATGTCCGGTTCTCCCATCGGTCGCTTCTTCGCACTGCCCGTTTGGTAGAACGGGAGCTCGAGAAAGTACCGCCGGTCGGCCGTGACACCCACGAGTTCACAGGCATTGGCCGCTTCGGTCTTGCGGATCAAACCTTTGAGCGACAGCACGTCGGCCGAATCCTGATCGCCCGGCTTCTTCGCGCGGATGTCCGCACGGCATTTCTTCAACCGAGACGCCGTTTCAGGGTGCAGGCCGCCGAGCTTTTGCGAACTCTCCTCGACATAGTCGAGATGCCGCAAGCACGCATCGTCGCGGACGGCAATATTTCCGCCGGTCATGTACGCGACGTGAACCTCGTGGCCTTGGTGGACCAGCGTCAAAAACGTCCCCCCCATCGAAATCACGTCGTCGTCGGGATGCGGGCTGAAGATCATCGCTTTGAGCGGTTTGTCTCCTCCCGGCCTGGTACAGATCGTCCGCAGGAGTTGCTCGAAGACCCGCTCGCGAATCGCCGCGACGCCACCTTCGAGATGCAGGATGTCGTACAGGTGATGCTGCAAGAAGTCTTTCATGTCGAGCTTGAGTAGCGGCTTGTCGCAGACCTGCGAGAGCCAGACCATCGCTCGCGTCTGCAGCGTCGGCGTCCAATCCACGATCCGGCCGCCGATCCAAGGAGTGCGAACCTGTGTCAGTTCGGCGCTGGCAGCCTCATCGAGAATGAACGCTGCGTTCATGTGGTTCTGTAAGAAGCTGGCGGGGACATTCGGTGTCGGTTCCCCTTCCAACGCTTTGCGGATGACGAACGCTTTCTTCTCCCCCAGTGCCATCAGGAAAATCCGTTTGGCCTCCCAGATGGTTTGCACACCCATTGTGATCGCTCGAGCGGGGACTTTTTCTTCGCCGCCGAAGTCACCGGCCGCGTCCCGACGAGTCATCGGATCGAGCGCGACCAGCCGAGTGCGACTGTTGCGATCACTGCCCGGTTCGTTGAAGCCGATGTGCCCATCGCGTCCGATTCCCAGCAGTTGCAGATCCAATCCGCCAAGCTGGGTGATCCGTCGTTCGTACTCCGCACACTCCCGCTCGACTTCTTCCAGCCGCCACAGGCCGCTGGGGATATGGACGTTCTCTTTCAGAATATTGACATGGCTGAAGAGATGTTCCCACATGAAGCTGTGGTACGACTGTTCAGACTCTGGCTTCATCGGCCAGTATTCGTCGAGGTTGAAGGTCACGACATTCGAGAAATCCAGCTCACCCGCTTTGTGCAGACGCACAAGTTCGCGATACACGCCAATCGGCGTCGATCCGGTTGCCAGGCCGAGCACCGTTTTTTGTTCCGTTGCGTTCTTCTCACGGATCAAACTGGCAATCACCGTTGCTACGAACCGAGCCGCATCGCGTGAATCGCTGAAGACACTCGCCGGCAATTTGCCGCAGTGAATGATCTGAGCCGGTTGAGGTGCTCCGTCTTTGTATTTATCGTGCCACATGCCGTTGCCTTTGTTGGTCGGATCACTGCGTAGCCGCACTCGCCAGAGTTTAGGCCGCCCCACGTTCTGACGAACGTGGCCACCAGATTGATACAGACGGCAATGAAACCTGTCGAAAGGCCAGATTGCAATGCACCGCAGCGTCCCCACTCCTCGAGTCCTCGCGATTCACGCACACCCGGATGACATCGAGTTCCAATGTGCGGGCACACTGGCATTGCTCAAGCAGCGTGGCTGCCACATCACCACCGCCACGATGACGCCGGGAGATTGCGGTTCGGCGGAAATCGGCCCCGAGGAAATCGCCGCGGTACGTCGTGCCGAAGCAAAAGCCGCCGCTGATCTGCTGGGGTCTGATTACATCTGTGTCGAATTCCGCGACCTGAGCATCACTGACGACAACGATGCTCGTCGCCGAGTCACTGAAGTCATTCGGCGTACACGGCCTGACATCGTGATGACCGCGCCGCCAGTCGATTACATGTCGGACCACGAAGTTACTTGCAAGCTCGTCCGCGACGCCTGCTTCAACGCCAGCGTGCCGAACTACAAGACTCAGCAATGGGAGCCAGCTCCGGCGACCGACCACATGCCGCACTTGTATTTCGTGGACGCTCTCGAAGGTCGAGACTGGTTCGGCCGTCCCATCGAGCCGGAATTTATTCTCGACATCTCCGCCACGTTCGACCTCAAGCTGAAGATGCTCGCCTGCCATGCCAGCCAGCGCGAATGGCTGCGCAAGCAACACGGCGTTGACGAGTACCTCGAAAGTTGCCGCCGCTGGAGCGCCGCTCGCGGAGCCAGCATTGGAGTCGCTTTCGGCGAAGCCTTCACGCAGTCCAAAGGCCATCCATTTCCGAACAACGACCTGCTGCGCGAAGTTCTTCGCTAACGCTTCACTGCAGCCCACACGTTCGACGAATGAGGATCACGCATGCGACTGCGATGACGATGTTTGCAAGTAACCAAATTGAAAGCGTTGGGTTGCTAACGAACATCTGCCAGAGGGTTTCACGTCGAAGGAAAGGGAAAAGCGTGAGCCAGCCAAAATGATTGGCGATCGAAACCCACTGCGTCACCTCTTCAGATCGGAGAATTGACCTGCCGCGAGTTGCAATCAGAAGCCAACTCACGCAGACGAAATAACCAGTAATCGAGAGCAGTGATCCTGCGATGGATTCGACGACGTCTGCGAAAGTGAATTGGTATTTCGGTATGAAGATACCAATCGGAGTCGGGATTAGAATCCACGCCAAGGTTGCGAAGACGCAGCCGAAAATGCTGAGCAGTCCAAACATTGCTCGAAGTGGAATCGGAAATCGGCCTCGCAGCGGCTCCTCGATAGGTTGTGCTGCGTCTGTGGTCGTCGCAGTTAGGTCTGCCGGCGGTGAATAAGAAGTTTCTGAAATCATTGAGACACTTCTCCGAGCGAACGTGGCGCAGCTCAACCTGTTTCAGAGGGTGTCGGGTAATTCAAACCTTAAAAAGCGTTCAACGAGACTATGTCTGCCATCCAGTGATTCGTGCATCACACGGCGTTAGTCGATGATTTGTAATCGCAGCAACATCGACTGCGACTCTCGATCTGAATTAACGGGCGCACTCATTTTAAACCTGTGCCACCCGCTCGGCATAAACGTGAGTTGCTCACCCGACGAATTCGTTGCCGACTTTGCGGGCGCGTTCGGGCTTGTCGAGGTTGATGCCGAGGACGAGACCGGTTTCGACGAGCAGGTTCCAGCCAGCGGCCATTTGAACGAAGCCAGACAAGTCGCCTCCGTCGGGAATCCTCACCGTCGGGAACGGCGTGGGCTGTGACGAGACGGCGATCACGGTCAGCTTGACCCCTTTCACCAGCACATCCTCGAACTTGGTCATCGAGCCAGCATAGGGATCGATCCAAATCACGACGTCGCTGGGGTCCATGACCTCTTCGATGCCGTGAACAGCGTATGTTCCTTCGAGAAAGTCCGATCGTTTGCGAGTGATCTCGTTCGTCTTCAGCGTCAGTTCTTCGGCGACACCATTATTGCGACCGGCCCAGAAGATCGTCCGAGCCTGTGCGAGCTTAGCCACCACTTCCGCAGGGATGGGCGTCGCGAGGGCCTCTCGAAACTGATCGGCGAGTGTCGCGAGGTGCGACGTGAGTGTCGGGCGTTTTGCGACGTGCTCTAAAAGCGTGCGAAGAAACAACGCTTGCTCGATGACGCTCTTCGTCGCCGCAACCGCTCCTTCGGGACCACACGACAGCACGAAGGCTCGCTTGGCCAGCGATCCAAGTTTGGAATCGGCGAACGCCGTCAGGCTGAAGAGGTCAAAATGTCCCTGTTCGCGAAGCGAGTGATACAGCTCAATGACTTCGGCCGTACGTCCCGAATTAGACAAGGCGAAGATGGCCCATTTCTTGAGGTTGTATTCCGTGGCCTGCCGGCCAGCTTCGGTGTGCAGTTCGAGGGGCCAACCGTGGCGTCTCGCGTGAGCGATGGCGTTTTTCGCCGGAAAGATGCGGCTAGAACCTTCGCCCGTCAGCAGCAACCGGCCGACGCTGGCGATCTCGGCCGCCACGTCAGTCGCTTGATTCGGATTGAATCTTGCGATGATCTCTGGCGTTTCGAGCATGTCGCGGACGAGAGCGAATGATCGGTAACGAGTGTCAGTCGTGTTCATGGTTTGCGTGCTTTACGGTTTGGCTTTGACTTGTTGAAGATTTGTGATTCGTGGCAGTTCACCGACCAGCGGCCGGGCGTAGTCGAGGAACGCTTTTGTCACGAACATTCCGTCGGCGGAGATGAAGTTGTCAGGCAGCGGACGCTCGTGATTGGCCACCTCAGAAAGCGAGATCGTGGCAAAGCCAGAGCGGTAGGGTTGCCCCGGTTTCGACTCGCGAGTGATTGTGACCATCACGCCGCTCTTTCCCTTCTCGGCGAGCTTCACCGCCTGCTTGCCGCAGCCGTAGGCCTCGTTGATGTCGAGCGGAACGACTCGATCGGCCGCGCACATTTGCAGGGACTCGGTCACTTGGAACTCCCCTCGCCAACCGAACTCCTGGGTGATGAGCCGATGCAGTTGCATCGCCGCGCTCGTGCCCCCCATCGCACCGAACTCGACGTTGTTAAATTTGTCGCGCGTCTGCGAGGCACTGACTGGCGAACCGTCCGCATTGGTGATCCCTTCGCCGCAGACGATCGACACGAATCCGAACTTCTTGTGGGCCTTCGCAACTGCCGCAAGAAACTTGTTCCGATCAAATGGCCGCTCTGGCAGCAGCAGGATGTGCGGCGGATCTTCGGCTTTCGATTTGGCGAGTGCGGCGGCCGCCGGCAGCCAGCCAGCACTGCGGCCGACTGTTTGAAAGATCACGAACTGATCGACCCGCTGCATGTCTCGCGCGAGAAGACCTGCTTGCTGAATGCTCAGGGCGACGAACCGAGCGGCACTCGGATAGCCGGGCGTGTGGTCAGTCCCGAACAGGTCGTTGTCGACGGTCTTCGACACGCCGACGCCACGCATCTCGTGGCCGTGACTGCCGGCGTATTCCACGACGCGATGAATCGTGTCCATCGTGTCATTGCCGCCGATCATGAACAGATAACGGATGTCGTACTTCTTGAAGCACTTCAACACCGGTGAGAAATGTTCGTCCTTGAGTTTCAACCGGCTCGATCCCAGTGCACTGCTGGGGGTGGTCAGCATTCCTTTCCAAGTTTCGGCCGGCTCAGCCCCCAGATCGAGCAGCACATTGCCGAGCACCCCCTCGATGCCGAATCTCATGCCGAACACGCGGCGAATGCCTTTGCTCTTGAACGCCGTTTCGACGACGCCAGCCAAGGATGCATTGATAACGGACGTCGGTCCGCCTGACTGACCGATGAGAGCGTTGCCAAAAAGCATGAAAGTCCTTTACCGAGAATGTACTCACTGGTTGATTGACGTAACGTGCCTACTCCAGAGACTACCACTTCAAAAATCAAGCCAGCCTCATGAAGGACTCGTACTCATGGCGAATTCGATTTTGTACCTCGGCGATACTCATCTGCGCGATGCGGCGGCGTACTTGGCCGGATTGATGCACAGCTGGGGCTGGGTCTTTGATTACGTACCGAGTCATGAGTCTGCTTCGGTAGCGATGTTCGACTCGTCGCGAGAGTTGATCATCATCAGCGATTATCCGGCATCACGCATGAATGCAGAGACGCAACGAAAGCTGGTCGAGCGAATCTCTGACGGCGCTGGCTTGATCATGATCGGCGGTTGGGAATCTTTTCACGGACTCGGTGGTGATTGGGATGGCACGCTTGTCGGAAGCGTGCTTCCGGTGCTCATCGAATCGATTGACGATCGCATGAATTGCGATCAACCAGTGCTCGTCCGCTGCACGGCCAAGCATCCAGCGGTCGATGAGTTACCGTGGGATGTTCGGCCCCCCGCGATCGGAGGCTTCAATCGACTCGTGTCGAAGCCGGCCGCGAACGTATTGTTGGAAGCACAACGGTTCACCGTTCAGTGTGCCGGGCAAGAGTTCGCGTTTACGCCGCTCGACCAGTATCCGCTGTTGGTAGTGGGCGACTTCGGAAGCGGACGCACGGCAGCATTGGCGACGGATGTCGCGCCTCATTGGGTCGGCCCGCTGGTCGATTGGGGTTTGCCGCGAGTTGCCGCCCAAGCTCCACAGGCGAATGCCGTTGAAATCGGTAGTGACTACGCGAAGTTCTTGCGCCAGCTCCTGAGCTGGGTCGGTCGTCTCTGACAAACCTTTCCGACTTTGCGGCTCACGTTTGCTTTACCGAAGGTGTGGACTAGTCAAGCGAACGCTCAATGCGGGCAAAGTCTGCATTCGATGACGTCAAACAATTGAACTCCTAAGGGCGAGCGATAGATTGATGGCCGATGTTGTCTTGTGCTTTGACAATGCTCAGGATCGGAATTGAAATGCCCCCGACCACGTTCACCTCTGCCACACCTGCCGATTTGGCTCTGTTAGCCCGTGAGGCGGCTCCCTTCCAGTTCACTCGACTGGAGAATGGGCACAAGCGACGAACCGACAAGCTGTCTGAAGTCATCGAAGGTAGCGTGCCGGGAGCAACCTGGCTGTTTGTTTCGCCGCACGACGACGACCTGTGCATCGGAGCGGGCTTGACGATGCAAGCCGCTCGGCATGCGGGTGTCGATGTGCAAGTATTGATCGTGACCGACGGCTGCCTGGGTTATTGCCGAGCCGAACATCGAGATTCGATCGTGAAGATCCGTCGTCAAGAGACGTACGAGTCTTTCGAGATGCTCGGCATCGCCCGCGATCATGTGACTTACATCAACTATCCCGATGGCGGGCTGACGTCGTACATCGGCCGCCGTGCGGCACGCAACCTGGAGTCCGCGATTGAAGGCTACGTCGGTTTACAGAACTGTTTCACCTATTACCTGCGCGAGTTCCGTCCCACGTGCGTGTTCGTCCCGACCCCGACTGATTTGCATCCCGATCATCAAATCACGCACAACGAATTGCTGATCAGCCTATTCCATGCGTCGGGCGACATCTGGCCGGAACTCGGCGCGCCGCTGGCCGTTCCGCAACTGTTCGAGCTGGCGATCTACTGCGACTTCGCCGACGCCCCAAATTTGGAAGTTCGCGGCAATGACGATGTCTTTCAACACAAGCTGCGAAGCATCGAAGCGTACCGCTCGCAATTGCAGATCGCCTCGCTCGTGGACAGCATCCGCCAAGACGGCCCCTACGAGTATCTCCGCGACGTCCACTTCCGACTGTACTCGTCGAAAAAGTACAGACCACTGTTCGCGGATTAGACTGTCTGAATGAAAGGTGACGATCCCGGCAACCCGATAAAGGTTTTGCTGACGCCGGGTCAGACGTAGGACATCACACAAGCCGCTGGCGGTGCGGACCAACGTCGCTTCCCGCGTCAGTGCCCCACCGCTCCGGCGAATCCTTCCACCGCCAAAGTCTGTCGATCTGACTTCGATATCGCGGACCGTTTTCCAAGAGCCACTGACAGAGCCACTCGAAGTCGACGCCGAATAGTGTACCCTCAGCAGCATGGCGCACCTTCGCTTCGATGAACACGTAAATGCCTTCTGCGAAGTGTCGTGCGATGGATTGCGTAATGGTTTGCGGCCGGTCATCGGCCGACGAATGTTTCACACGCTGTCGATCACACCGTCACCACCAAATTGTCTCGATGGATGACCTCGGCATACGGGACATCACCGAGCACCTTGGCAATCTCGGCGGTCTTTTTGCCGGCGACGAGACGAGTTTCACGCGAGTCGAAGTTCGACAAACCGCGAGCGAATTCTTCACCGTGTTCGTCTTCCAGCGCGACGACTTCGCCGCGAGCGAATTCACCAGTCACCGATTTGATGCCGGCGGCAAGCAACGACTTGCCTTGGTGCTCGACTGCGCGGCGTGCTCCGGCGTCGAGGCGGAACCGGCCTTTCGGTCTGACCGTGAAGCCGATCCAGCGCTTCCAAGCGGGGACCGCTTTATGTTTGCCAAGGAACAGCGTGCCGATGTCCTTGCCGGAGAGGATCGCGTCGAGCACCTTCGGCTGCGTGCCGTCCGCGATGATGACGTCTTCACCGACGGCGGTTGCGATGCGAACCGCTTCGAGTTTCGATTGCATCCCGCCAGTTCCGCGTGTGCTCTTCGATTCGACCGCCAGCGTCCGCAGGGCATCGTCCCATGAGGCGACCAACGGAATCAGTTTGCTGCCGGACTTCGCGGGATCGCCGTCGTACAAACCGGCGACGACGCTCAGGATCACCAGCAGCGGCGCGTCCATCAGGCCGGTGACCATCGCAGCCAGCTGATCGTTGTCGCCGAATTTGATCTCGGCGATGCTGACAGTGTCATTCTCGTTGATGATCGGCACGACGCAGTATTCGAACAGCGTGTTGAGCGTGTTCCGCACATTAAGATAGCGCGTTCGATTCTTGAAGTCGTTTGCGGTCAGCAGCAGTTGCGCGGCGGAGTAGCCTCGACGTTGCAAACAGTCATTGTAGAGCCGGATCAGATGTGCTTGCCCGACAGCGGCTGCGGCCTGCAAGTGCGGCAAGTCTTTCGGCCGTTGTTTCAGCCCGAGCAATCCCATTCCGGCACCAATCGCACCGCTGCTGACCATCACCACCTTGCGGCCGGAGTCCAGAATCCGCAGCACTTGATCGCACAGCGATTCGATCCGGTCGAGGTCGAGTGTGTCGTCGGCCTTCGAAAGCACGTTAGTGCCGACTTTCACCACAATCGTTCTGGCCGCTCCAATGACGGCGGTACGCGTGGTTGGCGAGGCTTGTCCCATTGCAGGTCGTCAGTCCGTTGCGAGGAGATTGATCTGAAGGCAATGTGTAGAAGATGCGAGTCTTTGCTGAAAGAGTTTGGGGCGCTGACTTCCATCATTCGATCTTCGACAGAGGCCGAGAAATCTATCGGAGAGGCTGTAGAAACGGTCGATTTTGTGGGCTTCCGAGTGGTTGGTTTCGTCTCAAACTGACCGCTATCATGCCGTCGCGTTTGCTCTTCACCAATTCACGGCGGGACGATTCATGGCGGAACTGCATCACGAGTGTGGCATCGCGGCGGTTTATCATCTTCCGGATCGGGGCCGCAGTGATTTGCTCCCCAAAGAGGGGGCGGAACAGACGTCGCGGCTGATCCCGCGGTTGCTGCTGGACATTCAGAATCGTGGTCAGTTGGCGGCCGGGATGACGACCTTCAGTTACGACCGCAACCAGCTCATCGACACTCACAAAGATGTCGGCACTGTGGCTGAGGTGTTCGAACTCAACAAGCGAGAAGATTTCGAGTCGCTGATGTCCGAGTACGCAGGCTCGGCAGCGATTGGGCACGTTCGTTACGCGACCTGCGGCAAGGATGACCGCAGCTATGCTCAGCCGTTCGAGCGGCATCACATCGAGAAGTCAAAGTGGTTCAGCTTCGCCTTCAATGGTCAATTAGCCAACTACCTGGAGTTACGTGAGGAGTGTCTCCAGAATCCGGATTTTCATCTGGCCCGTGAGACCGACACCGAAATCCTGATGCACTTGATTTGCCAGGAGCTGAAGCAGCGAGAATCGAAGGGACGTCCGGATCTGCTGGAGTTGCTGTCGAATCTCGCGCGGCGATTGGATGGAGCTTACAACATCGTCTTTGTGAACGCTTTGGGGGACATGTTCATCGCTCGCGATCCGCTCGGAATTCGGCCACTGTGCTACGCCATTGACGGTTCGCTGTTTGCCGCCGCCAGCGAAAGTGTCGCGTTGTCGAACATGGGGTTCCGAGACTCGCAGATTCGCAGTCTGCCTCCCGGCACCGCGATCACCATCCAAGACGGCAAGATCGAATTTGAACGCCGGTTTGCCGAAAGTCCGAAGCGAGCCCACTGCTTCTTCGAGTGGATCTACTTCGCCAACGTCTGCAGCAACCTGGACGACCGCAGTGTGTATCTGACTCGCAAACGGCTCGGCGAAGAACTGGCTCTGCAAGAGCCACTGAAAATGGATCACGACACGATCGTCGTTCCGGTGCCGGACACAGCGAAGGCGGCGGCCGACAGCATGGCCTATCAACTGAACGTCCCCAGCTTGGAGGGACTGATTCGCAATCGATACGTGGGCCGCACGTTCATCGAAGGGGCCAATCGCGCTGACAAAGTCCGCGCGAAATACACGCCCCTGTCCGAAGTTCTGGAGGGCAAGAAAGTCCTGCTGGTTGAGGACACCATCGTTCGCTCGACGACGATGAAAGCGTTGGTATCACAGATTCGCGAGCGCGGCCGCGCCAAGGAAGTGCATGTCCGCGTCGCCTGCCCGCCGATTATTGCTCCGTGTTTTTACGGCATCGACATGAGCACCGTGAAAGAACTGTTTGCGACTCGGTTCATGGCCGACGCCGAATTGACTCCCGAAATTGAAGCCAACATGGCCCGCGCGATTGGAGCTGATTCGTTGCGATATTTGCCGATCAGTGCGATTTCTCGGAGCATCGGCCTGGCGCCGGATTCGCTGTGTCAAGCCTGTATCACTTCCGAATATTCGACGGAAGCTGGTCGCCGCCTGTATCAGTTGGCCTGCGACAAGGTCGAGGACAAGAACAGCTCGACGGGCAGAACCTACGACGCGCCAAAAACGGTACTCACGCGAACGTGATCCGGAATCCATGGTGTTGGCATTTTTTGGTCGCACATATGCGATGAATTCGATCGCCTATTGCGGGGCGACGATCCGTCCGACCATCATCGTCGTGAAATGCGTCCAGCCAGCGACAAGAATTGGAAAATCATCACCCCTGTCCATGATTCCACAATTTTGTTGTCGTAACTTAGCGCGACTCGCGACAGAAGTCCTTCCTTCGTCGCTTCGGATTCTCGACACAACACGGAGAGTACAACGTGCTCATTCGTCGTTTCGCACAGCTTGTTTGTCTGAGTTTGATTTGCTGGGGTAGGGACATTGGGGCAATTTCCGCGCAGGATTGGAACAGCGGACAATTCCCAGTTCAGTAGTATGGCCAACTGGACGGTGCGGAGTACGTGTCTGTGTATTCTCCGCAACATGGCTGACGGCAACTGCCTGTCGTCCGTGGCGGCAAGATGCCAGCACGATATTCGCAGTCAGCGGATCAGGGGCGAACAATTTCTTCGCAATGCGTTTGCCCCCGTGAATCATATGTCCAATCGACTCGATACCGTGATTTGTGGGTGCCGCTGAATGAAGTGCCTCTCTATCAAAATAATCTGCGATTCCGAGTCGTGCAGCCGATTCCGAAGGAGCCGCCAGTCGCGCCGAAGATGCCTCACAAGCCAGAAACAAGGCTGTAGGTTCAAGCGATCTTTTTTGGCGATAACAGCAGGCTTGGGGACGAATTGTCGAATCGAGAATGCCAAAGACCACCGAGGAATCGGTGGTCTTTGGTTTTTGTCGATGTCGAAAATCGTCGTCAGGAATTACGGACTGGCCGAATTGTCGTTTTTCAGAGCAACAATACCGACGGCAAGTCCAGCGGCTGCGGTTCCCAGCAAGGCGACAGTGAAGATATCAAGCGATCCGAGATTGGCTCCAACCATTGGCCCGGTTGCTCCGGCACCAGGTGTCGTCGCGATCATGCCCTCATCAACGATGTGGATTTTGGCATAAGGCTGCCCATTTTCATCGAAGAGCACGTCGCCGTTGTTGTTATCATTTTGAGCGCGTACGACAACGGAGTTTGACATCAACAGCACTTGGTCATGAGACTTCGGAGGAGCAGACTTCGCGGTCCAAAAGCGGAACAAGCCGAAGCCGCTATTCGCCGAGACGACGTACATGCCGCCTTTCAAGTTCACGAGCTTGAAACGGCCTTCGTCGTCAGTGACGGTCTTTGCGATTTCCATCCTGCCTTGGCGGATGGAGACTTCCGATTTCGCCAGGCCATTATGACCGGAGTCCAACACTCGCCCTGAAATCGTCCCGTCCTTAGCCATCGCCACGTCGATCGCGACTGGCTGGACGGCCTTCTTCGGAGTTGGCTTGTCCGTCGACGAGGCGGGTGTTTCATCCAACTTCACATTCGCCGAGGTCGACTCTGCTTGCGCAGGCGGTCCGGCAAAGGAAGGAGTCGTCTGCATGAACAAGCCCAAACAGGCCAAACCAGCAATAATCGAATTTGACTTTCGCCCCAAATTCATGATTTCCCCGCCTCCTTGCGAGCTCTCGTGACCAGCACTCATCGCTGATTGTGCAAATTCCCGCGGTGATTGATCACGGCGCACGTCTAACGGACACTGGAACTATTCCTGATTATCGGCAGACTGCGTACAACCGTTAAATCGAAATTGGATGTTCGTGACGAAGATTGAATGCTGATGCGGTCGTCTCTTACCGACTTTGAGTTCCGCAACCGAACGGTCACGGTCATGGGACTGGGGGGGTTCGGCGGTGGAGTTGGGGCTGTCCGCTTCCTGGTAGAAGCGGGTGCGAACGTCATTGTCACCGATCTCCGTTCCGAGACCGAGTTACTGTTTTCGCTGGAGAAGTTGGATTCCTCGTGGCCGGTCACGTTGCGTCTCGGCCGGCACGACGATGAGGATTTTCGCAAGACTGACCTCGTCGTTGTCAGTCCCGCCGTGCCGAAGGAGAGTCCGTTTCTCGCGGTTGCCCGCGACAACGGTGTTCCGCTCACGAGTGAGATGAATCTCTTCTGGGAACGGAATCGCGGACGTGTTCTTGCCGTCACCGGCAGCAACGGCAAGTCCACGACCACGGCTCTGACACATGCGATCCTCTGCGCGTGTCGCTCCGGCCCAAGTGGCCTGGATGATTCCGGCCCACTGCGGAATCGATCGATTCGCAAGGGATCGGGCTCCGGTGCTTGCTGGCTCGGAGGCAACATTGGCATCAGCCTGCTCCCTGAAGTCCGGCAAATTCAGCCGGAGGACTGGGTCGTCCTCGAACTCAGCAGCTTTCAGCTGGAAGACTTGGCACCGTTGCAGCCTCGGCCAGAGATCGCGGTCGTCACGAACTTCTCCCCAAACCACCTGGATCGACACGGCTCGATTGAGTCGTACCGAATGGCCAAGCAGAATCTCTTGCGTTGGCAATCCGCTGAACAGTTTGCGGTCCTCAATGCGCAGTCTGAATTTGAATGCTGGCCAACAGCCGCGACTCGGCTGCGATTTGGTCCCGTGGATGATCATCGTCTTGGCGTCTTCGGCGAAGGCTCGGAGGTTGTGACGCGATTACCGATCGACTTGGGTGGTGAGCAGCGCTTGCCACTCGACAAATGGTTGCATATTCCCGGACCACACAATTGGCAGAATGCTCAGGCCGCGATTGCCGCCACGTTGGCTGCCGGTGCGTCGGTCGCCGCGATCGAGGAAGCGGTCTCGTCATTTCGTGGCCTGCCTCATCGAATGGAATTCGCGGCGAATGTCGATGGTCGCCGCTGTTTCAACGACTCGAAAAGTACAACGCCGGAAGCGACCGTTCTGGCCCTCCAGTCATTCGACGAGCCAATCGTGCTGTTGGCGGGCGGCTACGACAAACAGATCGACTTGTCGGCAATCGCATCTGCCGCCGTCAGCCGCTGCCGTGCGGTGGCATTGCTCGGACAGACCGGCCCGCAACTCGGCCAGCTCATCGAGGCTGCGGCTCTCGGGGCGAATGTCGTCGGCCCGAACTGTCGCTGTTTCGAGTCATTGGAACCGGCGGTTGCGTGGAGCTTGCAAGAGTCTGTTCCGGGCGACATCGTGCTGCTGTCTCCCGGCTGCGCGAGCTACGACTGGTTTCAGAATTACATCGAACGTGGCGAACAGTTTTCATCGATGGTCAGGCGATCGGAAGAAAGTCTTTCACGCAGCGGGGCATCGGCGCAGAGCAAGCCCGCGAATTGATGAGATTCATTTAACGAGGAATTTTCGAAATGCAGAGTCAGTCGCCAAGTGTTGTTACCCGATTACGGTTTGTCCCGTCTTTCTCTGTTTCTCTGCGTCTCTGGGTGATTCTGCTTTCATTGCCGGTGAGTGGCATCACGTTCGGAGCCGAGGCGAAGCCCAAGGAGGAATCGAAGCCGCACGAATGTCGGTTCACCGAGTTGCCCCTCACGATCGACGGCAGGGCCGACGAAAAAGCCTGGTTGACGGCCGAGGTCATCGATCAGTTTTCGCTGCCCTGGCTTGGCAAGGATGCTCGTCCGTCAAAAACGGCGACAAAGGCTCGGCTTCTGTGGGATCGCGACAACCTGTACTTCTTCAGCGAGATGGTCGACACCGATCTCTACGCCGATGTCACTGAGCACGACGGCGACACCTGGGACAACGATGTCTTTGAGTTGTTCTTCAAGCCCGCGAATGACAAACCGGGCTACTACGAGTTTCAGGTAAACGCGAAGAACACAGTTTTCGACATGTTCCTTCCGCGACGCGGCCACGTCGCTCGTTTCCGACGAGCCGACGAGTTTCACCTTGAAACGAAGGTTGTGCTCGACGGTACGCTCAACAACTGGACCGACGGCGACAAAGGCTGGTCGGTCGAAGGGAAGATCCCGTGGCGCGACTTCATCAAAACCGGGGGGCGGCCGGCCATCGACGAAGTTTGGAAATTCGTGCTTTGCCGTTACGACTATTCGATCGAATGGGAGACGCCGGACCTGTCGTGGATCTCGCCCAAAGCTTCCAAGCCCAACGCGGACTTCCATCGCTGGGAGGATTACTCGGAACTCAAATTCATCGGACCAGACAAGTCCGAAGCGAAGCGGCCGTTCGGTATCGATAAGCTCGAACCCTTGACGACATCAAAAGTCGTCGGCTCACCGGAACCACCCAGCCCGTTTCGCACTCGCAAAGCATTTCCGAAACTGAAGCTCAATTTACCGGTCTTTGGTTCGCACGTCCCCGGCAGCGATTGGATGCTGGCTGGCCTGCAGAAGAAAACGTCGCTGATTCGCTTCAAAGACAATCCCGATGTTGAGTCGTACGACACGCTGCTCGAGTTTCCCGCAGAGACCATCATCTACAACGCGACGTTTCATCCGAAGTTTTCCGAAAACGGATTTCTCTTCATCGGGTCGACGGGCCTCGCGTCGACTGGTTTCGTGCCGGAATCGGCGGAGCGGTTCAAGCAATTCAAGGAAAAGTCGGTACGGATCACTCGTTACCGCATGGACCCGAAGACGTTTGAATTTGATCCAAAGTCAGCCCACATTATTTTGGAATGGGAATCGGACGGACACAGCGGGGCGGACTGCGTCTTTGGCAACGACGGATTGTTTTACGTTACGACTGGCGATGGCACCTCCGACTCCGATTTGATCGAGACCGGGCAGGGGATGGACCACCTGTTGTCGAAACTGTTGCGGATCGACATCGATCACCCCGATCCCGGCAAGACTTACTCGGTGCCCAAGGATAATCCGTTCGTTGGACTGAAGGGGGCTCGACCAGAGACGTGGGCTTACGGATTTCGAAATCCATGGCGGATCACCTGCGACCGGAAGACGGGCGACATCTGGGTCGGCAACAACGGGCAGGATTTGTGGGAGCAGGTTTACCGGGTCGAGCGCGGAGCCAACTACGGCTGGAGCGTCATGGAAGGCTCGCACGTTTTTTATGCCGAGCGGAAACGCGGACCGACACCGTTCGTAAAGCCGACGCTGGAGCACTCGCACAGCGAATCTCGCTCTCTGACCGGCGGCGTGGTCTATCACGGTGAGAAGCTGCCGGAGTTGCGCGGCGCGTACATCTACGGCGATCATTCGACTGGAAAGATCTGGGGAGCAAAGCACGATGGCAAGCAGGTGACATATCATCGCGAACTGGTCGACACTGCGTTTCGCATCACGCACTTCTGTCTGGACTCACATGGCGAGTTACTGGTGCTTGACCAGCAGAGCGATGATCAGGGCAACATGTATTACCTCGAACCGAACCCGCCGCCGTCGGTCGATGCTCCGAAGTTCCCGCGTCGCCTCAGCGAGTCCGGGCTGTTCGCGTCGGTGAAGACACACACGATGTCGCCGGGAGTGATTCCATACTCGGTCAACGCAGCGCTTTGGTCGGATGGGGCTCACAAGGCTCGCTGGCTGGCGATTCCGCATGACTCGGATCGCAAAGAGCCACCGATCGACATGACCGTCAATCGCGGCTGGAATGTTCCTGAAAACACGGTGCTCGTGAAGTCGTTCGCACTCGACGGCGAAGCTGGCAAGCCGGAAACACGCCGTTGGATCGAGACGCGATTTCTCGTGAAGCAACAGGGGGAATGGTTTGGCTACAGCTACGAATGGAATGACGAGCAGACCGACGGTGTGCTCGTTGAGAATGGTGGCAAGGACCGCGAGTTCACCATCCGCGATCCGCAGGCGAAGGATGGCGTCCGCAAGCAGACCTGGCGATACCCCAGTCGTACCGAGTGCATGGTCTGTCACAGCCGCGCCGCCAATTTCGTGCTTGGCCTGAGTACGTTGCAGATGAATCGTGAGCACGACTACGGCGGAGTCATCGATCAACAGCTTCGAGTTTTCGAGCATCTCGGTCTCGTGAAGCTCGGATCGTGGCATGGTGAACATGCGGCAGCGATCCGTCGTGAATTGCAGGAAACGGGACTCGATGAAAAGAAACTTGATGCAGCGGTCAAGCAGCGCACGGATAGCCGCGATCAGCGCGGTTCTCCGAAGACTGAGATGCTGGCGATGTCGCCCGAATCGTTTCCAAAGCTGGTCGATCCGTACGATCGCAAAGCAGACCTTGCCGCGCGAGCTCGTTCGTATCTGCACGCGAATTGCGCGATCTGTCACGTTGAAGCTGGGGGAGGCAACGCTCAAATACAGCTGGAGTTCTTCACGCCACGAGCCAATGCAAAGTTGATCGACGAACCGCCGCTGCACCACAAATTTGGTCTAGCCGACCCGCGGATCATCGCTCCGGGTCATCCCGAACGCTCGACGCTGCTCGCCCGGATCAATCGTCGCGGTCCCGGCACCGGCCAGATGCCGCAGTTGGGAACATCAATCGTCGATCAAGAGGCGGTCGAACTGTTCCGAGAGTGGATCGTCAGTCTGAAGAAATAGCTTCGAGCGGCAAACAAATTCATTTTTGTTTGTCGACCGAACCAGCCGCTTCATACTCGTCCAAACGCTTCTGCAACTCTTCGACCAGCCCCGTCGCCCGCGGATTGGTTTTGGCGATTGCGATCGCGCGGCGTTGTGTCGTCACTGCGGCTTGAGTATCGCCATTCACAAAGAGGGCGCGAGCAAGGGTATCCGCCACCATGGGGTGTTTGTTATTGACCAAGTCATCGGCCTTCCGAGCCACTTCCAACCCGAACGATTTCAATTCATCAGCCGGCGACTTCGGTCGTTCCGGTCCGACAATCTCCCACGCCATGGCATTGAGCAATTCGGGATTACTGCCTTGGTCCCCCTTTAAGAGCTGATGGCCAGCAGCCAAGGCTTGCTTGGTCTTAGTGTCATCCAAGGAGAGCACTCGAAATTTGACGAGACCGATCACGCCCGCCTGCTCGGGAAAATCTTCCGCAATTCGATCCAATTCTTGCTGGGTCTTATCAGACGGTCCGGGCGCGAGTGCTGCTTCCATCCGCTCATTGAATTCACGGCTCTTCCGGTCCGGCAATACGCTGAGAAGATGCTGCTTAGCCGCTGCGGCCTGATCCCATTCCCCGCTGATGATCTGCGGCAGACATTCCTCCAGTGACATCGGATGTGTGATGTTCGCAATCCGCCCGTGTGCATCAACCACCATCGCAGTCGGAATGCCATTCACTTCGGCCGCTTCCAACCAGGTCTTGGCCATCGCACCATCGCGGGAACTGCTTCCCTCGGGAACGTCGTCGCGAGCAAATCGGTATTCCAGATCTTGGCCCCTGGCTTTAAGGAATTGTTCGGCAGCCGAATCGTCATCTTCCAAGACATTCACACCGATGAACGTCACCTGTGGGTATTTTGATTGCAGTTCCGAAACATGCGGCATTGCCTGGATACACGGCCCGCACCATGTTGCCCAAAACTCGACGACGTAAACTTTCCCAGGCTCGAACGCCGTCACTGGCTCGCCTTTGAGAAAACGGTCGACTTTCAATGGGGGAGCCGGTGATCCGACTGTCAGAGCGGGTGGAGCGTCTCGATTCGCGTCTTTCGAAGCGGCGGTGATCGCCGAAGCTGAGTCTCCCAAATCAGTCGACCCATTCGATGGCATTGACTCAGTTTGCGAACATCCGACGGCGAGCAACAACAAACACATACAGAATCGGGTCATGGCGTCACTTTGTGGGTCAAGGGTCGGAAACCAGCGACAGTTCTGTGAGCAATTACTCATTTAGGAGGGCAAGAGATCGCGAACCACGTCTCTTTCAGTTTTTAACTCGTTGATCGAAATGTTGATCTTCTCGCGAGCGAATTCGTTGTGCTCCTGGCCAGGGATGATCTTCCAGGAGGTGCCGTTACTTGTGAGTGGGAAGCCGACGATCAGGTCAGACTCTATCCCGTAGTCACCTTTGCTGCACACGGCGGCGGAGAAACTGTCGCCGGCTTCGGTGGGACGCACAATGCACTTCACGGTATCGATCGCGGCATTGGCGGCAGAGGCGGCGGAAGAGGCTCCGCGAGCTTTGATCACGGCGGCTCCGCGCTTTTGCACGGTGTCGATGAACGTTGTCTTCAGCCAGTTCTCGTCCGTGATGACTTTTGTCGCTTGCTGGCCATTGATGCGAGCGTGATAGAAGTCCGGAAACTGCGTGGCCGAGTGATTGCCCCAGATGTTGCAGCCGCTGATCTGTCCGACGGGTACGCCGGCCTTCTGAGCCAACTGACTTTGAGCTCGGTTCTGGTCGAGCATCGTCATCGCATACCAGCGATCGCGTGGGACGTTCGGAGCATTTCGCATCGCGATCAGGCAGTTCGTATTGCAGGGGTTGCCGACGACGAGGACTCGTACGTCCTTCGCGGCGGCGTTTTGAATGGCCTGGCCAGTCTTCGTGAAGATCGGGCCGTTAATGCGGATCAAGTCCGAGCGTTCCATGCCATCCTTGCGCGGCACGCTGCCGACGCAGATGACGAAGTTGCAGTCGCGGAAGCCGTCTTCGAGATGATCACTGTCCGCCTTGACGACTCCGGCCAGCGTCGGGAACGCGCAGTCATCGAGCTCCATGTGGACGCCGGTCAGTGCGGGGAGCACGGGGGGCACTTCGACTAGATGCAGGATCACCGGCTGGTTTGGTCCGAAGACCTCGCCCGACGCGATCCGGAAAATCATGGCGTACCCAATCTGGCCAGCGGCACCCGTCACAGCAACACGAATCGGAGCGGTCATGGTTTCAAGAGTCCCTTTGATGAAATCATTGATTGAGAAAATCCCAAGTCCAAAATTCAAAAAAGACTTTGGAAAATGGGGCTTGGAGTTTGGTCCTTCATTGGACATTGGGATTTGGAAATTGGACATTCCATCCCGACGCGCGAACTTCTAGCGATTGCCAGAAAGGCCAGCAACCATGTCTATAAGCAGTTCCCATCGAGGCCAGCCACTGTTGGCATTTTCAACTCTGAGCTGTCCCGTTTGGAGCTTTGACGAAATTGTCGCTCGCGGCGTTGAATATGGCTACGACGGAGTCGAGATTCGGTTGATCGAGCGTGAAACCGATCTCCTCAAGCGTCCGGAGTTCCGCCCTCCGCAACTGGCGGAACGGAAGAGGCAACTTTCTGACGCGGGTTTCCAAATCTGTGGCTTGTCGTCATCCGTCCGATTTGAAGAGACCGACTCCACCACGCGATCCGCGCAGCTCGCAGCAGGTCGCGCGTACTGTGACCTGGCCCGTGAATTTGGAGCCTCCTTCGTGCGAGTCTTCGGGGATAAGCTCACTTCCGAACGGGACGAAGCCTCGCAACTCGAATGGATCGCGTCGGGTTTGCAGCGGCTTGGTGAATACGCCGCGACAGTTGGAATCAACATCTTGATTGAAACGCATGGCGACTTCTGTCGTAGTGACAAGATGGCAGCGCTGATGAGCCGCGTCATTTGCCCCGCCGTCGGTGTCCTCTGGGACACACATCACCCGTGGCGATTTCACGACGAACCGATTGCCGACACTTGGAACCGGCTGATGCCGTGGACTCGGCACACGCATTGGAAGGACTCGGTGACACGTCCCGCGGAACTTCAACAAGAAGTCTCTGCTGATGTGGCTGCTCAAATGGCTGAAGCGGCGCGATTGGCTCACGCGACGAACACTGGTCATCAACACGCGGACTATGCGCTCTTCGGCGGTGGCGAGTTTCCCGCTCGTGAGTGTCTGCAAAAGCTTCTGGCCGATGGCTACTCCGGCTGGTACAGCCTGGAGTGGGAAAAGATGTGGCACCCGCAGATTGAAGTTCCTGAAATCGCCGTCAGACTCTTTTCGCAAAAGTTCCGTGAGTTATGGGACACGGTCGCACCAGTTCGTTGAACGTGTAGCATGGCCGCCCTCGGCCATCTACTGTTTGGACAACGCTTCCAGAACATAGGGATGGCCGAGGGCGGCCGTCCTTCGAATGAAAATGGATTCGCCTCATGAAAACGTCGTCGTTGATCGTGCTCAGCAGTTTGATTTTCGTTGCGTCATCCTTCGTGCTTGAGGCCGCACCGCCTGTGCCGGAATCGGTCGTGTGGGAAGAAGGGATCGAATATACGAATCCCGAAGAGACTCACCTGCAGCTCAATCTGGCTCGGCCGAAGTCGGGCGATGGTCCATTCCCGACAGTGCTGTGCATTCACGGCGGCGGGTTCCGAGCGGGCAAGCGTGAGTCCTACGACGCGCTCTGCGTGAAGCTGGCCGAGCGTGGTTACGTCGCGGCGACGATGACGTATCGGCTGGCTCCGAAGCACAAGTTCCCGGCGGCGGTTCACGACACGAAGGCCGCCGTCCGTTGGCTGCGAGCGAACGCGGTGAAATACAAAATCAATCCGAGCAAACTTGGAGTGACCGGCGGTTCGGCGGGCGGTCATCTCGCCCAGTTCTTGGGAGTCACCGCGAACGTGCCGCAGTTCGAGGGATCCGGCGGCAACGCGAATCAATCCAGCGCGGTGACCTGCGTCGTAAACGTCTACGGACCGAGCGACTTCACGAAGTCCTACGGCAAGAGTGTCGATGCTCACGAGGTTCTGCCACTCTGGTTCGGCGGCGACCTGAGCACTCACAAGGCTCTGCACATTCAGGGCAGCCCGCTGTATTGGGTCACGCCCAACTCCGCCCCGACCCTCTGCATTCACGGGACCGAGGACAAGTACGTTGCTCACGAACAAGCGGTCTGGTTGATTGATAAGCTCAAAGCCGCGACCGTCGAAGCCGAATTGCTAACCCTCGAAGGCGCCGGCCACGGCTTCAAAGGAGCCGACGCGGAGAAAGCCGAGGCCGCACTGTTCGCGTACTTCGACAAGCAGTTGAAGAAATGACGAATGACGAGATACGCGATGACCAAAGAATGATGCAGATCAGATCGCGAAGTCATTGCCAAGCGGTCGTGCGCAGTCAGACGATTTGATCTTCGTCATTCGGAATTCGTCCTTCACTTCATCGGCTTGCCTTCGATCGGCTTGCCGTTCGTCGTGAGAATTTGTACCTCGTGGGCTTTGTGCTTGCCGGTGTAGGTCCAGACGAGTTTCTTGTCGGGTGTGACCTCGAAGACTTTGATGTCGCTGCGTGAACCGTAGCTGGCGATGACCGTGTTGCCATTCGGGAGTCGCTGTCCGCCGCAGGGATCGGCAAAGGGTTTCTCGTTCGGAAAATCCTCGTTGCCGACTCGCCAGACGACCTTGCCTGTCGCGTCCATCTCAACCGTCTTGTTGCCGTTGGTGAGATTCACGAGGGTGTTCCCGTTGGACAGCCGGATCGCCGTGAAGGGCCAGTTCTTGGCTTCGCGTCCGCCAAGGAAATCCAGGTCAGTCGGAAACTCCTTCAGCACCTCGCCGGTCGGCGAATACTCCTTGACCTTGAACGCCAGCAGGTGCGGCACGAGGTAATTGCCGCTCGACAACTTGCGGGCCATTCGCGTCTGCATGTGAGCATTGTCGGTCTCCGGCTTGAGCGGAAACTCGAGCGTGATTTTTCCAGCGACATCCACCTCAAGCAGACGCGGCTTCGGCCCCAGTTCGGTGATCAGCGTGCGGCCGCTGTCGAGTCGTTCGACAGTCCCGATCTCCTTGGCCTCGGGAGAACGAGCGAAACGAAACACGATTTGTTTTTCACGAGTGAATTCTCGGACCTCATCGCTCCACGCGATCAGCACATTTCCGTTTGGCAGCACGAAGCCATCGCGAGCCGCCGCCTTGCCGGAATCCCACGCTTCGCGGCCATCCTCGTCAATGATTCCGGTAAACGTCGGACCGGCAATAAAGAACGAATGCTTGATCGCGTCCTCTCCTCGGAGGAATTCACCGGCGAGAAAAAGCCCGACAACCGTCCACAAAAAAAGGAGTCTTCGAAGATTCATGATGTTCCTTTCGGCTTCGACTAATCATCAAATCGCAACCGACCGGCTGACGGATCGGATAACCCAAATCATCTTATGGCCCCGGTTGGTCCGGCGTTTACGGGACTCTATCAAACGCTTGGAATGAAGGCTCGCCACCGGAAGGCCTACATCAATTGTCTTTGCCCCATGAAACAATAGTTTCCGGGAAGTGAAATCAAAGACAGCGACCAGTTGACGTCAAGTTGATTAACTGAAACCGCAAAGGAACTATTCGGCGTTGTAATTCTTGCTACCGGTCATCTAAGCTAATAGTTATTCGCAGCCACACGATCATTCAAAGTTCATTTCTAGGTGATGCGAATCGAAACAGTCATTTCAGATTTGGTTTCGTGAGATTTGCGGGAGATGTCTGATGACTTCGAGACGTCGCGCGTTCACGTTGATTGAGCTATTGGTAGTGATTGCCATTATCGCGATCTTGGT
>Ga0194119_10003462_pt1 | contig 25400 bp, 25 predicted proteins | sample TA2MahC100mmetaG_FD_148620 | JGI IMG/M metagenome (GOLD analysis project Ga0194119, IMG submission 148620) | Freshwater microbial communities from Lake Tanganyika, Tanzania - TA2015018 Mahale Deep Cast 100m | ecosystem: Environmental > Aquatic > Freshwater > Lake | place: Tanzania: Lake...
TGCCGCCATCGCCTACCCTCCGCAAAAATGCAGAGGATGGCGGCTTGGGAGACAGATTCACAGATGGGGCCGCTGACCGCTTACTCTTGGCCAGCTCGCGCCGAACTCTTTTTTCCAGAGTGCTGCGCAGGATGAATGACGGGCGGATTTCGGGCAGGGTGCCCAGTGTGGTGGATGTGTTCATGATGGTTGCATATGGTCGGGTTGTATCCCGCCTCCCCACGCCAATGGGGTGGCGGTCCGGTTCAGGTTGGCGTACCGCCATATGCAGCGGCGGGGATTGCTCCCCCCGTCCCCGGCCCGCCAAAGAGCAAGCCGTAGGCACAAAAAAGCCACGTTGTTGAACGCGGCTGATTATGCCGCATATGTTCGGGACGCCAATCCCGGCCACACCATTGAGGGTGTGACTGATTCCCGTTGACGGGAACTTGCGGACATTATGTCCCTGTCCACCAGAGACATGCAAGTGAGCCGATTGGATAGCGGCATGGACGATGGCGGCGTTCATACGGCTTCACCCGCCTCGGCCTTGGCGATCAGCGCCCGGATATCCTCGGCCCGCCAAGCGACTTTACGCTTACCCAGTTTGACGGGTTGTGGATAGCGGCCTTCCTTAACGCCTACATGCCATGCGGTACGCCCGACTGGGAAAACCTCCAGTATCGAAGGTAGGAGAACGAAACCGATTAACGGGATCGGTTTGGCGGTATAGACAGTTGCCTTACGTTTAGGTGTGGTTGATTTCGTCATGGTTTGCACCGTTGCGCTTGCTGTTGAACACAAGCAAACGGTGCCGTCACGACAGATTTGAAACTAGCTCAAGGTTAACTAGTTATCGCGAGATTTAGTCGAAAAGGTCTTGTATATCAGGGGGGTTGCGGCTTTTTTGCAATCTTCGGCTTGGGCGGTTGAATTTGGCCTTGCAACAGCGCGTCGAGTACCCGCGAACGATCCAGGCCATGAGCCTTGCCTAACTCGTCCAGCGCCTTGATGGCAGGCTCAGTCAGGTGTACGGCGACTTGTCTCCGGCCTTGTTTGGCCAGTTTCTTACGATGGCGCTGCATCCCAGTTCGCGCCCGTTCCTGCGGTGATTTAGGCATGGCCGGCTTTGCGAATCGGGACCACGTTGGTCTTACCGTCCCTGAGCGTGTCGAGATAGTCGGCCCATGTCTGCATCATGGCGCGTCTGGCTTCGATGTGCTGAGCATGGTTGTAGGTCCGCCGGACAGCGTTCTTGTCCTGGTGGGCAAGCTGCGCTTCGATCAGGTCCGGGTCGAAGCCCATCTCGTTCAGTAGGGTGCTGCCGGTGGTCCTGATGGCATGTGGGGTGAATTTCCCGTGCCAGCCAATAGCGGTCACCAGATAGTTGAGACTGCGCGGCGACATGGAAATACCCTTGTCATCCCGGCCAGGGAACACATGCTCATGCCTGCCGGTCAGCGCGTGGACAGCGCGTAACAGCGTCACGGCTTGGGTGGGCAGGGCTAGGGTGTGGGGCTTGCGCTTCTTCATCCTCTCGCCGGGTATCTTCCAGACGGCTTCATCAAGGTTGAACTCTTCCCATCGTGCGCCGATAGCTTCACTCGGTCGAGTCAGGGTCAACCACTGCAATTTGAAACAAGCCAGGGTTTCACTGTGGCCAGGGTAGCCTTCCGCGTCACGCAAGAGCTTGCCGATAGACTCCGGGTCCAAGGGTGTCTTGTGGGTGGACTGATGCGCCTTGAGCGCCTTGCGGACCGGCGTAACCGGGTTGAGTTCGGCCCTGAGCGTCGATACCGCATGATCGAAGATACCGGAGAGGTTCCGGCGTACATTGGCCGCGATCGTGGGTCCATGCTTGCGGTTGGCGTACTGGAGCATGTCCAGGATATGAACGCTCATGATCTCCTTGACCGGCAAAGCGCCCAGACGCGGGAAGATGACATTCCTCATCATGGCTTCCTGCTTCAACCGGGTGGTGTCGCTCCAGTGCTTCGCTTGGGACCATTCCAGCGCCAAGGCTTCAAGCGTGTCCTGAGTGTCAGCCGTGCGCTTTACCTTGTCGATCTTGCGCTGTAGGCATGGGTTGATGCCCTCCTTGACCATCGCCCGCGCCTTTTTTCGCTCATCACGGGCTTGGGCAAGGGTTACGTCTGGATAGTCGCCAATCGTGAAGGTGGACTCCTTGCCGTCGATGCGGAAACGGTAGCGCCAGGTCTTGCCGCCATTCGGCTTGATCTCGATATAGAGTCCCTTTTCATCCACCAGCTTGTAGGGCGTGGTGTCGGGCTTGGCGTTCCTCAGTTTGGGGTCGGTCAGCATGGGTAAACTCCTTACCCGCTTTTTGCGGGTATGCGGGTTGAGAATTTACCCGCAAATTTACCCGCTTCGTACCCGCTTTTCAATGGTTCTCAGTGAACCTTAGCGAACTGTCTACCCTGCTCAAGTGCCTATGAAATCAGGGCTTTTAGTGTTCAGTGAGATTCGCTAAAAACCCACTATAGATTCATACGTTAAACCTGAAATGCACGACATCCCCATCCTGCATGACATACTCCTTGCCTTCGAGTCGCCACTTGCCGGCGTCCTTGGCGCCCTGCTCGCCGCGGTAATGGATGAAATCCTCATACGCAATCACCTCAGCGCGTATGAAGCCGCGTTCGAAGTCGGTATGGATGACGCCGGCGGATTGCGGGGCGGTCGCACCATTGGGAATGGTCCAGGCCCTGACCTCCTTGACTCCGGCGGTGAAGTAGGTAGCCAGGTTGAGGAGTTTGTAGGCCGCGCGAATAACCCGATTGAGGCCGGGCTCATCCATGCCGATCTCGGCCAGGAAGTCACCCTTGTCCGCCTCATCGAGTTGCGCAATTTCGGCTTCGAAGGCGGCGCAGACGGGCACCACTTCGGCGCCCTCCTCCTTCGCGTAGGCGCGAACGCGATCGAGCAAGGGGTTGTGGTCGAAGCCCTCTTCCCGAACATTGGCAATGAACATGGTCGGCTTGCTGGTCAGCAGATGCAGTTCCCTCAATAACCCCTTTTCCTCATCGGACAGCGCCATCGAACGCACCGGCTTGCCCGTATCAAGATGCGCCATCACGGCATCCAGCAGGTTCTTGCGCGCCAGTTCATCCTTGTTGCCTGACTTGGAGACCTTGACGGCGCGTAGCAGGGCTTTTTCGACCGTGCTCATGTCGGCCAGATTCAACTCGGTATTGATCACCTCGATGTCGGAGACGGGATCGACCTTGCCCGCGACGTGAATGACATCCTCGTCTTCGAAGCAGCGCACCACGTGGGCGATGGCGTCGGTTTCACGGATATGGGCCAGAAACTGGTTGCCCAATCCCTCACCTTTCGAAGCGCCAGCCACCAAACCGGCAATATCCACGAATTCGATGGCCGTGGGGACAACGCGTTCAGGCGTTACGATTTCCGCCAGCGCCTCGAGTCGCGAGTCGGGCACCGGCACCACGCCGATATTGGGATCGATGGTGCAGAAGGGATAGTTTTCGGCCGAGATGGCGGCCTTGGTCAAGGCGTTGAACAGGGTGGACTTGCCCACATTCGGCAAGCCGACGATGCCACAGTAAAGCGTCATAAGGTCATCTTCAGGTTGGAAAAAACAAACTGAGTCGCCAGGGTTCGAAAGCGGACCGCTGGCAATGGATCAGCCATCCGTCGCTGGGCCATCGGGTGGGTGCGCATCGAATCGAAGTTCGTGGAGCATGGCCAAAACCCGTTCAACGGCGCCACGATTCGACTTGACGAAGGCGCGGCCCCGCTGGCCCATGTCACTGGCCCGAGCCGGCTGTTGAAGACAGGCCAGCAATTCCCTGGCAAGTGCTGACCCATCCCCGATTTGAACCGCAGCACCCTGCTCCAGCAAACGTGCCGCGATGTCCCGGAAATTCGCCATGTGCGGACCGAACAACACCGGGATGCCGGTAATGGCCGCCTCCAGGGGGTTTTGTCCGCCATGCGGTATCAGGCTGCCCCCTATGAACGCGACATCCGCCGTACCGTAGAAGGCTCGCAACTCGCCGACGCCGTCGATCAGAAACACCGAGGTCTCCGGCCCGCAAGCCTGGCCGGAGGAGCGGCATATCACCGAGAGACCACGCTGTTCGCATAATTGCCTGACCACGGGGGCGCGCTCCGGATGGCGCGGCGCCAGCACCAGGAGGGCTTGCGGCAGAACCTCGCGAACCCAGGCCAGGGCATCCAGCAGGGCGTCCTCTTCGCCGGGATGAGTGCTGCCCGCAATCCAGACCGGCCGCCGTCCAAACAGGGACTCCCGCAAGCCGCGCGCGCCGTGGCGCATGGTTTCATCGAATTCGATATCGAACTTGATATTGCCCATGACTCTCACCCGGTCGGGATCGGCGCCAATAGCCACATAGCGTTCGGCATCCTCCGCCGTCTGCGCGGCAATCAGGCGCGCCGCGCCCAGGGTTTCCCGTGCGATCTCGGGAAGACGACTGTAGCCCCGCATGGACTTGGCTGACAATCGGCCATTGATGATCGCCAGCGGAATATGTCGCCTCTGGCAGGCCACGAAAAGATTCGGCCAGATTTCAGTCTCCAGGATCACCGCGAAACCAGGAGTGAAGTGCTCCAGAAACCGCTCGACCGCGGCCGGCATATCGTAGGGGAGGTAAACATGGCGGACGCTGTCACCAAGCACGGCGCGTACGCGCGCCGAGCCGGTCGGTGTCGTACAGGTCACCAGCAGGCGTAATTGGGGTTCCTGCCGCAGCAACGCCCTGATGACCGGAAACGCCGCCTCGCATTCACCGACCGATACCGCATGAAACCAGAACTCCACGGGTTCCTTGGGACCCTCATGGCAGCCGAAGCGTTCGGCAATCCGCTCCCGGTAACCGGGTTGCAGGCGACCTTTCCAGTAAAGCCGTGCCCATAAAAAAGGCGCGGCCACGTAAAACAGAGTGGAATAGATCCGCTTCACGCCCCGCGCCCTCCTGCCGCACAGCCGTCAAGCCATGCGGATCATTGCGTCTTATTCAGCCGCAACCGTCAGCGGCAGAATGGCCACCACGTCACCGTGCAACTGGATGCCAATTTCATACTGGCCCGTATGGCGGATGGGGCCGGTCGGCAGGCGCACTTCCTGTTTCTCGATTGCCACACCCGCGGCCGTGACGGCCTCGGCAATGTCCTTGGCGCCGATCGAACCGTACAAGCGACCCTCGTCACCCGCCTTGTGGGTAATCGTCACGGACAGCGCGGCAATCGAAGCGGCGCGGGCCTGAGCGGCGGCCAAAGTCTCGGCGGCCTTCCTTTCCAGTTCGGCGCGCCGGTCCTCGAACTGCTTGATCTTTTCCGCGGTTGCGGCGACAGCCTTGCCCTGCGGAATCAGGTAGTTACGTCCATAACCCGGCTTTACGGCGACCTTGTCACCCAGGCTGCCCAGGTTGGGGATTTTTTCGAGAAGAATGATTTCCATCTTAAGCCTCAGTAAGAATTTTAATGTCTTGGGTAGACGTCAGGTCGCGCCACGCGCAAGCCGTTGACGCCAGTTGAACCACGAATCGGACCAGCCGAAGAGTCCTATCACCAGGATCAGCGGTGCGATGAACATGAGTCCTACATAGATGCCGGCGAGCCAGAAACGACCCGAAGGGGATTGCGAACACACGGCGTGCAGAATCGAAAAACCCAGGAGCAGGTAGACCATGAGCATGGGCATCACCAGATTCACTGTGAACTCGGCGAGACCGCCGCCGGCCATGCCAGCCGCAAGGATGAGTATGAGAAACGTCCATGCCAGGCTGACGGGCAGCCGGAGATGAAGAAACTCAACCCGAAAGCCGCCCGGGTTATAGAGTACGGCTTGCCACCAGCGCGCCAGCAGCAGACTGAGCAGGACCGTCAGGACCGAACCCGCTGCAATCGCCCCCGTGGCATAACGGGAGAACATTTGCAGGGTCTGCCTCACCAGAGCCTCGTCCACATCCGCTCCACGCTGTTCCAGTATGGGCTTGATGGCCTGTTGCAGCATGGAATCCCAAAAGCCGGCTGGGTCGGCCATCACCAGATGAAAGCCGCCTACCACGGCAAGCCCCAGCCCCAGGGCGGTGAGTACCGCGATCGCAAGACTGGCCGTCTCCCGCAGCACTGCCGCCACCAGCAGCATGGGAACCCACAGAGCGAGAGAATATCCGCCGGCCTGTAGAGCGCTGCCCATGATCATCTGCCCCGCCAATGCCACGATCGGCAAAGCGCCCAATACCAGCATCCCGCCTTCACGACCGCCCCGCCGCAGCGCGGGCAACGCCACGGCCGCCGCGGCCAGCAGGCTGGCCAGGGACAGCAACCACGACAGGATGGTCAGAGCCGAGATCACGAGGATGGCCTGTGAGCGACCCCTCATGATGAAACTGGCCAGAGCGTTCATCTGACGCTGCTTCGGCTGGCTTGGTACTATTCGTGGCTATCGCAGAAGGGCAGCAGAGCCAGGAAACGCGCCCGCTTGATGGCGGTCGCCAGCTCGCGCTGGTATTTGACTTTGGTGCCGGTGATGCGGCTCGGCACGATCTTGCCGGTTTCGGAAAGATATTCCTGAAGCAGGTCCAGGTCCTTGTAATCGATCACATGGCCGCCCTCGGATGAGAACCGGCACAGTTTTTTGCGCTTGAATTGACGTGACATCTGATATTACCTCGCGGAGTGAAAGCGTTGCTGATGACGGTCCGGAACTCAGGCTTCGGCCGAGGTATTCTCCTCGGCGGCCTCGTCGCGAACCTCGGTGGTTTCCGGTTGTTCCTCCCGGGCCATCGGCGAAGGCTCGGTGATGGCCTCCTCCCGGCGCACGGTCAGACTGCGCAGAACCGCGTCATTGAAGCGAAAGCCGCTTTCCAGTTCATCCAGAGTTGCTCCGTCACATTCGATGTTCATCAAGACGTAATGCGCCTTGTGAATCTTGTTGATGGGATAGGCCAGTTGACGCCGCCCCCAATCCTCCAAGCGATGAATGCGGCCGGAAGCCGCTTCGATCAGGCTGCGATAACGCTCCAGCATGGCCGGAACCTGCGCGCTCTGGTCGGGGTGTACCATGAAGACTATTTCATAATGTCGCATGAATGCTCCTTACGGATAATGAAGCCCCCCGTGTGTCGGTAGGGCAAGGAGTGACAGCCATCTCTGACTGCCGGTGAAAAACCGGCCATGTTAAAGAACCGCTAATATTTCTACAAGCTAAAAAAGCGTGTTGAGTCGTATCCACGGACGGCAGGCTGCCGGAACAACCTCAACTCAGGAAAGTGCCTACTTGAAGTGGTGTCTTTCAAGCAAAGCCTGCTTTAGGGTTACGGCCCTGATTGGCAGCACGAAATCCCTCGCCGTTCGGACACCCACGGCACAGTTCATCAACCGACAACTGCTCCTTGAAACAGCGACAGCGCCCAGATCGTCGAAGATTCCAAAACCCAGGGAGACAGCACACTTCGATGCCGGGTATCCAACAAGCCGGCCCCCATCACGATCGCTAAGCATCCCGCCTGACGGCACCCCTTCCTCACGCAGATGCGTCGGCCGGAAAGGACCCGTTCGGTCTACCCATTTTCTCGGCGCGATAAGATCGCTTTACCAACGAGATAGATCAAGCCAGCATTTACGTTCACTGGGCGTCAGCCTGCTCGGCCTGAATGCAACCCGAAGCCAAGTCTCACCTTCTTGCAAACAGAATTTTTTCCACTCAAGATCGAGCAGATCAACCTTACAACACAGACGTGTAATGTCCTACCAACTCTCGTATATGATCCTCACAAGACTTTATCTTGAATGAGGTCAATTCTTCCGATATTTTCGGAATCCCCTCATGCGCTAGTTTTATCAGGACATTTTTTAATGCATCGCAGTTGCTGACATCAACCCGGTTTCCATTTTTTCCCTCAACCACGCAATCCCCGATTGCACCACGGTCCGAGGCAATCACCCAAACTCCTGCCTGTATGGCCTCACGCGTCACTAAGCCGTAGCTTTCCGGCCATATGGAAGGTGCGAGAAGAATATCCATCTCCGAATACAGTTTGGGTATTTCTCTCTGCTTGACCTTAGGGATAAACTCGACTTCAGTTCTGCCCCAAACCGTGTGATAGCTTTCGCCAGGCTGTAGGCTGTGGTCGACTATCAAGGCCTTGAATCCTGGCAACTCGCTTTCTTCCAAGGCTTGGCGCACCAAATGATAGCCTTTGTGGCGACTCATCCCACCAATGAAGCCCAATATGAGCTTGTCATGAGGCTCACGTGAGTGAGGTATGGGATCAAAGGGTTCACTGGCATTTTCATGCGTTATTACATTATCAACACCCGCCTCTCGATAGAGTGCTGCAAACTTGTCGGAGACTGCCATCACGAGAGCAGCCCTCTTCATGACTCCTCGCAATATCATAGATCGGTTGAATCGCTGACGTATTTCTTCACTATTAGGCATCTCACCTCCCAGAATTGGGTCCTTCGGATCAACCAACTGGCCTTTTTCGTCCACGAGGAATAGATAACGAGATAGCCACCATGCGTCATGAAGCGTGATTATGAATGGTATGTGTGAAGCCTGAGCTGATGACGCGATCGAGGAGGTCAACACCTGAATGCTGTGTAAATGTATCAAATCGATCTTATATTTGGAGAAGAAATCGTCACAAAATTCCTTTATGTTATTATCCTCTGGTTCTGCCCATTCCTTGCCTGGAACATGCAAGCGAGTCACCAACACATTATTATGCCAATATTGCTCTACCCCATAGGGTCTGCCAGGATCTGGGTCTGCATGCGTTGTCAGAACGAATATATCATAGTTATCAGGATAATACTCCTGGAGCCCACGAATCTGCGACTCCATGACCCGTGTCGCCCCACCTATGGACTGAGGATAATAGAAAACATTGACAAAGAGTATTCTTTTCTTCCTGGACTTGGTGGTTGAATAATTGAATTTTTCAATTACATTCGCCAAGATGCCTTCACCCACCGTCGGATTAAACTTTTCAAATGCCAATCCACGCGCATTTTGTCCAATCTGTTTACACAGCAAGGTATCCTCTACAAGCCGTCTGCATTGATCGAACCATTCGTCCGTAGTCGCAGCGAATAATGCAGTATTTTCATTTTGCAATGCAAGCTGATATGACGCTGTCGGAGACACAATAGAGGGTATGGCAAAACATGCGGCCTCAAGCCATTTGATCTCACTTTTACAGTCTGTCGCTCGTGAACGCTCGAGGACTGCAATATTGATATCTGCTTTCCTCAATAGCTGTAAATAGCCAAGATAATCGGGAGTGGCATCCAGTAGCACAATACGCTGTGCCTCAAGCAGTCCTGTCGGGAGATTGTCAAAATACCCTACCAGATGGAGATCCACCTGTGGATACTTTTTGAGTACTTTCAGCAATGCTGGCAAACACATTTCATAAAAGCATTGTTTATGAGCCTTGGTAGCACTACCATAGAATATAATAATTCGTGCAGACTTTACTTTTTGTTCAACTTCCGATAGCTCACCGTCCTGATAGACATGAGATTTGGCCAAATAATAAACTTCCTGGCTGAGCAAGTTAGGCAATACCGATACTTGGACGTCTGGTTTGACATGTCTTCGAATCTCTTCCGCCAAGGGAGGCGTAGAGGCAATACAGTGGTCAGCTAACTGTAGGGCAGTTCTGAAGAAAGGGTTGTCCAATGCCAGATGACGATGGATATCCTTATCAATTGTTCCCGCGTATGTAGACAGGGGTGGTGGAAAAGCCTCAGCATCAAAGATAAGGTCGTCAATATCATAAATAATGGGTATGCCGATTGCGCGCGCATAAGAGAACACTCGAATCTCGTTAAAGGTAGCCGGTATCCTGCAAGCAATGAGCAGGCTTGTTCCCATCATTCGGCGCATCCAGTCATGCCCACCATATTCGCTTAAATCCATGAAATCGATGGCATAACCCAAACTTCTTGCCTGATCAATTTTCTCCTGAACTCTATAATAAAAGCACTGATAAAGACCTCGTGATCCCCACACAACGATTTTTTTATCATTTAGTTGCGCCCAGCGTTGATAGCTTTGTTCCTGGGCCTGATCATGTTGTCGGCTTTGGTTGATACGATCGATTTGATCGACCAGAATATCAAGCATGCCTTGTCGACGACGGATGGCTTGGTCTAAATATCCATGGAGGGCTAAATCAGCCGTTGTAGCAATTTTCTGATGAAAGAAATCCTGTAATAGTCCCCAAGCCTCACGCTCTGATAGTGACTGATTGGGATTGAATCTTTCCGCGGTTTGAAAATGCCCTATAGCAACCTTTATATGTTCATTTCTTACGGCTGAATATCTGTGTAACAGTCCACGAATCATGACTGCTGTTTCGTGATAGGGATACCAACTGCTTGTTTTGGCTCTAACCTCATCAACCAGCATTCTTAGCGCCTTTGCATCCCGGTTGTGATGTCTATACAAGCGTGCAGCCTGTATCAATCGTGAGTCATGATAATTCCCAAGCCTTTCCGTAGTGTTTAACTCAATGAAATTCAGCGTTAAATCATCGTTATGTATTAACCTTGAGCTCCATTGCGCCAGGCAATTCAACAGATTTTCCAACGGGTTGCAGACTTCGGAACCCGGCATAACCGTAAGGGTTAAGGATGCTTCGTATTGTAGACGCTCGAGCAGTTTGGCCAGCAGATTATTACTGTATCGCTGTCGACTGTTGGCTGTGTCTGTATCCGTTGCACGTGACAATGCGGCGGAATTGATCCTGTCAATGGAAATGCCGGCCCAATCCCTTAATGCCATCTTCGATATGCAGCGCAATAACTCGATCTCGATTTCTGGCTTTTCGATTAAACCCTCATGGATCAGCCTTTCAACACTGTCCAATACATCTTGATAAAGTCCCCTGTCAAACTCATCCAGGAATGAACCAAAAACTATATCCTCGAATATTTGTTCCTTTTCGCCTAAGGATAATCCCTCCTCTATGGCTGACTCTGAGAGCAAATCCACTATCCGGTTAGTGGAAAGCGCTGTACTTCCTGGATTATGCGAGGCATAGCGGAGGAAGGCTCTGCCTATACAACTCAACACATCCACATCGAGATCGATGGGTGACCTTTCAAGTTTGGAATGGCCCCGCTTATCGAATGAGCACCATAGTTGAGATCCGTTTTTTAAACCAGCCGTGTCAAAATGCTTTATTAATATATCATCGAGAAAACCCGCATGTGATCCGGTATAGCCTGCATTTCTGACGTCCTCGCGATCATATCGAGTGACAGTAGAACCCAACCACTTGTCATCGACATGAAAATGCACCTCAACCGGTTCATCAGGATCGTCTGGGTTAACCGCCCATCCAAAGACCCACCCTTCCTCGCTAATTCCATCAAGAAACCCCTTGTAAGCCGAATACTTAAAATACTCCGGCAGCGTTATGGGTTCTTTACAAATCAAAGTTGCTGGCTCACCAGAGATGGCAAAAAGTAAGCTATCACCTTCATTAAGCTTTACATGTCGAGATAAAACACGAAGATCAATTTCAAAGCCACAATTCGGTTCTTGTAGCCGATTTGCCTTGGCGATATCGGGGCGTGGTTTGTTAGCTATGGTCTTGGCCAACAGTTTGCCTTCACGAATAACCAAAACTTCAGCAGGCTTTTCGACTGCATGCCCTGCAATGGCCCAGCCTACGACGATCCAATCCAATTGGATAAGTTCCAGTTTCCCCATTGCCGAGTCTGAAACTTGTTTATCCACTGCCAAATCTTGCGAATTCGTATCCAGATTTTCTGAGATTTTTTTACCCGTCGTGTTTAGAGTGGGCTGTGGTTCAGATACTGATGCTTGTTCGTCCACTACCGAATCATTCGAAGTCGAATCCGAGCCTGTGGATGATACTTCACCAGTCTCATTAGTTGCGGACTTGGTTTTAGATTGCCGAGAAGCCATAATATTAGTCACCAGCCTTACTGATTTGATCTTGAAATCGTTTCGTTACTGTATCAATTACATTCTATTGAGCTTGACAAGCAATTACGGATCTTTGCTCAAGCAATTCCAACACCATATTGACACAATCTGGCAAAGCCTGAGTACCCGTAGGTACAACCAATTCAGGATACAAAGGTGGCTCATAGGGTGATGATATACCGGTAAAATCGGCAATCTCTCCAGCCCTCGCTCGTTGATACAAGCCTTTTACGTCCCGCTGTTCACAAATTTCAATGCGAGTATCACAAAATATTTCATAGAAATCACCATGTGGAAATAGACCACGTACCCTCTCGCGATCTGATCGTAAAGGAGAGATGAACGCTGTAAGCGTAATAACTCCCGCCTCCATCAATAGCTTGGCGGTTTCACCGACACGACGTATGTTTTCAGTTCGGTCTGCTATTGAAAACCCAAGATCCGAACACAATCCATGTCGCACATTGTCTCCGTCAAGAACAAAGGTGCGGCATTTACGTTGGTGAAGGGCTTCCTCAACGGCATGTGCAAGTGTGGATTTTCCGGCGCCCGATAACCCAGTAAACCATAAGGCAACTGCACGATGGGCATTGAGCTCCTCTCGCATGGAACGAGTGATGGTCGCGTGATGCCATACCGTATTTTCGCTTTTTTTCACAATTATTTCCTCGGTAATATTCGTCGAATAAGCCAATCTATTTACTAGCTCGATTATAAATAGCGGCGACGAGTTTAAGTGATTGAAGATATACCCACCGGACCTTCCCAGACCGCGCCACCCGTGGTCTGAGCAGGCTCGAAAATAATTCGTAAATCAATTAATCTCACATCAAAAGTAGCATTAAGTCACCTTCAGCAGGACGATTATTTCAAAATCAAGGCTGTAATCCTCAGCCCAACATCCGTGCCATCACCATGGCATCCTCGCGTCCATTCCTGGCAGGGTAATACTCCTTGCGCATACCGATCTCGTTGAATCCCATGCTTTGATAGAGCCTTATGGCGCCGGGATTCGAAGGGCGAACTTCGAGAAACATGGTATCGGCCTTGAAGCGGGTGGCTTCCTCGATCAGCTTTTGCAGAATGGCGCGTCCATAGCCCCTGCCTTGCCAAGTCGGAGCGACGCAGACATTAAGCACATGGGACTCGCCGGCGCCTATGGTCGAGATGCCATAGGCAACCACCTCTCGTGCCCTTTCCCCTATCCAGCAGTGATAGCCGACCTTGAAACAACTGCGAAAGGTTTCCAGCTCCCAGGGAAAGTCATAGGCCGCCGTTTCAATCTCCGCCAAGGCATTGATGTCATTGCGCTCCATGGGCCGCAAAATCAGTTCGGCGTTATCCACGAGACTGGGGAAGTGCTTGTAATAGAACTCGGATTCGGCGTCATAACGTATCCAACGCCGGGCCTTGTCGAGCATATCCAGTAACGCATCCATGGTTTCCTTATGCTTCAGCGTTGCCCGCGGACAGTACGACGAGCGAGTTTGAGATCGTCCCAGGCGCGCCGTTTTTCGGTCTGGGAACGGAGAAGATAAGCGGGGTGATAGGTCACCACGAGAGGGATCGATCGATAGTCATGTACGATACCGCGCAACTTGCCGATGGCCACGGTGGTCTTGAGTAGGTGCTGTGCGGCGATACGGCCCACGGCGACGATGATGGCGGGTTTGACTAAGGCAACTTGGGATAACAGATAGCTTTCGCAGGCGGTCGCTTCCACGGGTGCGGGGTCACGGTTATTGGGTGGGCGGCACTTAAGAACATTGGCGATATACACCTCTTCCCGCGCAAGGCCGATGGCCTTGATCATCTCGTCCAACAGTTGCCCTGCCCTGCCAACAAATGGCTCGCCCTTGAGGTCCTCCTGTTCGCCCGGGGCTTCGCCGATGAACATCCATTGCGCGGTGCGGTCGCCTACCCCGAATACCGTTTGAGTCCGGGTTTCGTGCAGAGGGCAACGGCAGCAGTCCTTGACCGCCGCCTCGAGCTCCTGCCAGTCAGCAATAATATCCATGTTGAGCGGGGGCACGGGTATGTCCAGATCAGGGGATTCGGGCATGGTAGCGTCTTGCGGTCCGAAGGGAGGCTTCAAGCGAGACCTCCAGACGTCGATACCCATGGAGGCCAGCCGGTCCAGACGAGAGTCCATGAGCCGCGTCTCAGTCCGGCGCTAACTTGATCAATGGCTTGGCCTCAGACGTCGCCGGCCACTTGGGGATGCATGCGCTGGCTGGGCACCCGCAACTTATTGACGGCATTGATATAGGCCTTGGCCGAGGCGATGACGATATCCGTATCCGCGCCCTGGCCGTTAACGATACGGCCAGCCTTCTCCAACCTCACGGTGACTTCGCCCTGAGCATCGGTCCCGGTGGTAATGTTGTTGACCGAGTAGAGCAACAGTTGTGCCTCGGTATTGACGATGGACTCGATGGCCTTGAGACTGGCGTCGACGACACCTCCGCCTGTGGCCGTGCCAGTCAATTCTTCCTGATCAACCCTGACAGTGACCCGTGCGGTGGGTACCTCTCCGGTTTCCGAGCAAACTCTCAAAGCCACCAGGCGAACGCCTTCCTCCTCGGTGGCGCCGGCTGCATCGGTAATCAGCGCCTGCAGGTCTTCATCGAAGATTTCGTGCTTCTTGTCAGCCAGATTCTTGAACCGGGAGAAGGCCTCGTTCAACTCCTCCTCGGAGCAAAATTCGATACCCAACTCCTGCATGCGCGTCTTGAAAGCGTTACGCCCCGAATGCTTGCCGAGCACCATACGGTTGGCCGTCCAGCCTACATCTTCGGCACGCATGATTTCGTAGGTTTCCCGATGCTTGAGTACGCCATCTTGATGGATGCCAGACTCATGGGCAAAGGCGTTAGCTCCTACGATGGCCTTGTTCGGTTGCACCGGAAAACCGGTAATGTTGGAGACCAGCTTGGAGCAGGCAACGATCTCACGGGCATCGATCGTCACATGGCAGGGAAAGACATCCTTGCGGGTAGTCACGGCCATGACGACTTCCTCCAGCGCCGCATTGCCGGCCCGCTCGCCGAGGCCATTGATGGTGCACTCCACCTGTCTCGCGCCGTGGAGTACCGCCGACAGCGAATTAGCCACAGCCAATCCCAGGTCGTTGTGGCAATGCACCGAAAAGACGGCCTTGTCTGCATTGGGAATGCGTTCCCGCAACCGGCGGATGGTCTGGCCGAATTGATCCGGCAGACTATAGCCAACGGTATCGGGAATGTTCAGCGTCGTGGCGCCAGCGTCGATGACCGCTTCCAGTATGCGGCAGAGAAAATCCTCCTCGGAGCGTCCGGCATCCTCGGGTGAAAACTCGACGTTATCGGTGTATTGTCGCGCCCGCTTCACGGCCTTAACCGCATGCTCTATGACCTGGTCCGGCGTCATGCGCAACTTGAGCTGCATGTGGATGGGGGAGGTGGCGATAAAGGTATGGATCCTGGATCTTGCCGCCTCGCGGAGCGCCTCGCCAGCACAGTCGATATCCCTGTCCAGGGCACGCGCCAGACCGCAGACCACACTGTCCTTCACGCTGCGGGCAACTGCCTGAACGCTCTCGAAATCGCCGGGACTGGCGGCGGGAAACCCCGCCTCGATGACATCCACCCTTAATCGCTCCAACGCGCGGGCGATACGCACTTTTTCATCCCGCGTCATTGACGCGCCGGGGCTTTGCTCGCCGTCACGCAGGGTGGTGTCGAAAATGATAAGTTTGTCGCTCATTTGAATTCCTGTCGCTGGAGGACTGGGCCTTAGACGAGTGAAATACTGATTGTTCTGTTACGAGAAGAGGCTTCCTGCCCTGCAAGGCAGGAAATCTCCCGCGGCCACCCAGAAAAGAGTATCCAGTTGAAACGTAACGCCTCAGAACTGCCGCTCGGAAACCCGTGCCTGGCAGCAACGGGTCAGGATACTTCCCATCGGCACGCTCACTCCGTGGCCATGCACCATCAAAGCCGCCGCTCAACGCGCATCCGACGACGCCGGGCCAGGGTAAGCGCCAAACCGGAAACGGCGTAGCACATGAAGAGCGTGAACAGCACCAGCGGTGGATTGGTAAACAGGAAGGCAAACACGAGCATGATCAATATGGCCCAGATAAATGATACCTTGCCCCGAAGATCGATGCTCTTGAAACTGTAGTAGCGGAAATTGCTGACCATCAATAAACCGGTAAACACCGAGAGTCCCAACGCCACAGAACCGATAGCCGGTGTTCCCGGGGTAATACCGTGTGTCACGCAAACCCAGAGAAATCCCGCCAGAATGGCGGCCGCCGAAGGGCTCGGGAGTCCCTGGAAATAGTGCTTATCCTGAGTCGCAATCTGTGTGTTGAAGCGGGCCAGCCGCAGCGCGGCCCCGGCAGTATGGACGAATACCGCAATCCAGCCGGCCTTGCCCATGCTGGAAAGCACCCAGGCGTACATGACCAAGGCAGGGGCGACCCCGAAAGAGATCACATCCGCCATGCTATCGTACTCGGCGCCGAAGGCGCTTTGGGTATTGGTGAGCCGCGCCACACGACCGTCGAGCCCATCCAGCACCATGGCCACGAAGATGGACACGGCGGCTGTCTCGAACTGACCGTTCATGGCCGAGGTGATTGAGTAGAAACCCGCGAAGAGCGCCGCTGTTGTGAAGAGATTGGGCAGCAGATAGATGCCACGCCGTTTATGGGTCGTCTGATTGTTCTGTTCCATCGTGAATCCGAATGTGACGGGTTGAGGGAACGCTGCCAGGCTAAGCCGGATTGGAGATAAGCGGGTTTGTGACCACCGCGTTGCCTCGCGTTCTGGCGCTTCCGGCTAACCGATACGACAAAGGGCGAGACCAGCCCACCCTTGGCGTGTCAATCCTAAGTCAGCCTCAGTTTTTCGATTGGTCGACGATCTTGTTGGCCTTGATCCAGGGCATCATCTCGCGCAGGCGACCGCCGACTTCCTCGATCGGATGCTCGCGACCCAGACGGCGCTTGGCCTTGAGGGTGGCGGCTCCAGCCTGGTTCTCCAGGATGAACTCCCTCGCGAATTCGCCGGTCTGGATTTCGCGGAGGATCTTCTTCATCTCCTGCTTGGTTTCCTCGGTGACGATGCGCGGGCCACGGGTCAGATCGCCATACTCTGCAGTGTTGGATATGGAGTAACGCATGTTGGCAATGCCGCCCTCGTACATGAGGTCGACGATCAACTTGAGTTCGTGCAGACACTCGAAATACGCCATTTCCGGGGCATAACCGGCTTCCACCAGCGTTTCAAAGCCCGCCTGCACCAATGCCGTGGCGCCGCCACACAGTACCGCCTGTTCGCCGAACAGATCGGTCTCGGTCTCCTCCCGGAAGGTGGTCTCGATGATGCCGGTCCGACCGCCCCCGATTGCCGAGGCGTAGGACAGGGCCAGGTCCTTGGCCTGGCCGGAGGCATTCTGGGCCACGGCGATCAGATCCGGAATACCGCCGCCCTTGACGTATTCACTGCGAACGGTATGGCCGGGAGCCTTTGGCGCAATCATGATCACGTCCAGATCGGCGCGCGGCTGAATCTGTCCAAAGTGGATACAAAAGCCATGGGCAAAAGCCAGGGCAGCCTCTTTTTTGATATTGGGCTGAATTTTTTCTTCATAAAGCCTAGCCTGATGCTCATCCGGAGCGAGGATCATCACCACATCGGCCAGCTTGACCGCCTCGACGATAGGTAAAACCTCAAGACCGGCATCCTTGGCCTTGACCGTCGAACTGGAACCTGGCCTCAAACCCACCACAACGGAAACGCCGGAATCCTTAAGATTATTGGCATGTGCATGCCCTTGTGAACCATAGCCGATAATGGCGACTTTCTTACCGCGAATAATGGAAAGGTCGGCGTCTTTGTCGTAGTAGACCTGCATGGAGTAGTGTCCTCTGTATTGTTTGACTGTTTGAATGGATTCAGGCGTGCAGCCCCCGCTCGCCGCGGAGTATGCCCGTGGTGCCGGAGCGCACAACTTCGATGATATGGTCGTCGGTAACGGTCCTGAGAAAGGCGTCCAGCTTGGATTGTTCGCCGGTGACTTCCACCACGTAACTGCTCGGAGTGACATCGAGGATGTTGCCGCGGAAGATATCGCAAAGCCGCTTGATTTCATGACGCATCTCGCCGGAAGCCCGCACCTTCACCATCATCAGTTCCCGCTCGATGTGCGAGGATTCCGAGATATCGATGAGTTTCACGACATCGATCAACTTGTTCAACTGCTTAGTGATCTGCTCGATGATCTCTTCGCTACCGGAGGTCACCAAGGTCATGCGCGACATTGAGGCATCTTCGGTGGGCGCCACGGTCAGCGTCTCGATGTTATAGCCGCGAGCGGAAAACAACCCCGCCACGCGCGACAAGGCGCCAGATTCATTCTCGATCAGGATGGATATGATGTGACGCTTCATGCCAGTTCCCTGTCCACGGTAACACCCGGAGCCATCCGCATTTCGTGATGCGCCTTCCCAGCCTCGATCATGGGGTAAACGTTTTCGGCGGGATCGGTCAGAAAGTCGAGAAATACGGTCCGGTCCTTCATTTTGAAGGCTTCTTCCAACGCATCACGGACATCGGCGGGTTTCTCGATGCGCACCCCCACATGACCGTAAGCCTCGGCCAGCTTGACGAAATCAGGAATGGTTTCGAGGTAGGAGTGCGAGTAGCGGCTTTCGTAGGTGAATTCCTGCCACTGCCGAACCATGCCCATATATCCATTATTCAGATTGACGATCTTGACACCGGTTCGATATTGCCGCGCGGTCGCCAGCTCCTGTATGCACATCTGAATGCTGGCCTCGCCAGTGACGCAGGCGACATCCGCATCGGGATGGGCGAGTTTGACACCGATGGCCGCCGGTAATCCGAACCCCATGGTGCCCAGTCCACCCGAATTGATCCAGCGGCGCGGCTGATCGAATCTATAGAACTGTGCCGCCCACATCTGGTGCTGACCGACGTCGGAGGTGACAAAGGCATTGCCTCGTGTCACTTCCCAGAGTTGCTCGATCACGTACTGTGGCTTGATCTTGGGACTTTCACGATCGAAGCCCAAACAATTGATTTGGCGCCAGCGGTCAATCCTGGCCCACCAAGCCTCCAATGCCTTGGCATCGACTTTGTCGCTAATAGACCCAATCATTTCTATCATTTCGTCCATGACGGTACCCACCTCGCCAACGATGGGCACGTCGACACGCACCGTCTTGGAGATGGAGGCCGGATCGACATCGATGTGAATGATCCGGGCATGCGGACAGAATTGCGCCAGCTTGCCGGTCACCCGGTCATCGAAACGGGCCCCAATGGCCAGCAGGACATCGCATTCATGCATGCCCATGTTGGCTTCATAGGTGCCGTGCATGCCCAGCATGCCCACAAACTGCCGGTCCGTAGCCGGATAGGCCCCGAGCCCCATCAGGGTATTGGTGATAGGAAACCCCAACAACCGGGTCAGACGCACCAGCGAATGCGAGGCATTGCCCAGAATCACGCCGCCACCGGTATAGATCATGGGCCGCCTGGCCGACATCAGCAGATCAACGGCTTTTTTGATCTGCCAGCGATGCCCCTTGACCTGTGGATTGTAGGATCGAATGCTGACCGACTTGGGGTATTCGTAAGGAACCTTGATATTGGGATCGGTAATATCCTTGGGAATATCGACCACCACCGGCCCTGGTCGGCCCGTGGTGGCGATGAAAAACGCCTTCCTGATCGTTTCCGCCAATCGCGATAAGTCCTTCACCAGGAAGTTATGCTTGACGCAGGGACGCGTGATGCCAACGGTATCGCACTCCTGGAAGGCATCGCTGCCAATGACCGGAGTGGGCACCTGACCGGTGAGTACGACCAGCGGAATGGAATCCATGTACGCGGTGGCAATGCCGGTGACGGCATTGGTCGCTCCGGGTCCGGAGGTCACCAGCACGACTCCCGGTTTGCCAGTCGATCGGGCATAGCCGTCAGCGGCATGGGTTGCGCCCTGCTCATGACGAACCAGGATGTGCCGGACGTCATCCTGTTTGAACAAGGCATCATAGATGTGCAAGACCGATCCGCCGGGATAGCCGAAGATGTATTCGACTCCCTCATCCCTTAAGCATCGAACTACGATTTCAGCGCCGCTAAGCTCCACGCAACCACCTCGGCTTCGATAGTCCGGGCTGCAGCAGCCACAGACTAAATCACAAAAAATAGTCGGCTAACATACTCGGCTAAGCCAGTAGCGTCAAGGACCGAACCGATGGTCCGATGGGTCAGCAACACAATTACAGTTACCCGTGCCCCCAAAAAGCCGCCGCAGATCACCAAACCCCAGGTTTCAGACCGTGGTCAGTGGCATCTGTGCTGACATCGGCTACTCAAAAATGACGGTACTCTCAGGGGGTTCCCGTGCCTTGTTGAGTTCGGATGAAGAGATCTTCACCGGTGACACGATCCCTGGAGTGATGAATCATTTCTGCTGACGCCATCGGTAGTGAACCTGTCCATCGTCACAACGCCAGCCGCCACGGTTGCTGCCATCGGTTGCGGCAACTGCCTTGCAATGGTGGGCCTCAACGTACTGCTGCCAATTCGCCTCGCCTTCGGGCGCCGAGAGAATCAGATAACCCACTGTCAATGCTGCAGCTCCCAGGGCTGAAAAAACTGCTAATTCCACCGTTTTCATGCATTTCCTCCTGACCGGATAAAGCCATTCCTGTCGTAGTCACGGGCAAGCGAATACCCAGGGTTACGACTCGCATCCAGCCGACAGGTTCAGCCCGGCGAAGTTGGCTCAGGTTGCGATCAGAGACAACCCGGAGGTTTGGGTAAGCCGGCAACCAAACAGGCATATTTCACCGGGCTACCCAAGAACAGCGCGTTCAGATAAAGGGAGTTCCCCCGTTCCGCGCCCAGGGCGCGACTGACCGCCTTGACGAACATGCGATTGTTGGGCAAATGTTGAAATCTGGCATGGTATTCACGGAGAAAGTGAATGATTTCCCAATGCTTCTCCGTCAGGGTCAACGGGATCCTGGATGCCAACCACTCGGCAACGGCTCCATCCCATGTGGATGAATCCACGAGGAACCCATCCTCGGTCGTTTCAATGAGTGAATCGAACGAACTCCATTCAGCCGCCATTGAGGGCTAATCCCAGAAAATGGTCGTTTGATGCCGCTCGGTCAGGCTGACGAACCCGGGCAGGTTGATCAATTCAAATCGATTGCTCAGGGCGGGGTCAATTTCACGCGTCAGTGTTGTGTGCTCACATAAGATATGTATCGGCATGACTGGAAATGAGGCGAGGTGGGCTGGATCAACATCGCTCAGAACACCTTCATGAAGCAGCAGGATGGCATCCCCATCACTGATTCTGGCCAGGCAGTCCCCAAGACGGTTAGGCCGGCTAACCATGTGCAGGATACTCATGGACCCAGCACCAGGGAATATTGTCGGAGCCATGCCGGCAGCTCCTGACGAGCCAGCAGGCGCAACCGATGACTCACTGGACTCAGCAAAATTTCACGTGCGGCCAAGGATTCGCTCTCAACCCATACAGGCTCAATTCCATAAAAGTCCAGGGTCTCCATGAAGCGTGAGAACATGGATTCACACGCTGTATGACAGGGCGTAGCGTTGATGAGGTTCACGCCATCGTCCAACAGGAGTACGCTTACCTCGAGATCAAAAGCCGAGAAGGTCAGCAAGGCATCCAGGGTTTCCGTCAAAATCAACTCGGATTCCGGCACTTTGTTGATCAGAAACAGACAGGTATTCGTCACCCTATTGACCTACCCGAACACGATGACACGATCCGCGCGCAGGCAGGCATCAACCCACAGACCCAACCCGCCGGCCTTGAAGCCGCCCAGAGCGGCTTCACTCGATTTGCCGCGCCGCTCCGCCGCCGTTATGCAATAGACCAATTCGACCCCGTCGGTGAGAGACAGGGAGGACCAGTCCAGCATGTCATCACCGAGTTCCGCTGTTGAGACGAAAGCGTTCTCGACCCCGGCGTGATAAAAGAATACACGCAGAACCTCATGACCAGCGTTGCGGGCCGCCTTGATAAATTGCCAAGCGATCCTGGACACCCCGTTCTCGCCGTGCGCCATGTTGACCTGGATAGCATATTTCATGTTGTTATTGAAAAATGGATGAATATCCCCACACTTTGCAGTGTGGATAACTCGTTTGGCACCCACTGAAACCCGTCTTGAGTACCAATACCCGATCACTGTTGACCTGCCTGCTCCTGTCCGTACAGGCCGTTGCCATGCCCCACTGGGCGCGAGCCGAGATGCCCAATATCGAGTTACCGGAGATCGGCGATCCCACCGGCACCTTGATGACGCCTCAGCAGGAGGCGGAACTGGGCGCGGCGTTCTATCGCAATCTTCACTCCAGCATGGAGATCAACAGCGACCCGGAAGTCCAGGATTACATCCAGTCGATAGGCTCCCGACTGGCGGCCAGCAGTGATACCCCAACTCAGGCGTTCACCTTTTTCGTCGTCAATGAACCGGTCATCAACGCGTTTGCCGGCCCTGGCGGCTATATCGGGGTCAATTCCGGACTGATCCTGCTGGCGGAACAGGAAAGCGAGTTGGCGTCGGTGTTGGCGCACGAAATCTCACACATCACCCAACGCCACCTGTTTCAGACGTTCCAGGCGGCCAGCCGCATGGCGATCCCCACCGCGCTGGCCATGCTGGGCGCCGCACTGATCGGCGCCAAGGGCGGTGGCAATGCGGCGACGGCGGCGATGATGGCGGCTCAGGCCGCCAGCCAACAATATCAAATCAACTTCACCCGGGACAATGAAGTCGAGGCCGACCGGGTGGGCATGCAAATCCTCTCCAAATCGGAGTTCGATCCCCGGGCGATGCCCGCATTCTTTGAACGCATGCAACAATCGACACGCTTCGCCGGAAATCGCATCCCCGAGTTTCTGTTGACCCACCCTGTCACGGTCGCCCGTATTTCCGACACGCGCGACCGCTCCGAACACTTTCCTTACCGGCAGTACCCTGATTCACTGGCCTTTCAAATCATCCGCGCCAAGTTACGCGTTCTCACGGCGCCCAGCCCAAGAAATGCCTTGGACTACTTTGCCACCATGCAGGACCGGGGTACCGGACAACAGCAGGACATTACCGCCTACGGTATCGCTCTCGCCCTATCAAAACTGGGTCAGACCGAGAAGGCTAAAAACATCCTGCATCGATTGGTCCAACGCTACCCCCACCAGTCGCATTTCATGAATGCGCTGGCCGGCGCCGACATGGACGCCAAAAACTTCGCCAAGGCAGCCCAACTCTACGAATTGGCCTTGCAGCGGTTTCCCGATAATCAGGCGATGACACTGAATCTTATCCGGGCCCAACTCAATACCAACCAGGCCGCCAAGGCACGGCAACTGCTGCACGACTTCATCAAGCATCACAAACCGACACCGGATCTTTACGAGCTCATGGCGGAAACCTACAACAAGCTGGGCAACGAGGGCGAATCACACCGGTACTATGCCGAAGGCTATTACTTGCTGGGACAGACCAAATCCGCCCTGCTGCAACTGCAGCTCGCAAAACGCGCCGCGGGCGGGAATTTCTACCTGAATTCGGTCATCGATGAACGGATGGAGCAATGGCGGTCGGAAGAGCGTTCCCGCAAGGAATAGTCTCGCGGCTATTCGAGTGCCTGAACACCACGCTCGACTTCCCCTAACTTGCAGAGTTCCCGTTTTAGAATTTTTCCAGCCGCATTTTTCGGTAATTCCGGCAGGAACACAAACCGCTTGGGAACCTGATGCCGACCTAGCAAACCCCGACAATAATCCCGCAGGTCTCGTTCCGAGGTGTTTTGAGTATTGTCGACCACCACATAGGCCACGGGTACTTCGCCATGCCGTGCATTGGCCTCGCCCACCACCGCCGCCTCCCGCATGCCCGGATAGTCATGAAGAACCTCCTCAATCATGCGCGGGTATACATTCATGCCATTGACGATAATCAAATCCTTCTTGCGATCGACGATACTGAAATAGCCATCGTCATCGCAATGACCCAGATCCCCTGTCAGAAACCAGCCATCCAGGAAGACTTCCGCGGTGACCTCGGGCTGATTCCAGTAGCCTTTCATGACATTTGGGCCTCTGACGGCGATCTCGCCCACCTGACCGATGGGTAAATCTTGCCCGGATTCATCGACGATCTTCATTTCGACACCCGGCACGGGTAATCCCACCGTACCCGGTTTCGTCACCCCGCCGATAGGGTTGACACAGGTGACGGGCGAACACTCCGTGGGACCGTCGCCCTCATAGAGCCGTATACCGAACTTAGCCTCGAATTGTCGTAACAGCGTTACCGGCATGGCAGCGCCGCCAACGATCCCGCATCGCAGCGAGGCAAGCCAGGGTGTATGTTCCTCCTTAAGCCGCATCATGACGCCGTACATGCTGGGAACCCCCAAAAAGAGCGTGGCCTGGTGTCGGTGTATCGCTTCCGCCACCGCTTCCGGGTCAAAGCGCGGCAAGGGTATCAGCGCGCAACCATTGCTCAATGGAGTCAGCATGCCCACGGTAGCGGCAAAGGCATGAAACATCGGTAGCACGACAAGAACCCTGTCGTTGCCCGACTGCCAACGCATGGCTTGATGCACACTCTGGACATTTGCGGCAAGATTGGCGTGGGAAAGCATCGCTCCCTTGGGAAAACCGGTCGTCCCTGAAGTGTATAAAATGGCCGCCAAATCATAGGCAGGCTCTTCGGCCATGCTGGATGCCGCCGCACCGTCCCTCAGTTGCTCAACGAACGTCGCGATCCCGCACACTTCAAAGACAGATTCCAGACATGGGCACGAAGCGTCGATCCTGCCAGTGAGTGAAGGATGAACCAGCAACATCCTGGCGCCCGAATCATTCAGGATGTAGGCGATTTCCCGCTGGTTGATCAACAAATTAAGCGGCACCACAACCCCGCCGGCCTTGAGTATGCCAATGTAAAGCAGGGCAAACTCGGGGCAGTTGGGAAAATAAAGACCAATCCGATCTCCCGATACCATCCCGTAAGCCCGCAGGGCATCAGCCACACGATCGGTCAGTTCACCGAACTCCCGATGGGTCACAACACTCGTGTCGCCGAGGATGGCGGGTTGCGTGGAATAATCCAGGGCACAGCGACGAATCAACTGAATCAACTCGGACATGGGCGATGGGTAGACTGTGATGATTCGCAGCGGACGAACCTGGCCTTCTCGGCCAAGACCAGGTCGTCAGGGCATGGGGGGATCCCTTCGATCAGTTTATTACGTTGTGGCCTCGACCTCGCATGCAATTGATGAAGGCCCGTTTGTAGGCGTCATCCCCACTGACGCCCGTATAAGTACCACCGCCAATACCGCCGGAAGCCGCACCAATCGCC
>Ga0194119_10003466_pt1 | contig 25389 bp, 19 predicted proteins | sample TA2MahC100mmetaG_FD_148620 | JGI IMG/M metagenome (GOLD analysis project Ga0194119, IMG submission 148620) | Freshwater microbial communities from Lake Tanganyika, Tanzania - TA2015018 Mahale Deep Cast 100m | ecosystem: Environmental > Aquatic > Freshwater > Lake | place: Tanzania: Lake...
CGAATGCCTTTTTTTGTTTTCCATTGGTGTCGCTATAAAATGATTTTTTATTGCTGAGAACTCGTTTTTTGCTTGTTTTCTCATCGTATTCAACAATATCAGTTTTTGAAACAACCCCTATCAGTTTTCCATCCTTACTCACGACGGGTGCGCCATTAATATGGTTTTTAATCAGGATTTTTATGAGTGTATGGATTGGTGTATCCGGATGGACGCAGACCACCTTTTCCGTCATTAAATCTTTTGCCACGAATTTATACGTAGACATAGTCGATCCTCCATAATGTTTACAAATTTTATTTTTTACACAATCTTTGCAAGAGGGTATAGGTATTTTTAAAGGTTTTTTTACCGTCGGGATGATAGGAGATATAATCATTCAGGTATCGAAATGCCTCTTCGTAGCTCTTCTTTGCAATGTAATTATCCAGAAGTAAAATAACAGGGCGGTTATCATACGGGTTACACGTCAATGCCTGTTGACAGTATTTGATTGATTTTTCGTGCTTCATCTCATTATTTGCATTTCGTGCCTTATATAAAAATATCTCTGCAATAAGTTCCAAATCGTTCATAATCTTTTTCTGAGGGTTATCCCTGTCTGCATTTTTTACAATGCCGTCGCTGTGGGTATGTTCAAAGTAGTGTCTCTGTTCATTAACTAAGAGCATATTATAAATATGGCCGGGAACAAAGATATTTTTTATGTCTATGCCAGAGCGCCTGCAAATAATGGTGTATCGAATTGCATAAGAAAGGCAATTTCCTACCCTGAGATTAAGTGTATCTCTGATATCATAACAATTATTGTATGTCCCTTCATTAGCGTTTCTTTGTAACCAGTCGAATAGGAACTGTGCCTTAGTTAATGGGTCTGTTATATTATTAACGCATGTTTCCCGACTGATTCGGGAGATGAGGGTGTCGATCTTTGTTAGATACGACTGCATTTTTTTACCAGTGTCTACACCAGATGCAATAAGACAAGCCTGTTCGAATGGCATGTCCAGCCGTCCATCCTGAATATCACATATCAACGATGCTTCCAGTTGATTCGGGTCTTTTTTGTTAGCAAATTCTGTGTACTGCACGGAATGGCAGCCTGCAAGGAGCGTTAGTGATATGATGAAAAGTCGTAACAGTTCACCCCATCCCCTAACCCCTCCCACCAGGGGAGGGGAATACTCATTGTTCTCTTGTATTCCTCCCCCAGTCGCGCTCACTGAGGGGGAGAAAGTCCTCCCCCTGTCCCCCTCCGGAGGGGGAGAAAGGGGGAGGTTTAGATGGGGATAAACTGTAATTGTTGATAGAGAACGTTTCATGTGCTATTCTAACCTGGCTTTAATTGAGTCAAGTAATTTTTCCTGGGTAAACGGTTTTTCCAGGAAGACCAAAGAGGGATCTATTTCAAATATCGTTTTATACGAACGAGGTGAAAAACTGCTTGCAATAATGATGGGAATGCCGGCATAGAATGGGTCTGATTTCAATTGTTTAAGAAAGGCATCGCCAGTCATTTCATCGAGTAACAAGTCAAGAATGATGAGGTCGGGTTTGTCTTCCTTGATTTTTTCAAACGCCTGTTTTCCATCAAGGGCGCGATTGACTATATAATCAGTCCCTTCGAACATCATCGTGTAAAAAAAGAAAAAATCGTCTTCGTCTTCTATGATGAGTATTTTTCTACTCAAAGCGTAGCTCCTTTTTACTTTTTAGTTTACGAAACGCCTTCTTGAGCAACAGGTAAGGTGAATTTGAATGTGGAACCTTTTCCGCGACCCTCGCTTTCCACCCATAAATGTCCCTTGTGAACTTCAATGATATTTTTACATATTGCAAGACCTACCCCTGCGCCATCCACCCTCGGACGTTCCTGGAAAAATCTTTCGAACAGTTTTCCGAATTGCTCTTTTGGCAACCCGATACCAACCCCTGTATCTTTTACGGCAAATTCTATGCTGGCATCCTTTTGCTCCAGGAAAACGTGTATTTCTCCTTTTTCAGTGTATTTTATGGCATTATCTATGAGGTTGGTAATTACACGCTGAATCTCTTCCTTGTCACCGATTACTGCTGGCAATCCCTGATTCACGTGATTAATTAAAGCCAATCCTTTTTTTTCAGCTAAAAGTCTCATTGTTGTGACTGTCTGTAAAACGAGCACGTCCATCAGGATGGGTTCCTTCCTAAACACCATTCTGCCTGATTCCAAAACAGAGAGGTCGAGTATACTTCCAATTGTTTTTCGTAATCTTTGCAAACTATCGTTGATAATCTTGCTGAATTTTTCTTCTTTTGAGCGGTCTATATGCTCTTTCTTTATCTCCTTTGACCACAGATCGATTGCCATCTGCACCTGTGCAACGGGTGATTTAAGCTCGTGAGATACGTCCCGTATCATTTTATCCTTCATCTGATCGAGGGTCAGTAACTCCTTATATGCCTTCTCAAGATTGCTGCTCTGTTTTTCCAGCTCGTGATTCATACGAACCAGGTCTTTTGTCCTTTCCTCCACAGTCTTCTCAAGATTGGCTGTATAGTTCTTGAGTATCTGTGTTTTTTCTTCCAGGAAACTCGCCATTTTATTGAAGGAATTAGAAAGTTCTCCGATCTCGTCGTGGGAGGTGGTTTTTACCCGTTTACTATAGTCGCCTTCAGAAATGCTTTTTGTTACTTCCGTGAGATATACGATAGGGTCGGACATTTTTTTCCCAAAGAAAAAAGCGGATGATATGACTGCGATTGTCACTATTAACATAATTGAAGAAACGATTGTATGAAGTTTTTTGACCGGTCCGTAACCTTCATCCACATCAATTTCCGCAATAACTCCCCAGTTAAGTTCCGGAATCCATTGCCAGAAACCCAGCACCTGCGTGCCTCGATAATCCATGTATCCCTCTCCATCATATCCACTATTTCCTTTCAGGCACGATTCAACGCTTCTCGTAAATTTTCCTGTCGCAGTATCTGTTACTCTGAGTTCGAGAGTCGTTCTTTGCCGGACGATCCCAAAATCTTTTAGGTCTTTTAAAAACTTGGATTCAGAAATCATAAATCCGTTTTTATTGATCAGATATGTCTCTCCAGTTTCCCCCAGGCGGACGCTTCTCATGAGTTTGCTGATCTCCATTACATCCACCCTCAGACATACCATGCCAATAACCTTATGCTCATAGATAACCGGAGCGGAGATATAGAGGGTTGGCATACCAAGTTCGAGTTTTCCATATTCATTTTCCAATGGAATCACAGAAGGCGAAATATCCGATACAAAGGTACCGCCGCTGACGGCCTTTTGGAAGAATTCAAACCCTGCCACATTGGTAATTACTTTCCCGGTCGAGGTTGTAACCTTTAGATCCCCGTGACGGTCACAAATGAAGATCTCTTTATAGCCGTAAACCTCTCTGAGGGTATTTAAATGGTGGAGCAGTCTATAAAAATTTTCACTCCCCTCGGATTTATATATGACGCCGGGTACATTAGGGTTTTCGGCAACAATCCTGGCATCTGCCTTTCTTTCCTCGATCCATCGCAAAATGAGTTCCGTCTGCTTGTGACCGACGCCTTCGAGGTTTTGTATCAGTGCGTCCTGTAACGCCTTTTTCTCGGTGGGATAAACAAATATCCTCATGATAAAAATAGGAAATACGGAAAGCAGGATTGAAAAAATGATGATCTTAGTTCGTATAGATTTGTAAGAAGGAATATGAAATTTCCTTAGTATTTGAAGGAAGATATTTTTTGGGATTACATATTTTTGCAGGATCTGTTTTATGGGAGTATTCATTCTATAAAATAACAGATTCCACGAATTATTTCTATTGGGATTTATTTCTGACAAAAGAAGGGATGTTCTTCATGTATTGCTCTATCAGTTCAACAGTAATTTCTGCAACACCATCTTTCGCGGCATAGGACTCAATTGCTTTTTTGGCCCTGCCCCGAACAAATATTGGCGCTTTCTCCAGGCGTTGTTTCGCCTCTGCTGTCCATCCCGGTGACGAAGGAGTTTCTCTTTTTGCCGACTCGTCGGATGCCTTCAGATATGCCTGGAATTTCGTAACGATACCCTCATTTCTGGCAGTTCGTTCACCAAGAAACGTCTTAATCTGGTCGATGACTTCTTTTTTGTGCACACTCTTCAGCTTTTCTTTGGCCTTGTCCCAGGCATCCATACGGAGTTCGTCGAATCCGATATTTTTGATGCGCCTGGAAGCAAGCTTCATAGACTCATCCCTTATTTCGGAGAGGAACTTAGAGGTAATTTCCCTGTAACCGTGCAGACGCGCCTTTTTCTGCATGAGCTTGTAAATGCCGGGCCGTACAAAGTCAGGAGCATGTTCCACGCGTTTCCGGGCCTCTTCAGTCCATGGTATCTCTTCGTTCTCTTGTAACTGGCTATTATTTTCAATAAGATGTACGTCTTTATTTCCATTCATAGATTTTGGGAATGCCGTCTTCCTGTTTGCCGTCATTTCTTCACGTGCAGCCTTCATTACTTCTAATGTTATTTCCTGATGATTATTTTTTGCAGCAAAGCGTTCTACATTTTTGATGACCATGCCTCTGCCAAAAGAAGGGATTTGTTTGAGGATATTTTTTGCTTCAGGACTCCAGTTCATAGTGAAATTCTCTTCTGTGCCAAACGTTTCCGATGTGGACAGACGGATGACCTTGTCCCCGTATTTCCCGGGGGTATAATTACACCATGCATCCTCGTCCATTTGATTTCCCGTTGTAGCCAGCGCCCGCGCGCGGCATCCCTTGCAAATATCCATAAATTCGCATACACCGCACCTGCCGTTGAGGTTGACAAACCGCAGGGTTTGGAAATCTGTGGTATCTTTCCAGATTTCTACAAAACTCCTTTCTCTCACATTTCCAGACACGTTGGGCATATAAGGACAGGGAGTGATATTGCCTTCCGGTGTAATCCTGCAATAGTGAGTGCCGGCGGGGCACCCGCCCGCATACGCCCTGATGAGTGGAGAAGAGGTATCGTGTTCATAGACAATTCTTCGGTAGTGGGGAGCGCATTTTGCCCCTACCATCATCTTTCCATGATATTTTATTTGTATGTCATAAAGCCGGTGCAATGCCTGGTCGTACTGTTGTGGCGTAATATCCGTCAGGTCTTGTCCCTTTCCGGTACACACGAGAAAAAACAGATTAAAAACCTTTGCGCCGAGGTTGTAAGAAAATTCAACAATATTGGGGATTTCATTAAAATTTTCTTTGGTGACTGTGGTTTGTATTTGGAACTCGATACCCTGTCTTCGACATGCCTCGATTCCATTAAGGGTGTCGTCCCAGGCGCCTGAAATTCCCCTGAATGTATCATGTCTTCCGGGAACGATAGAGTCAAGACTGATGCCAATTCCCGTTACCCCGCTTTCCTTGAGTTTCTTTGCAATATCATCGTCGATCATATTCCCGTTAGTTCCCAGCACTACCATCATTCCTTTCTGAGAGGCATAAGAGGATAGGTCATAGATGTCTTTTCTTAATAAAGGTTCCCCGCCCGTAAGTATCAATAACAGGTTGGGATTAAGCTCTGCCATTTGATCTATGAGCTTATAGCCTTCCTGGGTGCTGAGTTCACTGACAGATTGATTGGTTAAAGCATTTGTATCAAGATAGCAATGGCTGCAGCGCAGGTTGCACCGATAGGTCGTGTTCCACGAGATTGCGTATGGTTTGTAATCCATTTGTAATAATACCTTATTAACACGGAGTATTTTAGGAAAACAACGACAAATGATATATCATAGTGATTTAAAAAACAACACATTTTATCTGTTGTGTAATAGATTTCGGTAAACTAAAATATGCTAGTTTTTAATTTCCCGGATGTTCGTTATTATTCTCGAAATATTATTGAATTCTATTTATAATAATTTCAGAGTTAATGATGTGAATTAATATTCCATGGCTCCTTTTTAAAGGGGAATAATTTTCTGAGGGAGTGTGTACCATTAACGCGCCAAAAGTAGGTTTAAAACGACTCGAAACCGTATGGTTCCAGGTAACGGGTACCCTTTGTAATTTACAGTGCACTCATTGTTTTATTTCTTGCGGGCCGAAAAATAAAACACATGAGATGTTAACCGTAGATACTGTCCGGTGGTACTTGAAAGAGGCATCAACGCTGGGAGTAAAAGAGTTTTATTTTACGGGGGGAGAGCCATTTCTGCATCCTCAGATTGCGGACATTATAAGCGAGACATTGAACTACGGTCCGGCAACAGTTCTCTCAAACGGCACTCTGATAACAGATGCGGTTGCACAAACCTTTAGCCAGATATCTCGTAATTCCAAACATAAATTGGAATTCAGAATAAGTCTTGAGAGTCCTATTGAGGCAGAAAATGACCAGATACGGGGTAATGGCTCTTTTCAGAGGGCGGTTAAGGGTGTTCAAGCCTTGTTATATGTGGGTTTCAACCCTATTATTACAACTGATGACTGGACAAAATACGGAAAGTTTGCAAAAGAAACTGATGCGGACTTTAGGTCATTGATAGGTACTCTTCGTGCTCCACAATTAAGGTTAAAAAAACTACCCTTAGTCCTTCTGGGACGTTGCGCCGAACTAATCAGACCTTACCACGAGGATGAACGAGTTACCGGGAAGTGTTTTGATAACTTTGATATAAATAACCTCCAGTGCGCCACCAGCCGTATAGTAACCAGTAAAGGGGTCTTTGTTTGTCCCATACTTATTAACGACACAAAGGCGTGGATGGGCTGGACATTAAAAGAATCCCTCAAACCGTATACGATGGAATCACCCGCTTGTTATACCTGCAGGACGTCTGGATTAACCTGCAAAAATGACGATTCCGTTTCATACGAAACCCGTCTCTCTCAAAATGATGAAGAAGTAAAGGTTATTGAGAAAGAAACCGTCAGGAAATCAGTTAACAAATTTTATAGTACTGCTGCCGCTCATACACAAAAGGAGCTGTGTTGTCCTACCAATTACGATTCTGCAGATTTATCCCATATCCCCCAGGAAGTATTGAATATTTCTTATGGATGCGGCAGTCCCATGACATTGGCTCAGATTGAATCAGGAGAGAGCGTGCTGGATTTAGGCTCTGGCGGAGGTGTGGACTGTTTTATTGCTTCCAAAATGGCCGGCGATAGAGGGCGAGTTGTAGGCATTGACATGACAGATCAAATGCTGATTAGAGCCAATGCATCAAGAGAGAGCGTCGCAAAGAAACTTGGCTTTGATAATGTGCTGTTTATAAAAGGGTTTTTGGAAGAAATACCCCTGACAAATGAATGTATTGATGTCGTTACGTCTAATTGTGTAATCAATTTATCCGACCAGAAGGAAAAGGTTTTTCGGGAGATATTCAGGATATTGAGAAAAGGGGGCAGATTTGTCATATCCGATATTTTCTCCGAAAGGGATGTTCCTTTGTTCATGAAACAAAATACTAAATTATGGAGTGAGTGCATATCCGGGGCAATTACAGAAGTTGAGTTTGTTAATAAAATAAAGGCAATGGGTTTCTATGGACTGGAAGTCATTAATCGTTATCCTTACAAGAAAGTGGAGGGATTTCAATTTTACTCGATAACCATAAAGGCATACAAATTTAATAAATCAAAGGAATGCGAGTATAAAGGGCAATATGCTATCTACAAGGGGCCTTTCAGCTTTGTTTCAGATGATGATGGGCATACCTATCCCGTAGGAACTCCTGTGGAGGTATGTACCGATTCGGCATGGAAGCTTTCGAATCCTCCGTATAAAGGGATGTTTATTGTGTCGGATATACAGAATTTAGATGTAGGGAAACCATGCGGACCTGAATGCTGTTAGTAAAAAGAGAGACAGATACAGAAAAGGAAAAATGTCTTAAATGTTTCATAGGGGAAACAATAAAGTGGTAGAGATAAAACCTGTAACTGGAAAAATTGATGCAGTAGTGAATGTACCGGGTTCGAAGAGTTATACAAACCGTGCGCTTATAACGGCGGCGTTAGCAGATGGGGAATCCACAATAACCAATGCCCTTTTTAGCGATGACACCAAATATATGGCGTCCGGCTTGAATGCGTTAGGGATACCCATCAAAGAAGATCCAAATGCTAACAGATTTATCATAAACGGTAAAGGTGGAATCATCCCGGCGAAACAGGCAAATCTGTTTATCGGCAATGCAGGGACTGCCATGAGGTTTTTAACTGCCATGCTAACCCTGGGTAACGGGGTTTATGAAATTGACGGTATCGAGCGTATGAGGCAAAGACCGATACAGGATTTGCTCGACGGTTTAAAACAGCTTGGTGCTGATGTCGTGTCTAAATTTAATAATGGTTGCCCGCCTGTATTAATTCAGGGGATCGGATTACAAGGCGGTTCGGCTGTTGTGAATGGAGATTTGAGCAGCCAGTATTTTAGCGCCCTGCTTATGACAGCGCCTTATGCAAAAACCGATGTATCGATAATAGTAAAGGGTGACCTGGTTTCGAAACGTTATGTGGATATGACGATAGCGTTGATGCGTCAATTCGGTGTGAACGTTGAAAACAACAGTTACAAAACGTTCTTTGTAAAATCTGGACAACGGTATAAGGCTTTACGGTATGAAGTTGAGGGGGATGCATCAGCAGCTTCGTATTTTTTTGCGTCCGCTGCCATTACAGGTGGAAAGGTGAGGGTTGTGGGTATTGGAAGTAATTCCTTGCAAGGGGACATACATTTCGTAGACGTTTTGAAAAGTATGGGTTGTAAGGTTACAAATAATGCCAACTGGATTGAAGTACAGGGTGATTCGCTGCACGGGATAGATGTTGATATGGGTGATATGCCGGATGTGGTGCAAACACTGGCCGCTGTGGCGGTATTCGCCCGTGGTAAGACGCGGGTAAGAAATGTAAAAAATATGCGCATAAAAGAGACAGACCGTATTGCTGCGGTGGTAAACGAACTGAGACGGATGGGCATTTCGGCGGTAGAGTATGAGGATGGCTTTGAGATCGAGCCGTCTCCACCAAGGCCGGCAGAGATAGAAACCTATGATGACCATCGTATGGCCATGAGTTTTGCGTTAATTGGGCTGCGTGCAAAGGGGATTAAGATAAAACACCCCGAATGTGTATCAAAAACATTTCCCGATTATTTTCAGAGGTTAGAGGTATTACGAAGATGAATTTTTACCACAAAGGCACAAAGGGGTTGACAATAAATAATCTGAACAAGTTTGTTGTCCGATACTTTGAAGATCAGGCACTGTCAGGGCTAAAGCCCATCCCCGTTTTTACGAGGACGAGTTCAGATAAGACCATCACTAACCCCAGCCTTAAGGCTGGGGTTAGTGGGTACACGCCATACCGGAGCTTTAGCCCTAATGGCACAACAACACGGAGTTGTTCATGTCATTTATTGTCAATCCCAAAGGTTTGTACTGGGTAATAATAACTTCTTCCCCACGGTCTTTGTGCCTTTGTGGTTAATTAATATTTACCTATGATTACATCAGATGCTAATGAAAAATATATAGTGCTTGCCCTGGAACTGGCTGAAAAAGGGCGGGGAAGGGTAGAACCAAATCCCATGGTAGGCGCTGTGCTTGTAAAAAACGGTCAAATTATAGGGAAAGGCTACCATCAGGCATTCGGTGGGGCGCATGCCGAGATTCATGCAATACATGAGGGTGGAACGAACAGCAAAGGGGCGACACTCTATGTGTCTATGGAGCCCTGTGCGCATTACGGCAAGACGTCGCCTTGTGTTGATGCAATTATTAAGGCAGGTATTACAAAGGTAGTAGCGGCAGTTATTGATCCAAACCCTATTACTTCCGGCAAGGGGATACACATGCTGAAAGGTGCGGGAATTGAGGTTGTGGTGGGTGTAATGGAGGCGCAGGCAAGAAGACTCAACGCCCCTTTTTTTAAGTTAATGCAACAGGGGTTGCCGTACATAACCGTAAAATGGGCGATGTCAGTTGATGGCAAGATCGCCACACATACGGGAGAATCCAGGTGGATCACATCTGAAGAATCGCGGGAATATGCGCATAAGATTCGTGGGCAGATGGACGGTATTTTGGTGGGAATCAATACCGTAGTGCGGGATGATCCGTTACTGACCTGCAGGATTGAAGGGGGACGAAATCCGAAGAGAATTGTCGTGGACAGCAATGCCGCACTTCCTCTAAATTCACGTCTTTTAAGCACAATCAATGAAAGTGAAATAATTGTTGCGGTAAGTAAAAATCCGCAGCTGAGTCGCATTCAGAAACTTGAGCAAATGGGATGTCGTATTGTTCAAACAAAAGATATGAATGGTCGGGTAGATTTAAAAGAACTCTTTCAGCGACTTGGTGAAATGAAGTTAACGAATATTCTCGTGGAAGGGGGCAGCAGGGTTATTACCTCTGTGATAGAAGACCGGCTTGCTGATAGGGTGATGGTTTTTGTTGCGCCAGTTATTATAGGGGGCGAGGGGGCGAAATCACCCGTGCTTGGAACAGGCATCAATAAAATGAGCGAAGCTGCAGAAATTACCGAAATTATGGTAACAAGACTTTCAAACGATATTGTTATTGAAGGTACTTTGAAATACAGTAGCTGACAAATATTGTCTTGTAAGGATAATACCCGCGATGAAACCACAGTCGTCATACTGCTTCAGAGTGGCACGACAACTGTGGTGTTTTTAGTTTCAGTAATTGTAATGACTGCAACTGTGAAATTTTAATCTTGAGGCTGCTTGGAAAGTAACATCGGGGAATACATTTGGCAGTATATTCAATCAACCATTATAAGTTATCCAGTTCACCGTCTTCGTCGTCTAATGCCCTTTCAATCTCGAATTCAATCTCTCTTCTGGGTTCTAGCACCAATTTTTTATATCTTTCCTTAATAAAAGCCAACCGTTCGGTTCTCTTTCTCTGATTATCCGTAGAATAATTAACATCTAAAATCATTGCAAAACATCTCCTCAAAAACTTTACAAAAGAAAATAACAAACAAAACACAAACTTACAAATTTCGTTGAAATTATATATTCAACTGCACTAATGTCAAGCCCAAATTGAATAAATATTTTTCCCATGCAATGACAATTGCATGAGCATATCTCAACGCAATAAATTTATTTCTTTTCCTCTTTATGCATAAAATAAAAAACCCCTGGAAATCTGTTTAAGACTTCCAGGGATTGTTTGCGCAGTTGCCCTGAAAAGACCGGCTTTATTCTTGTTTTTTCCCTTTAAATTTGCCGGTATAGCTTAATGTTGTGGTTTTTTGAAAAAGAGTAAAATAGGCATCTACCGTGCCTTTTATTTTTCCGCTCATGCGATTGTTTTTCACTTTTCCTTCATATTTTTTCATCGTTAGACTTTCGATAGTCACCTCATAACCTGCCTCTTGAAACAACTCCTCGAATTTAGATGATAAATAATCTGTGTTATATTCAAAAGACACCTTTTTGCCTTCCTGGGTAACACTTCCTACCGCCTCGTCTTCGACATAAACGGTGCCATCTGAAATAGTGATATCAAATTCATTTGTACCGCATGTCTGGCCAGTGGATGCATTGACACAAAATCTTTCCGTTGTAGACCATGTACCATCCAGGTCGTTACTTTCATCTATCGCCGCTTTTGCATCAGACAGAAGTCCATAATTTGAGAAACACACTAAGGACGCTATAACGACCATAACAAAGAACACGATGTTTTTCATGGACTATATCTCCTTAAAATGTGATAAATGGAAATCTAACAATGCATTGCCTCAGACTAATAAAAAATTTGTAACCACAGATTTCATTGATTACACAGATAAAAATGTACATAATCTGTGAAATATAATTTAATACGAGGAATTTCGATGTTACGCAATTGTAGCGAGAGATTTATCTCGTCTGAAGCAACTAAAAAGGTAATCAATAGAAATAGGCGACAGGCAACCGAATTTCATAAATTCTCAGATTTTATATCTTCTGTGTAATCTGCGAAATCTGTGGTTCTTTCCGTAAATGGGTGTATTTTGCTCATATAAAATCGCAGGGAGGATACCTCATTTGAATAAACATGTCAAGTATTTTTACAAATTTATACCCCTACCTGAACGAGTGGTTGTTCCTTTATTCCCATTCAATCGTACTGGGTGGTTTGGTGCTGATATCATAGACCACACGATTGACGCCCTTGACCTCGTTGATAATACGACTAGAAATGATTCCCAGTGTTTCGTGAGGGATGTGGCACCAGTCGGCAGTCATAAAATCTGTTGTTTCCACAGCGCGTATGGCTATGACGTTTTCGTAGCTTCTTTCGTCTCCCATAACTCCCACAGTACTCATGGGGAGCAGTACGGCGAAACACTGGGCAATTGAGCGGTAGAGTCCTGCCTTGCGTATCTCTTCGATAACAATCTTATCGGCGCTGCGAAGGATATCTAAGCGTGGCTTTGTCACTTCGCCAATAATCCGAATGGCCAGTCCCGGACCCGGGAAAGGGTGACGCCAGACAAGTTCTTCCGGTAGTCCAAGCTCTTCGCCAATCTTGCGCACCTCGTCTTTAAATAAAAACCGCAATGGTTCCACAAGTTCAAATCCCAATTCGGCAGGCAGGCCGCCTACGTTGTGGTGACTCTTAATAGTTACTGTAGGGCCTCCATGAGCGGGGATGCTTTCGATGACGTCAGGATAGAGCGTCCCCTGCGCCAGGAACTTTGCCTGAGATATTTTTTTGGCCTCTTCCTTAAAAATCTCAATGAATTCATGACCAATAATCTTCCGCTTTTTTTCAGGATCGGTTACGCTTTTCAGCTTTTTGAGAAATCTCTCCCGCGCATCAATTGGATGCAGGTCTACCGTGAAATTATTCTTAAACGTATTGATAACCTCCTCCGCCTCATAATTCCTCAAAAGGCCGTTATCGACGAAAATGCAGGACAGGTGATTCCCGATGGCCTTATGGATAAGCGCTGCCGTGACGGCGGAATCCACCCCGCCCGATAGTCCGCACACTACACGCCCATCTTTGACCTGTTTACGGATGTCAGCTACAGAATTTTCTACGTAAGAATGCATCTTCCAGTCACCCGTACATTCGCAAATTTCATATAGAAAATTCCGGAGGATCTTACTTCCCTGCGGGGTATGGGTAACTTCGGGGTGGAACTGCACACCGTGGAATGGTTTCGTTTTGTGCTTCACAGCGGCAAAAGGACAATTTTTGGTGAATGCAAGAGATTCGAATTCTGCCGGTAATTCAACCACCTGGTCGCCGTGACTCATCCATACGGTCGTGTCTTTGGAGAGTGATTTGAATAATTTGCTGTTGTCATTAACGGTGCAGGCCGTCCTTCCGTATTCACGTGTAGCTGTGGGCTGCACCGTGGCTTTTAGCATCTGACATCCCAGCTGCATACCGTAGCAGATGCCTAAAATGGGTATTCCCAGTGTAATAATTTCTTTGTCACACCCCGGGGCGTTCTTTACGTATACGCTTGCAGGACCGCCGCTAAGGATGATGCCCTTTGGGCTGGCCTTTCGGATCTCTTCAGCAGTAATCTTATGAGACACAATCTCGCTAAATACGTTATTCTCTCTCACCCGCCGTGCAATGAGCTGGGCGTATTGAGAGCCAAAATCGAGTATGAAAACTTTTTCCTTATTCTCTTCAATCATTTCATTTTCCTGGATGTAAAGTAGTTGTTGTAAAAATTCCCAATCTTTCTTTGCGCTCTTTTAATTATTCCTGGACTCGAATTCTATGAACCTCTACCACAAATAATTTCCCCTTGTAATGATTCATACTAATATAGGAACACAAATAACCTTTCAACCTTGTAATAAGCTGTGGAATGATTTCGGGATGATTTTTTACTTGCAGGGAAATAATACCTTTAAAGTTTGCAGGAGGATAACTCACTATATCCGCAAAATCTCCGTTTAATGAAATCAATATAGAATCGAGTTCCTGTGCTTTTGAGATTACAATTTGATCGGCTGAATCTGGAGGAATATAATCTCTTAATCGAAATACTTCGTTACCTGCATCTTGAAGTGATTTGATTATAAAATTGGATATGCAGTGGCCCGCAAAGAATCTTAAAGCCATTAAACCGAGACCTCAAATTCAGACAAATGACGGGCATAATCCAAACAGGCAGCAATTTGTTCTTTAGTAATATCAGGAAATTCTCCTATGATCTCTTCAGAGGTTTTGCCCGCCGCCAAATATCCAAGGATAAGACTAACAGGAATTCTAGTTTCCTTAATCCTTGGTTTACCCCTCAACACATCGGGTGTGCTCACAATATGATTTCTCCAATCCATTTCCTTCATATATTACACCAGCCTTTCTCTATTGTCCTTATAAAATCTTTCTTTGCGCCCTTTGCGTCCCCCCCATTTTCATGAGGACAAGCTTTTACGGAGAATTTCCATGCCTTAAACTAATGAGATTCCAGTATAACTTCCTTTTCACAAAAGCGACTTTTATCTTTTGTTATAAACAATTTTTATGAATTACGAAGGTGTGTCCCACGCTTCTATTTTGAGATAAAACAGATTTATACACCCAAATCCATTGTTAATAATCTTATCACATTTTCAGGCAATGGAAACATTTTTTCCTCTTTCTCTGCTTGGTCGAGATTTGTTTCATCGCCATTTTCATCGCGGAAGATAAAGTCAATCTCTTTCTTCACAAAAGCCGCCAACACAGCATAATTATAACAAATTTATTCTGGCATCTGTTTTCTGGCTAATTTGCTGATTTTTATAAAACGTCTGGCAGTTACATTTTTAATCTGAGTAATTAAAGAGTTTTTCCAGTCATTAACAAATTTTGGCGAATAAATATAAACAATTAATTTATTTTGTTCTTCTTCTTTTAATTTTTTTGTTATCTCACATAAAGCGTGTCCTGCAATCCAACGGACATATGTATCCATATTATTATTGTTAATAATCGATATAAGTGATTTAACAGCCGTTTTTGACCCTATTTTACCCAAGGCATAGGCTGCTCTTTCATGGATATCGGTATCCTCGCCCATATTTTTAAGGATTGATATGAGTGGTTCAACTGCTTTTTTCGAACCTATTACACCCAAAGCATTGGCTGCCCACCGACCAACGTACCAATCTTTAACCTTAAGGATTGATATAAGTGGTTTGGTTGCCTTTTCAGAACCTATCTTACCTAAGGCATAGGCTGCCCACCGGCCAACGTACCAATCTTTAACCTTAAAGATTGATATGAGTGGTTCAATTGCCTTTTCTGAGCCTATTTCACCTAAGGCATCAGCTACACTCCTACGGACATCTTTGTCTGTAGAACTATCTTTAAGTATCGCTATGAGGGGTTCAACTGCCGTTTCCGAACCTATTTCACCTAAAGCGTAGGCGGTACTCTTACGGACATTGTTATCAGTAATAATATTTTTAAGTATCGATATGAGGGGTTTAACAGCCTTTTCTGAGCCTATTTTGCCTAAGGCATAAGCTGCACTTTTACGGACATCCTTGTCTGAATTGCTATCTTTAAGGATCGATATGAGGGGTTCGATTGTTTTTTCCGAACCTATTTTACCCAAAGCATCAGCTACAATCCTACGGACATTTTTGTCTGTATAACTATTTTCAAGGATCGATATGAGGGGTTTAACTGCCTTTTCAGAGCCTATTCTACCTAGGGCATCGGCTACACTCTCATGGACATACATATCAGCATCCTTGTCTTTAATGACCGATATGAGGGGTTCAACTGCCTTTTCAGAGCCTATTTTGCCTAAGGCATAGGCTGCACTCTCACAAACATCTTCTGTATTCTTATATTTGAGAATCGATATAAGTGGTTTAATTGCCTTTTCTGAGCGTATTTCACCCAAAGCATCGACTACCAATCGACCCATATCTGTATCTGTATCTTTGAGAATCGATATGAGGGGTTTAACAGCCGTTTCTGAGCCTATTTTGCCTAAAGCATAAGCTGCACTTCTACGGACATCCTTGTCTGTGTTGCTATCTTTAAGGATCGATATGAGGGGTTTAATTGCCTTTTCAGACCCTATTTCACCCAGGACATCGGCTGCCCACCGACCTACATCCGTATTAAGAAGTGTAATCAGTTTCTCTATTAACTCTGAATCCGATATTTTTATCAGGACATGCCTTGCTTCTTCATTTTCTATATTTTTCAATAATTCATCAATCAGTCCTTTAAACTCAGAGCGTATCCCTTTGTATTCACCAAGGCACGAGCCGGCTAAATAAAGGTCATATTTCCTGATGGTTTTTATCAGTGCTTTTGCTGTCTCTTCATCGAGCAACCCGACGGTAAAGACGACGGTCTCATCCCAGCGTTTGTACTCAAGGCATTTTTCCAATATATCCTGATCAATACGATTATTCCTACAGAGTATATTTTTTAGATAGATCGCCGCAAGGTATTCCTGGAATGATTGGTGTGTGTAAGCAACTACCGCCTCCCCTTCCTTTTCCACAAGATTATGGGTAACACTCCATGATGTTAAGTCATCTAGCTGTTTCTTATCATCACGGAAAAATTCATATCCCATTTTCAAAGGGAATGAACCGAGGTGATTATTTGCTATTGCCTCGTAGGAAAGCCTTGCCAGGTCTTCCTGGATTCTTATTGCAGTTGTGCAGGCGGAGGACTCGCCTTTCTTATCACGCTCCCATTTTTCAAAAAGATAGCTGATAAATGTTGTGTAAAGTGACGTGCGATTCTTTATCTCAGAAAGCCTGTCATTTAAAAGAAGTGTTTTAACCATCTTGAGTAGAATGGGTACACTTAACAGGTCATTATTGCGGCTGAGTATTGCCTGAAAATCTTCATTATTGTAATATTTCCCAACGTATTCTTTAATTTTTTTGTTATCAAGGAGTTGAATTTGCAAGTATTCGTATTTTGGATCAAGGTCTTTCTTGATCCATTCATAGCCAATGGGTCTGGTAGTTAGAATAATTTTGTTCCTCTCTCCAAAGACGTCTTTATGCTTTAAGCTATTATTAATATTGCCATATTTTCCTATCTGGTCTAAACCATCAAGGAGAAACAAAAACCGTCGCCCCTCTGCGTCATATTTATTGAGATTATATCGCGTATCAAGAAGGGAAAAGAACGCATCCCTTGTTTGTATCTGTGAGACGTCCTTAATCTGAATAAAGAGGGGGATGTATTCTGCATTTTCGCATTCCGAGCAGACCTGTTTTGCTATCCAAAGCAAGAGTGAGGTTTTCCCGATACCAAGATCTCCAACAACCATGTAATCTCGTTCGCTATTTACAATCTCCTGGACAGTGATTGAGTCAAAGCAATATTCCTGTTTTTCCGATAGTTCATCGGGATTAAAAGCAGGGTTGGGGTTACTGTGGGGGAATTTCTCTTTGGATGGATCGTGCCGTTTTCTTCTTATCTGAATATGAGGTACAATATATTCGTTCATTCTAAACTCTTTTTAAGCTCTTCATCATACCTTTTTGCTAATTTGTCAAATAGCTCACGTAATGGCTTTTTTCCTGTGGTTGGTAAACTGGTGTTAATTATATTCCCGTTTCCTTGAATTACCGTTGTTCCGGGACTATTTGTAATAGACAGATTTTGCTGCATCTCTTGTTTTTTGTCAATAATTTCAGGTTTTTGGCTTATTCTTGGTTGTGGCTTCCCATCCGGTTTCTGGGGTGGTAGTTTTACCCTTTTCCACAAAGGTCTCCATATCATGCCAGGCTCACTTTCACTATCCGGACCCGCCCAGATAATCGGGAGGGTGTTATTTGGGACGTTGTGGGGAAAGATAAATAGGCTTTGAGAATCTTCATATCCTAAAGGATGATCCGGATATAATTGATTGCCATACTTCTCGCATATCTCTTTTAGCCGTTTTCTCAGTTTGGGATCAGGGAAATAACAGGAATTATCTGAAAACGCCTTGTATTCCTCAGATACTATTTTTGCTGAAATAACCTTTTCAAAACCAGCATTTTCTTCTACCTTTCTTAAACCTTTTTCAAAGGCTACGAGATTTGCATAGTATTTTTTTATATTTTGGGGAATTGTGGAAAGTTTTTCCTCAAAAAAACTTATTGCCTGATCTCCAGAGCCTATTATGTCATCAATGAAAACCAGCGCTTTGATATCAGCTAAGTTAATATTCGTAAAGGGTTCATATGGGAAACATTTTTGGGAAATTTTCAGTTTCTTGCGAATGCTATACAAGAAATTACCTCCGCTGGCACTGGGGGAATTGCCTAAGGGATAGAACCTTACTCCTGAAAAATCGTTATTAAATATTTTCTTGAGTTCCTCTGATAAAAACCCTAACCACTTTTGAATTTGGACATAAGAGAAGACTTCAACCTTCTCAAGAATAAACACCATATCGTCTTGTTCAGAAGGCTCAAAATTCTCAAACCAATCCTTAACTTCTGCCTTTTTTGCCTCTACTACTATCCCTGCTGATTTCCATTTTTTTAATACAGCATCAATACGTTGATCACGTTCGTTGATACTTTTTTTCTTGTTGGACATAAATTCTGTTGTAATATTCTTTAATATGGTTGAGTTTTTCTTTTGCTGATTCAACTCTTTGAAATTATTTATATATCATGCCAGGATATTTCGTAAGTAATGAATTGCATAAATTTCATCCTTGCCTTTATTAGCTTGCGTCCTGTGTCTTGCATTCAGTATTATGTATTCCAAATATTGAACTTGCATGCCGTTAATTTACAGTAATACTATGCAAATTTGGTTTATCATACTTAATCAGAATTAATTGAAAATGGCAATGAAAAATATTACCTATGAGATACCAAAAAACAATAAGGAGGTATTTCTCTATCCGGCTTTAGACCGTATTCCAGGGTTAATACTGGAAAACAGACGTAAAATACATAGTTATACATTTGAAATCAACGGCATCCCGTTTCAGGAATTCAGAGATAAAATCCGCATGGCTGTGGTACGCAAGGCGGTATGTTATACAAACGGGATCAAATCTTTAATTAGGAAAGACCCATCTGCACAACACCGATATGAACGGACCGGCATGCGAAAAGAGACGTCATTGCAAGCAGCACAAGACAAATTATGCATCAATGAATTGACACTCGATTATGAGACTATCAAAAATATTCCAATTATTCAGACGGGCCATGAGCCTGTTTTTTACCATCCTGGGATATGGATTAAAAATCATCTTATCCACTCATTGGCCAAAAGACTCGGCGGCATCGGCGTAAATATGATAGTGGACAACGATGGTTGTAATATGGGCTTTATGTACGTGCCGATTTTGTCAGAAAAATCAGCATCTGTTGAGAAGATATCACTTGTAAAGAATAAAGACCATATGGCGTACGAAGAGATTGTGATAGATGATTTCGGATCGATACTCCAATTCAAAGAAGAAGTTATTGCCCTGCTTTGTAAAAATGTCTTTCGTGAAGATGTAGAAACAATCATGAAAGATGTGCAGAGTATGTTTGAACAGTTTATCAATCGGATAGGGGGGTACTATCAACAAGGATGTATTGATATGGTGGGTTTAATGACTGCATCGAGAAGATCATTAGAAGAGGATTTTGGCTTAGAAAACCTGGAAGTTCCTGTATCATGGATGTGTGATACAGACGGGTTCTATCATTTTTTATTGCACATTTTATATGATGCTGGCCGATTTGCCAAAATATATAACGATAAATTGTCTGAATACAGGGGCATTCACAAAATTCGCTCAAAGGCTAACCCTCTGCCGGATTTGAAGGTTTTGGATGATTCAATTGAATTACCTTTTTGGGTATGGAAGGCAGGCGAACAACGAGCCAGGTGTTATGCCTTGAATAATGGTGATGACATAAAGATTACAGATGGAATTGATACTTTGGTTATTCTGAAAAAAAATGGAGATTCAGGGGAAAACATATCTAAGTTGAAGACGTTAAGGGAGTCCGGTTTTAAGATACGTCCACGTGCGATCACCACAACAATATTTGCGCGTCTACTCTTTTCGGACGTATTTATCCATGGCATTGGGGGGGCGAAGTACGACACCATCACTGATGAAATTATAAAAGAATTTTTTGACATCGACCCGCCTGATTTCGTGACGATTTCTGCAACTCTCTTTTTGCCATTAGTCTCCTATGAGGTGGATGTCAAAGTATTGCTGGAGTTACAGCGGGCTGTCAGTGATATGCGTTACAATCCGGAGAAATATGCCTCAAAAGATGTTCGAAATGAACCGGAGTTTGTGAACAGGGTTCAGGAAAAGCAAAGGTTGATACAAACGATGGCTGTCAGTAACTCTGAAGAAAAAAGACGGCATTTTGGCCGGATAAAAGAATTGAATAGATTGATGCTGTCTCAGATAGACCCGGAAATACAAAAGAAGCAGGATGAAATGCAGTCGATTCATAACAGGTTGGCCTATAATGAAGTCGTAAGATTTCGGGAATATCCTGTATGCCTTTATCCTACGAAGGTTCTGAGGGAGTATATGCAGAACGTTTTTTCCTGAGCGTGAAATACAGATACACAGCGGTGATAACGCTAATCACGGTACTGATGATGATCAGGTTTGTTTTCAGAACAAGGACCGAATAGAAAGCCTCTTTGACGTCAATTTCCACCAGAAGCACCCAGTTAACGTCCCGCAGATTTTCGAGCGGCGTGTAAGCGCTGAGTACAGGGATATTACGATAGTCTTTTATCACCCTTACATCGGTATTCCCGCGAAGCGCATCCCGTACGGCATCGGTGTTGATTTCAAGTTTTAAAATAGTGTTTTGGCTGATAAATCTTGATTTCGAGCGCATAAAGTAATCGTCACCTACAATATAAATCTCACCAGTATCGCCTAACCCATCACGTTGTGATAACAGAATATCAATCCTGGAATAAGGTTCTTCGATAATAACAACACCCAGTAGTTTATTCGCAAGGTCATATATGGGGGCTGCCACCATAAATATGAAATCTTTTCCCTCTTCGCACCAGGTCAAATCAGAGAATTTAATACTATTTAACCCTTCCTTAAATATTTCGCCTATGGTAAATGAGCTGTATGCGCCGGTGCTCAGATTTGTTCCAATATATTCATCTTTTTTGACTCCAAAACAAATATTCCCGTCTGTATCAACCAGAAACATGTTCTGATAACCGTATTGCCGGAGGAAATGTTCAAGCAGAGGGCCGTAATAGGTATCTACCTGTCTGTACGAAGAGCTCTCAAAGCCGCCTGTTTGGAATGCATTTGAAAAACGTGGTAAACTCTGAACGACCAGCGGGTTTTTCGAGAGTACATTAATATCCCCATATCTCTCGTGGAAGAAGTTTTGGATTTGCATCTTTTTGATTTCGCGAACAGAAATCAAGTGGTTTATAGCTTCGTTCCTTATGGCAGGGGCAAGGGCTTTATACGTCATTGGTCCCATGATGACTAAAAACGTAAAAATTGCAATGCCCGATGCGCTGAGGATTCTATAAATAGGTTTCAATTTGCCAATTCAAGATCTGATGGATACTTGCTCCGCCGTGAGTAAATAATTGTGAATAAATTATTTTGTGGCATCAAATATTTTTACAAGATAATACAAATAAATTTAATTTTGTCAAGCTTATTAACTGATTGACTGATACGTTTCAATAAAAAAGGTCATGTCTTCAATATCTCCGTCTATTACCTCCATAGTGTAATGAGTAATTTGATTCCTTTTCAGGATACTGAAGATCCTCTCCATATCCATATCGTACTCTCTGGAAAAATGGGAATGTGTGTCACCGTCCGGATTTTTAAGGTTCCAGCTAAGGGGAGTTCGATTGGTGTTCAGATGCACGCCGATTACCTGACATTGCTTGCAAATCGTGTCAATGCCCTTATAAAAATCAAATTTGTTTAAAATAGCGGATGCCCATAGATGGCCTGTATCAAGCCAGATTGGGCAATCGAGATATATCAGGTGAGCGGGTGTCTGATTGCCGTTACCAATGCCTGGAAAGTCGTTTTCTATGCAGATGGTATAGGATGAATACCGTTCCCTGAGTTGTTTCATATGTTCTTTCACCGTATTTTGATAATTTTTGAATTCATCCGTTTCCAGGAATTTCGGGTCCATTACACGTGTGTCGTTAAGCCGGTAGTTATTATCCATCGCATCACGCAGTACCTTGCCATAGTGTGCCGGATCGTTTTTAATGGGCTTCTGGGTCATAAAAAAACCATGAAACAATGCTACGCTGCTTCGAAGCGACTGCATGACAGATGCAGTATTTTGAAATCCTGCAAGGACGGTGTTAAAATCGTTGTTGGCGAGATTAATAAAATAATCGGAAAATACGGGGGCGTGGACAGAGAACCCGACGTCAAGGTCTTTAATTTTGTTGTATAAGTCCCTGGTAACGGAGTTGTGTAACTGAACGCCAAATTCAAAACCTTGTGATTCAATATAATCCCTGCAACGTTTGATCTTTGCAAGTGTATCTCCATGATGGAAACACATGGTGCTCAGTTCTATTCTTGTACGCATCCGGTCTGAAATAACCTCATCATAAATTTCGCAATTGTTTTGAAATTAACCTTAACCTTTTCGTTAAGTATAAAGAGGACTCCGTAGATTTGCGAGTCAACTGAACAAGTAAGCCTTTTAGTATAGAAACTTTTTAGAAAAATGAAAGATGAATTCGTAAATTTATAATCCTGCATTAACGTAAGCATTATAGGACACTATTTGACCAATAGCAGGAAATATATTCTGATTCGTGACTGTTTCCACCAGCGAGGTTTGTTTTACTTGATTCTTTGAAGGTGTCTATAATTACAGATAACGATATAGCTTAGAGAATTATTGATTCCTGGAGGAATAGATGAATTAAGAAGGTACATAATTTGCGCACTTTACAATAAACTTATGGATGGTGGAAATTTTTTCCCATTTGACCTTGTTCCCGTTAAGGATCAATCATGATAGAAACATCCAGCGTGTCAGCAAGCAACAAGCCCATAGATTATGGTGTTCAACTAGGCGCCTACGACAGCGCAGAGACCTCTTCATTTAAAAACATTATTTATGATGAATTAAGAAGACAGTCTTCGGAGAAGACATCCAATTATGACACGTTGACGACACGCATTGATGGCGGGGTTGTATCCCTGCTTGAGCGCAATAATTTTGAGACACAGGCATTATATTCCGACACAAGAAAGGAAGCGTCATCGTTGTCATTAAAAGATCAATTTAGAAAATATAAAGAAGACCAATTGTTATCGAAGCCGGGGGGAGATAATTACGCCATAAACAATGGCAACGGCGTAGACCAGTCTAAATTTACCGTGAGGGTTGGAAAAGACCTCAAAGATGCCGGTGAAAATTTCATAAATATATTTAAGGATATTGGCGACGGCGCGACAATCAAATACATCGATAAAGACGGCAACATCAAGGAAGGGAAAAAGGTGGGATTCGCGGGCACGATCATTAATTTCTTTAAAGATATGGCTAGTGGAATCACCTTCGGTAAGTACACGCCCGCAGGTGAAGATGCTCCGGACAATGCCTTAGAAGCTACAAAACATTTCTTTAAGAAGATTTTTGTCGATGCTCTCTGTAAAGACGTAGTTGTAGGGATACCGAGAAGCGCTATTCATGTGGGAGAGGATGCGGTTTTCGCGTGCATCAACCTGGCAGAAACAATTCCGGATGCTACGATTGGCAATTTCAAGGTGGGGCAGAAGGCAACAACAGAAATCTTTGATGATACGCAGGTGTTTATAGACTTTGTTACGGACGTCATTCCCACGGGTGAAGCGGGATCAAGAACACATGCCTTTACGTTTAAAAAGGGTCTTAAAGGACTTCCCATTGTTTATAACATTACTTCGCCGGAGCAGGGGATGGATGATGAAAACTGGAAATATGTACGAAATACCCCTCTGAGGAAGACCATCGAGTCGGTTGCAACGTTTATCCCGATCCGAATGTAAATAATCTAATAATCTAAAATTGTATTGATATTCGCCATAATATTGATATAATTTTTTTAAAGTTTAAGCGCCAGTAGCTCAGCTGGATAGAGCATCGGATTTCTAATCCGGCGGTCGAGGGTTCAAGTCCTTCCTGGCGCGCCAAATGAAAAATATTAATATTTTTATATGCAGTGCGGTGGGCGTAGCTCAGTTGGATAGAGCATTAGACTGTGGCTCTAAGGGTCGCGGGTTCGAATCCCGTCGTCCACCCCAACTTAAATATAAACAAATCAAATACTCAAGTGGTTTGACTTGATTAATAATACCAAATAATTCTTTATTCCTTCTCGCCATAATTTTTTACCAATTCTCTTTTTAAGTATTCCACCCTTTCCCTTGCCTGCACTATTCTTAAGAAAATCAGACCACCGATATATCCAAATATCTCGGTTGATTTCTGTTCGTCTATAATGTTTGTATATGCATCTATTGCCTTATTGTTATAATTTACCTGCTCTCTCTCATATAACAAGGCCAATTCTTCATAAAGATTGCCGATCCGATACTGTGCATTCACAGGAGTTATTCCCTCAAACTTCTCTATTATTTCACCAAATTTTTCAATTGCCTCGTTATAATGTATTTTTGCACCCGCATCATCACCGATGTCATAGAGCGCCAGTCCCACATAATGATACGCCTCTGCCACTGCGTACGAATGTTCCTGTGCCTCTTTCTTGTATCCCTCCCTAAGCTCCTCCAGTATATTTTTGTATCTTTGTTCCATCGCCTCGACAAGGCTAATACTCAACGGGATATCAGCATCTTCCAGTTCATTCTGGCTTTCCAATATCACCTTTGGGAGAAGTAACTTCGACAAGCTCTCCAGGTTTAATCCCTTAACAAGATAGAGTTCGCCTACGGAATGAAATATCTTGTTTCCCGGCGCATTATGAGAATCCGATTCAATGCCTTGCTCAGACCTGTCCCGATCCCGGAAATTCTCCGGCTTCTCCTCAGAATGACAAAGGACGAAGGAATGATTACCGCTGTCATTCTGTGGAGTGGTACGACGAAGAATCTCAATTTTTGAATTTCTAAACGTCAAAATAGCGTCTATCTCTTCTCCGCTCAATCCGAATTCTTTGCTCAGGAATTGAGAAAGCTTGTAATCGCTTGCCCGATTCAATTGCTTGTATAACCGCAATAATTTGATCAGAATAGCCAATTTGTAAGAAGGCCTTTTCCCGTGCAATACAGTCCTCCTGAAGAAGATAAGCCAGGGATCTCTACTGGTAAAATTCAAACGCCCCTCGTAGCCGTAAAAAACTTCTAATGCAGTTCCCAGCTTATACCGTTCCCAGTCCTCAGATTCCCTGTAATTAAGTTCCTGGTATCTTCTGTCGATTC
>Ga0194119_10003483_pt1 | contig 25295 bp, 18 predicted proteins | sample TA2MahC100mmetaG_FD_148620 | JGI IMG/M metagenome (GOLD analysis project Ga0194119, IMG submission 148620) | Freshwater microbial communities from Lake Tanganyika, Tanzania - TA2015018 Mahale Deep Cast 100m | ecosystem: Environmental > Aquatic > Freshwater > Lake | place: Tanzania: Lake...
CAGTCCTGGCCGCCGATATCTATTACTGTGCGGGCTGAGGGCATCAGCCAGCGGGCGCCTTTAGCGTGGCAGGCTATCTCTGATCTAGCCTGGTGGATAAATGGTATTTTGTCCCTGCCGTAGCCTGTGCCTACACAGCAGTTGATATCCTTTATTGATAAACCGGTTTTTTCAAGGACGCCATTTATTGCCAGATCAGCTGATTCCCAGGGTCTCGGTTTTGATTTTAAGATTATTGAGGATAAAATTTTACCGTCTTTCATAATAACTGCCTTTGAGGTAAGGGAACCCACATCAATGCCTGCCGTAATCATATTATTCTCCTGACTTTAAGAAACTCGAGAAAGCGCTCTTCTGTTGCCTCCCATGACTGGACCCTTTCGTCAAAGGCGTCCGAGTACATGATATAGGTGGGATACCCCGCTGCTTCAGTGTCTCTGGCCAGCAGCTTTACCATACCCCAGGTGTTTCTGCATCCGGGGGTGCCGTTGTATACTATGACATCTGTGCTGTACATCTTTGCCAGAGCAAGGGTATCCTCAAGCCACATGTTAGGGGCATCATAGGGACCCCTAATGGATTTGATCATCGGCATGCGGGAGTTGATGCCTGCCAGGGTATTGATCATTGAATCGATACTTGCAGTGTCAACGCTATAGGCGGCCTCTTCTTTACCGTACTCTTTAACATGAGGAACATTTTCAGCCCAGAGGCGGCTTAATATATTTCCGCAATAGCTTATCTCCTCCCGCTCAAGCATCTGCCATAGCTGAAGGTTCTGGGCATAGTGGTCGATGTAGCAGAAAAAGGCTCTGATCTTTTCCCGGCCGCTTTTAAGACCAGGCCTTTTCAGTGCAGCGTTTTCTGAAGCATTCTTCAGCATAGATTCGAGAACTAAAGTGCATTCGGGCATTCCGGCAAAAAGAAACCGGGAAGCGTATACAAATAGGTTATAGACAACGGGTATGGGGCTTGGTATGATTCGGGCCATCTCTTCCAGCTCAGCAATAATGTTATCCTGTTTTTGAAGCTCATCTAGACAGGCTTTCAGTTTCTCAGGTTCAAGCTTTTTGCCGGTGTGCTCTTCGAGAAATTTGATCAGGGCTTTGTAGTCTTCACGGTGGTACTCGTCAGAGCGCTCTCCTGTAAGGTCAGGGGGCATATCAAGCTGAAAGAAGGGTTTATCAAGATAGGCTGAGGCGAAGGCAAAGGCGTTGGCGTTAGTGTCGCAGACTCCCGGCGAGTCGGTTACGATCAGATCGATCTCAGCGCCCACTCCCGCAAGATATGCACCGATGGTACCCCGCTGTGATGAACAGGATGTTTCAGTAAAGCCCGCCTCGTTGCAGAAATCGAGAAAATCAGCTGTGCCTCTTTTGTAGGTAAAGGTCATCATTACAGAAATCACTTCAAGGCCCACGGGGATGATATCCATGGCATAAAAGATCGCCGGTGAAAAACAGAAGGTAGTAACAGCAGTTTTAAAGCCCCGTTCTTTTGCGTGAACGATGTTTTCAAGATATTTCGCGCTCATCTCAAGAAACTTTCTGCCGGGCTCGCCGCATTCCATAATCGGTTCAACAACCCCTTTAAAATAGGGGATATACTTCAGGGTATTCTGGTACTCCTTTTCAGTTCCTGATTTCAGCCGGGCAGCGGAAGCAAAAGCGTTCCAGAGCATCCAGTCAAAGTTATATTCCTTCAACTCTTTTCTCATGGGGCTACCACCCTTCTCCCAAGTCTCTCCAGAAAGGCATCAATACGCATCTTCATTCTGCCTGTTTCGACAAGGGGGCCGTACTCTCTTTCAAGGCGCATGCAGGGTATGCCCTCTTTTTCGAGGTCTCTTTCGAACAGGCCGTTTTCTGAGCCGTGAAGGTCGCAGAAGCGGATATTTTGTAAGATCACGCCGTCTATAGCAGCGCTCTCAATTTTTTCTTTAAGGGAGAGCAGGCGGTTTTTGTAATCGCCGTACATCCTGGGGCATTCATTATGGCTGAGATAACGGGTGACAAGGGCCTCTACCGGCTCACTGTTTTCATCAACAGAGTCGCTGTAGAGCCGTGAACCGAAACAGAGATTGTCAGCGGCAACCAGGCCGCCGCTGCCTTCGATAATGCGCACCAGCTCCAGGTCATCATTGGCGCTGCCTACCAGCATAATACGGCTGCGACCGGCTATGCCAGGAGCATCATTCATCTCTGCCAGATACTCTTCAAGCATGGCGTTATAAATCTCCTTTGGTAGGGCGGTTCCCGCCAGGACCACCGCTAAGGCTTCAATTCCGGTAAAAGGGGGATCTTTCCGGGTTCTCAGGCTGTCAAACCGGGCCAGAAGGACCCTGGTTCGATTGTAGAGTCTTATTGATTCAGAAAGCTGTTCATTATTAATATCAGCCCCGAAATGAGAGTTAAGGGCGTTGATCAGCCTTTTTGTTTCCTCTGTGAACCATTTCAGAGTGTAGTCTGTAAATTTATGAGGCACCCCAAAGTGGAAGAAAAATCCGGGCACAATCCCCTCAATATCTTCTCCCGCTTTTCTCCAGCACTCGTCAAGCCTGCGCATTGAGTCGCAGCCGGGCGTAATTATAATGCCGTCAAGAAAATTAAAGTTTCCCTCCCCCGCAAGCTGAAGCATACATTTAGGCAGACTGCAGATAAACGGGCCGAAGTAGGTATCCCCGATTGTGGTATCAGCCGCGCTAAAACCCCGCACCCTGAAGGGGAAAAGTCCGGCGGCATGAAGAATCTCATCAGGGACATAGGAACAGGTGTAGCCAACAACCCTGCCGCCCCGGCTTTTCCAGTCTTTAATATACCTGTTTTCAAGTGTTGATACAGCTTCAACAAATCTATTCATAGCCCGCCACCTTTCCCTTAAGAGATTGGTTCAGATAATCAAGTGCTTCAGTCATCTCCTCAGGGTTTTCTGCTCTGGCAGATGAGATGATATCGCCGATTCCTTTCAGGATTGGTGGAAGAAGCACCGGTGCAACAGGTTTAACAGATTCAGCAATATCAGCTGCGAACAGGCTCGCGGTTTCCGCGGTTTCATGGGAATCAAGGGCTGAAAAAAATTGAGAGAGAAGACCTTTAATAATATCAGGATTAATATCATATATTCGGTTAGTGATCTCGCAAAAGCGGCTCACAGTAGAGGCAAGCTCCTGAAAGTCTATTTCAGCAAGGGCGCCGGAGATTAACGCTTCAAGGTCGTTATCGCTGAAACCCCTTTCCAAAGAATCAAGGGTATTTTCAATCCGGGCCGCTGATGAGGCGGTCTTGTTGAACTCTCTCTTCAGTTTTTCTTTGATCAGATCCGGGCTGCTGTTAAAAGCTCCGGTTATGGCTCTGTCAAGCTGTTCCCTTATTTCTCCCAGCATCAGAGAAGCTTTTATAAACAGAGGAAGATCAATCGACTCTGTTATCTCGCTGCTTATTTTTTCAAAGAGCTCAGGTAGGGCCGGGCTTCCCGGCTCACCGATCAGCGCGCTTCCGGTATGGATCTTTCTTACCAGCTCAGCAAGTTCATTAACAATGCCGCTAATCTCTTTCGTGTCAACATTTCGGATGAGAGAAATAACTACATCAGTTAGCAGGTCAGGTGCCATTCGGTTAAGGGGTGCTGCTGTTTCCCGTACTCCCCGCAGGGCAGTATTTGAAAGCGCCGGCAGCATAGAAAGAATGCAGACAACCTTTGCCGGATAGCTCCACAGCTCTTCATTTACCATTTGGATATAGGGGCCACTTTGGGCGGATGATCTGTCAAGGGCCTCTTTCAGTTCTCCAAAATCAACCGTTTCGATCAAACGCCTGAAGTTTTCCCTGGCCTCATTGCTGACTTTGTTATTGTGATCAGGGGGAGCTAACCTGGTCTCTTTTAAAGTAAAGCTTTTTATAATACTGCGGGAAACAAACCTCGCGACAAGCCGTTTAAAGGGATTGGAGCCCGCCCATGAGTCAATGAAAGCGGGAGCCGCGCCTCTGATTACTGCACGGCAGAGGTCCGTGTCAGCGGCAGAGCGGGCTATATCTTCAATCAGGTCTTTATGATCCACTTGAGTTCTCCTTGATAAAGGGCTGATTTCTGTCTGTTGGCCCCGGCTTTTTACACCTGGCTGTTATCTAATTCACTTCTTAAAGAATATCAGGTATCCGCTATTAAACTGTTTTTTCGGCTTTTGGGGTGCGCCGCAATAAACCTCTCAGAGTGCCACATGTTATCCTGACTACAGCTTTAAACAGCGAGCGGGCCAGTACCGGGTTTTCGGCGAGGGTAAGAGAGAATCTGCCCGAGGCAATTTGCAGCGCTTTCGAAAACTGATCGTGATCCAGGTTTTCTAAGTAAACATTTATAGCATCGCCACCAAACGCTTTGTTGGTCCGGGGCAGGCAGTTGTAGCCAGTAACTAAGGTGTTGCTAAGAGCGGCTAAATATTCAGGTTTGATCAGTTCCGGCAAATTGCTAGTCCTGAACAATATCAGCCATTCCTGCAGCAGCGCTATGATCGCCTCACGGTCCATATGGCTCGCCATTTCAGCGGTAAATGCCTTGAACAGTTCCGGCGGCACATTTTGCAGCTCTTTGCCCAGCTGATCGAGAAAGGCAACGAAGAAGTTAAGCCCGGGCGGGATTTGCCCGGCCAGGCCGAAGGAGAAGACCGAGTCGCTCCAAAGCAGTACCCGGGCCAGTTCTCGCCCCTTTTCCGGTTCGAGCTGATTGATGATAGCCAGCACCCGATCCTTAAAGTCAGGATCCTGCAGCAGTTTTTTAAGCTCTCCGTCGAGCGGTTTAAAAGAATTTAGATGATGGTCGCTTTCTGTCAAAGAAGCTTCCTCCTAAAGCGTTTCGCACTCGTAAAACCAGCGGGCAGTCTCCATTTGGCAGAGCTGTTTTCCGCCCATCCAGAGCTGGACAATTTTTAGATCGCGCCAGTGTTTTTCAATATCCCAGCGGCGATCGCTGCCGCTAGCTTCCATCAGATTCATAACTTTGCCGATTATATCAAGAGCCCGGTCGCAGGCAAAGTACTTGTAAACCCGCCCTTTGGTTACCAGTTCTTCATTCCAGCGTTCACCGTAGAGATCGGGGCGATCGAGCATCCGTGCATACTGGTAACCGAGAATGCGGATAATTTCAGTATCCCGGGCCAGATCAGCAAGAACCCCGGCCAGGGCGTCGTTCTCTTTCAGCGGCAGGTTGCGGTGGTAATTGGTTTCGCTAAAGTTTTTTATGATCTCAAAAACATTGAGCAGCGCCCCGCTGACGAAGGCGATACTGCCCAGGTTGCCAAAAGAGATCACTTCCTTAAAATATTTAAAATCGTCGCCGGGGCCGCAGGCGCGGTAATGGCTCGGCACGCGGACCTGATCGAACCAGATGTCGCCGTTCTTATCGGCCGCCATTCCGGCTTTTTGATAGGGTTTGCCCTGGGTAACACCGGGACGGTCAGCAGGCACAAAGATAAAGGCGAAATCATTTAAATCAGTGGAACCCGGCTTTGTTGTGCAGACTACGCCAAAGAGGCTGCAGATTCCTCCGCTGTTGGTCGGCCAGAGTTTGTGACCGTTGATCACCCACTCGTCGCCTTCAAGGCGGGCGGTGGTCTGGATGGTAGCCCCTTTGATGATCTCCATATTTTCAATATCGGCGCCGCCCTGAGGTTCGGTCATGGCGTTAGCGGCAAAAACTGCTTTTTCGGTTTGGCAGAAAAGGGGGGCGAATTCTTCGCAAAGACGACGGTTCAGATGCGGCTCGTTGCAGATCATGATCAGCGGCCAGAAGGTGACGCCAAAGGCCACAGCCATTCCGGTATCGGCCCTGGCTACTTCTTCCATCAGGCGAAAAGAGGCGCTGCCGATGTAATGTGAATGCCCCAGGCCCCAGCCGCCTAAATCTTCGGGGAAGAGCACCCGCTGCAGGCCAAGTTTGCCCATCAGCTGATCAAAGGCCGGCTCAATCAGCAGGTGTTCCTGCCAGTCCTCATCGTAGCGCCGGCGGTTGGGAATTACTTCTTCATCAGCCCACCGGCGAACTATTCTCCCAAAATAATCGTCGATCGGCGAGACAAACTCCCGTGGCCTGGTAAAGTCATCGATGGTTCGCATCGCTGCAGACCTCTCTCTCCTTAAAGGTTTGCTGACCGGTAGAAAAACCTGGCCAGATCCATTTTATTTAGTTCCCAGCTGCCGAGGTGAAGCTGCATGGTCTTGATATCGCGCCAGTAACGTTCCAGGTTCCACTCCGTGGCATAACCGGCTGAACCCATCAATTCCATGGTCTGGTTGATCGCTTTTTCGGCGGAGTGGGTAACTTGTGATACTACGCTGAGGGCGGCAACAGAGGTTTTTTTGGCACGGGCCGGCTCTTCAAGGCTGCGGCTGGCGATGATCCCAGCCAGTTGGTGTAGTAGGAGCCGATCAAGTAGTAACTCCTGGCTGACTTCAGCCATTACAGAGGCAGTAAGCGGATTGTCTTTCAGAAGGGAATTCTTACCTTTAATAACCCGGTTTTCCCCCCACTCCCGCAAGATTTCGAAAGCGGCAAAGAGTGAGCCGACGGTTACAGCAGCAACGCCTAAATAAAACCAGGATAAGAGCTGCTGCCAGCTGGTTTCTCCTCTAGATATCAGGCAGGTTTCCGGCACTGCTACCTGATCGAGTGTAAGCTTGCAGTTTAAGCTGGCAGCTAAGCCGGTCCTGGTCTGCGGTTCACCGCGGCTGAGGCCGGGGGTGTTGGCCGGTATGACGACCAGGGCCGGCTCATTTGAGCCTTCCAGCAGACAGAAGATCCCGAAGATTTCGGCATCACAACCGGCATTGAGAGGTTGCAAATTGCTTCCCTTGATGATCAAGCGATCATCAAGCTGCTTCGCAGCGGCTGGATAAGTTCTGCCCTGAAAGAGGATTTGCGGACCGGTTTTTATTTCTGAAGCGTAAGAGGGGAGGACCAGCGAACCGACGGCGCTTTTTCCCGAATCACAAAAAAGCGGCGACAGCAGCTTGCATAGCTCATCATTTAAGTTGTAATCCATGGCGAAACTGCTGCAGAGAGCAAATGTTGCGGCATATAGGTAGCCGATTCCTGTATCAGCCCGGCCGATCTGTTCCAAGGAGAGCGCTAAGGTTTGGGCCACTTCCGGCTTATTTAATCCGACGCCGCCGTATTGTTCGGGGAAAATCATCTTCTGCATTTCCAGATCCACGAAAAGCTTATGCAGTGCCGGTTTAATCAACAGATCCAGATCTTCGCGGTTTTCTAGCCTCTTGGCCATTACTTCGGTTTCAGCCCAGCGCTTTAAAGTCTGGGTCAGCAAAATATCAGATTCATGGGGCTGATCTGAAGAGCAGGGTATCAAACTGAAACAGTCCACCCTTTCCACCTCTTTCCCGGTGGTAATTAAAAAAAGCTTTGCATTTATTAATGCGGATCGTAACTTGAGTATTTTTAAATATTCAACATTATTTTGTTTCTCCCTGCACTTTGCGGATAAAAAAGTATTCTTAATCTGCTTAACCTCATGCAGGTTATGTAGATTATTAAATTAAATAATGGAGGGATATCGACAGTTACGGAGAAAAACTGTAAACATATAAAAGCAGATCAACGATACTATTGTGTTATGGTTTGAATTATAATTCTGGGTTTAAGGAGGTAGATGGGAGATGCCGCAGGTTGAGCTGAGCAGGGAGGCGCCGGATTTTACGCTTAAAGATTTCACTGGTGCAGAGTTTAAGCTTTCCGACCACCGGGGTAAAAAGAATGTTTTGCTGGTCTTAAACCGTGGGTTTGTCTGACCATTTTGCCGTGAGCATCTGGCGCAGTTGCGCAGGGATAATGAACTTTTTGTTGAGCGTGATACCCTGGTTGTTTCGATCGGCCCGGAGGACGGGAAAGTTTTTCGCCGTTACTGGGAGAAAAACGCCTTGCCCTTTAGCGGACTACCCGATCTGCATCACAGCGTGTTAAAACTCTACGGACAGCAGGTGAAGATTTTTAAACTGGGCCGCCAGCCGGCACAGATGCTGATTGATAAAAAAGGCATCTTGCGTTATGTGCATTATGGCCGTTCAATGAAAGATATTCCTTCAACCGTAGAGATGATTGCGCTGCTGGATCAGCTGCAGCAGGAGTTTGTCTGAAAAATTGTGGTTCAAGTAGAACCACAAGGGTAAAAAAAGTGATTAATTGGGGGAGTTAAGATGAAAATAGCTAAACTGATTGCCTGGCTCGGTCTGCTGGGAATGACCGCTGTACTATTGAATGGTTTTATTAATGGCAATTTCGGGGCTGATGGCGCCGCTTTGCTGGCCAACCCCTGGGGTGTGGTGTCGCTGGTTGATCTTTATGCTGGTTTTGCCCTCTTTTCAATCTGGATTGCCTTCCGTGAGCGCAGCTTTGTGGCGATCATCATTTGGGTGATCCTGATGATCGTTTTAGGTTTCTTTACCGGCAGCCTCTACGTTTTAATCAACCTCTATCGCTCAAAAGGCGACTGGCTCGAGTTTTTCCTCGGCTGGCGCAAAGAAAGTTTAATCGCCGCAAAGCGCTGAAAGCAGGTGCTGATTGATGGGGGCGGGTGCATAGTCTTGACTGGCGGGTTATGATAGTATTTAGATCAGAATAGGCGGTTATAAGTGAGGAGTGAAGAGATGGCACAGGTAGCAATAGTTTGCGATAGCTCAGCCAGTATCCCGGAAAAGGTTCGGGCAGAGCTTGACATCAGGGTGGTGCCGATTTACATTCACCACGGTGACCAGGTTTGGCGGGACATGGTTGACATCAGCCAGGAAGATTTTTATGCCTGGCTGCCCACGGTTGAAACCCTGCCGACGACGGCTTATCCCGGCCCGGGAGATTTTATGAGCCTTTATGAAGAGCTGGTAGGGAAGGGCAATAAAGAGATCGTCAGTATCCATATTTCATCAAAGAGTAGTGGGACATTTGAAGGGGCCAGGGTTGCCGCCGGAATGCTGATGGAGAAAATGGATGATGTAAAAATAGAGGTAATCGATACCCTTAGTGTGGCAATGGCCCATGGCTGGATGGTTATTGAAGCGGCCCGCGCCGCCCGGGATGGTGCCAGACCCGCAGAGATTAAGGCCCTGGTCAATAAAATGATCCCGGTGACCGAGATGATCCAGACTGCCGACACCCTAAAATATTTGCAGATGGGTGGGCGGATCGGCCAGGCTCAATATCTGGTTGGTAATTTACTGAACATCAAACCACTGATTGGTATGCGCGATGGTGTGATCGTGCCCCTGGGGCGGGAGCGCAGCCGCGCCAAGGCCTATCAGCAGATGGTCACTCTGGTGGTAGAGAAGGTCGGCAGCGGCAGCAAGATTAAAGTTGCCTATGTGCATACAGCGGCGGCAGCTGAAACAGATAAGATCCGGGCCCTGCTCGAAGATCAGGTTATATGTGTGGAGACAATCGTAGCTGAACTTTCGCCAGCCTTGGGCGTTCACTCGGGCCCCGGCGCAACCGGTATCTGCTATTTTCCGCTGGAAGCGCTCGGGTAAGTCTTACCCTGGTTAAATGAGCAGGAGAGCTTAGTTGCTGCATTTTCGCCTGATAATCGAGCCTGCGCTAACTGGTTTGTTTAATGGTGTTTCCAGTTCCAATTCGACCGTGTAGCCGTTGTGTGCCTCTTTAAGTTCAGATGAGCTTTTCCTATCGATGATCTTATCGATCCTGACCGGGATAGGTTCATCTCCGGCAGGGTCGAGTATTTCCAACAGATCTCCGACAGTAAAATAGTTGCGGGCGCTGACCCTAATCTGCTTTACTTCAGCGCTTAGTTCGTCAACGGTGCCCACAAAGTCGTAACCCCTTATATAAGCAGAGTCCTGTGTAAATTCGGTCTTGTCCCCTTTTTCCGGCAGGTAAAACCCGCTGGTGTATGGCCGGTGTGACACCTTTTCCAGCTCAGCCAGCCAGTCAGGGTTAAAGAGGTAGGTTTTCTGTGAGTGGTAAAAGTTGTCAAGTGCTTTACGGTAGATGCGGGTAACGGCGGCTACGTAATATGCTGTTTTCATCCGGCCTTCGATTTTCAGGCTGTTCACACCGGAGGCAGCCAGCTCGGGGATATGCTTGATCAGGCATAAATCCCGTGAATTCAGGATGTAGGTGCCCCGGTTATCCTCATGAATGCTAAGTTCTACCGAGCGTTTTACCTCCCGGATTTTGTATTCCCAGCGGCAGGGTTGGGTGCAGAGTCCGCGGTTGGCTGAGCGGTCGGTTAACAACTGCGACAACAGGCAGCGGCCGGAATAGGAGATGCACATTGCTCCGTGGATGAAGATTTCCAACTCCGTAGCTGGGTTATTTTGCTTTATTCGTTTAACCTGATCGAGGCTCAGTTCGCGGGCCAGAACAATCCTTGTCACACCCTGATCATGCCAGAATTTTACGCTCTCACTGTTGGTGGTATTAGCCTGGGTGCTTAAATGTACCTTTGCCCGGGGATCCATGGCGTGTAGCATAGCAAGTACGCCGGGGTCGGAAACTATAAAGGCATCCACACCGAGCTCCAGCGCCCGTACGGCTATGGCTTTCATCTCGTCTAAGTCTTCATCAAAGGCAAAGATATTTAGAGCCAGGTAAACCCGGCGGTTGAGGTCGTGGGCAAATTTAAGGCCTTCTGCCAAATCTTCCAAAGTAAAAGAGGTTTCGGGGGCACGCAGAGAATATGAGCCGACACCGCAGTAAACTGCATCGGCCCCAAAGCGTACTGCAGTTTTCAGTTTTTCCAGATTACCGGCCGGCGCTAAAAGTTCCATGCCCTGATTATACCGCATCCCCCCCATCAGCGCACCCCAATGCGTTCTAGGGACGGTTCTCTTGACGCATTGTAGTCAAAAATAACTTCTTCTTGCAAGGTTTTAGTAGATGTAACTCTAAGAATGCGTCAGGAGAACCGTCCCTAGAACGCATGAATGCGTCAAGAGAACCGTCCCTAGAACGCATTTAGTGTGGGTGGCTTTGCCAGGGTAGATTGTCGAGGTCAACGTTACCGCCGGAGAGGATTATGCCAGCCTTCAGGCCGCTTAGGTCGATCTTCTTTTCCAGCAGTAGACCGACCGCGACGGCGGCTGAGGGTTCGATAATCAGCTTGGTTCTTTCCCAGATCAAGCGCATCGCCTTAATTATTGCCTGCTCGCTGACCGTTACGATCTGCTCAACATGGTCGCGGATAATCGGAAAAGTCAGTTCCCCTAACGAGGTGAGCAGCCCGTCGGCAATAGTCTGCGGGTTTAGGGAGGGGATGATCTTTCCCGCTTGCAGCGAGCGGTAAGCATCATCAGCCATTTCCGGTTCAGCACCGATTACGCGGACCCCGGGAGAAATTCCGGTGGCAGCCAGGGCGGTGCCACTAAGCAAACCTCCTCCTCCGACCGGGGCGATTATAGCGTCCAGATCTAGGTGGTCTTCCAGCAGTTCAAGCGCAGCGGTGCCCTGTCCGACGATTACCAGCGCGTTATCGTAGGGGTGAATCATTATCGCCCCTGTTTCGGCAATAATCCGGGCCAGAGTAGCTTCACGGGCCTGCTGGTTTGGCTCGCAAAAAGTAATCCGGCCGCCGTAGTCTTTGACGGCTGACTTTTTCACCGCCGGGGCGTTATCGGGCATTACGATGTAGGCGGGGATATTCCTCAACCTGGCCGCCAAAGCCAGGGCTTGAGCATGGTTGCCAGAGGAATGAGTGGCCACTCCCCGGGCTGCTTCGGCCTCGGAGAGGGCGTAAACGGCGTTGGTAGCACCCCGAAATTTAAAAGCTCCTACTTTTTGTAGGTTTTCACACTTCATCATCACTTGGGTTTCAGTTAATCGGTTAAGGCTTTCACTGGTCAGGACCGGAGTGCGGTGAGCATAAGGTTTGATTCTTTCTGCTGCTTTAAGGATTTGATTAAAGTCAGGTTTAATAATCGTGATCACCTGTTTCTAATAAATAATCTGCCTGAGGTTGTTCAACAGCTTTTAATCAATTAGAATATATTCATAGTATCCGACCACTTCCTGGTTGGCAAGCAGACTCAATACGCCTGCCTGTATTGTTCAGCAAGCAACTCTGTTATTTAGATGGGGGCTGCCGGTTTTGATCGAACTGATCTACTCCAACCGCACCGAAAGATTGCTGCTCAGCCTGGTCTCTGATCTGGATAGAAGACGGTGCGAGGGGGCCCACCCGCTTGACCCGGTCGAGATTGTTGTCCCCAACCGCAATATGGAAGCCTGGGTAACACTTGGGCTGGCCCGGGCCACCGGTGTGGCGGCCAATATTCGCTTTCGCCGCCTGGAGCGCTTTATCGGCGATCTGGTTGAGCTGGCTCTACCCGGTTACTTTAAGCTGGTAGATCTTGATCTGATAGAGGCGGCCCTGCTTGCTGCTTTGCACGATGATCAAATCCTGACGCTGCCCGAACTGCAGCCGGTACGCAGCTATCTGGAGAGCGGTGCCGGGGTGGTCGAGGGTTCTGCTTTCGATCGTCATCTCGCTGCGGACAGCTTTGATCTGCGCCGCATTCAGCTGGCATCGCGCATGGCTTATCTTTTCCAGGAATATTCTTTCTCACGGCCGGAGATGATTGCTGCCTGGCGTGAAGGGTTTGACTCTACTGCTGCAACTGGCCGTTTCGGTCGTTTTGGTTTAACAGGTTCAGCATATCTTGATCCGGCCCTGGCCGATTCTTCTTTCGCTGCCGCCGCAAAATGGCAAAAGTTTCTCTGGCAGGCTGTATTTGGTCAAGGTGGAGCGCTCGCTAAAAACCCGCCCGCCTCAGGCGGCCACTGGAACACTCTTGATCAGCTGGTGCTTGATCACGGTTTTTTCAGGCAGCTTGCCAGAACAGATCTGCCGGTGGTGCACATCTTTGGTATTTCCTACGTAGCCCGTATTTTTCAGCTCCTTTTTGGCCGTCTTGGCGATAGCAAAACAATCAGAATCTACACCCTGAACCCCTGTGCCGAATTCTGGGAAGATATTGAAACAGACCGGGAACTTTTTTACCGGCTCGACCATGGAGAGAACAGACGATCAAAGCTGCTCTGGTCGTCCACCGGGGAACCGGATGTCGAAGATCCTTTTGGTTTGGAAGAAGCCAGTACACCGGCTCTTCGACACTGGGGCAAACCGGGGCGGGAATATATTCGCCTGCTGGGTGAACTAACGGATTGTGATTTTGACAGCGAGTTCGAAGACCCCCTTGACCAGGATCCGCCAACCCTGCTGCACCGCTTGCAACGCGATATTCTCTACCGTGAACCGGAGCGAGTATTTAATCCAAATAGCCCAACTCCTTGTGAACCGGACCGATCGATCCGGCTGGTGGCTGCTCCTTCAGTGCGTCGCGAAATAGAATGGGTGGCCGATGAAATCTGGCGGCTGCTACGCGAGGATCGTCCGCCCTCTGGAATGCCGCGCTTAAGACTCAGTGATATTGCAGTGATCGTCAACAGTGCAGCACGAGATCTCTATCTGCCCCAGATCGAAGCGGTCTTTTCCGCCAGCCACAATCTGCCCGGTAGTTTTTCTGACCTGCCCGGTTCAGCAGGCAGTAGGCTAATCGAAGCAACGAGTATGCTGCTTAAACTGCCCTTCGGCCGCTTTACGCGGGCAGAGATTCTCAGCCTGCTCAGCCATCCGGCCTTAAGCGCCAAGCTGGAAGGACTGACACCTGGCGACCTGGCGGTGCTCGCGGATAAACTGGGCATTATCTATGGCGCCGATCGCACCGATCATCAGGGCACCTATGTTGATGAAGATGTTTTTAACTGGGACCAGGGGGTGCGCCGTCTGGCACTGGGTGCTTTCATGCTCGGTGAAAAAAGCGGTGATGAGCGGATTTTTACCACTGCTGAAGGCCGCTGGTTGGTTGAAGAGGTGGCGGGTAACGCTTTTGCCGCGGCGGCACGCTTTGGAATGCTGGTTCGCTCGCTGCTGGCCGATGCCCGTTATGTGAGACAGCAGCAGCTTACACTTAGCCAGTGGGCCACCTTTTTTACGGGCCAGGTCGAACGCTATTTTGAATCAACCGAGGCGCGGGACGAACACGATCGCTATAGGATTAGCGGGGCTCTCAACCGGCTTGAGCAGATGGACTGGGGCATTAAAGTCAGCGGTCGCACCGCCGCCGCAATTGCCGAGAAGACCCTGGCTGAGCTGCCCGGCGGCCGCGGCCGCTACCTGGCAGAGGGTGTGGTGGTATCATCTTTCCTGCCGATGCGGGCTATCCCTTTTAAAGTTGTCTTTCTGCTCGGTCTTGGAGAAGGTCTATTCCCGGCTACGGGACGCAGAGATGCCCTCGATCTGCGGGCGGCAAAGCGCCGTGCGGGAGATGTGGACCCCTCCGAGCGTGATCGCTACATGTTCTTGGAAACACTGCTCTGCACCCGTAAAAAGCTCTATCTCTCATATATTCGCAGGGACGAACAGACTGGTGATCCCCTTCAGCCTTCAGCGGTGGTTCAGGAGCTGTTACATACCCTTAAAAATGGCTACCTGGGTGAAGAAGGGGTGGAACAGCTGAAAGTCGAGCCCGCCTTAAGGCGCTACGCTGATCAGTTCTCACTAACCGATACATTTATTGATGAGGCTAAAGTTGAAGCGCAGGTTCTGGCGGTTGCTGCCTCCTGGCAAAAACACAGTGGGACGGTGGCAGCTGAAGATCCCATCTCCGGTTTAAACGGGATCAAAAAATATGCCGCCCCCGGCGAGTGGGAAAAACTTAGCAAAATGCTTAAACTCCCCGCCGAACCACCCAATCCTGAAGCAAATTCACCAGAACCCTTTGCCGAAGTAGGGTTGCCCGGCCGTGAAGCTGAAGCTGTTCTGACCACGGCGGCGCTGCGCCGCTTTTTAGAGTGCCCGCTGCAGGGGTGGGCCTCAGCTATGCTTGGCCTGGCTGAGACCGAAGATGATCAGGCCGACCGGGAAGAAGAAGATTTTGAAATGGCGCGGCTGGCCGAAACTACCCTGTTGCGTTCCGCATTTTATCATGCGATGGTAAAAGATCTGGAGCCCGCTTCAGTATACACTCCGATGGCTGATCGGTTTAAACTGGCTGGACATTTCCCGGTTGGTGAACCCGGCCGGGTGCTGTCAGCAAAACACCTGCAAATCCTTAATGGCTGGCAGAGTGTGCTGCTGGCAATGAACAGCGGTGGAACCGGCTCGGGCCTGGAAAGGTTACGGTTAGGGCGCTCTTACGCTGCTGAAAGCGCCGAAATAGCGCTGGATCCGCTGCTGCTAGCGGCCCCAAAAGTAAACTGTCACGGCGCGGTCACCAGGGTGCCGGTCCGCATCAGTGGACTCAGTGAAGGGCTGCTTGCGAAGAGGCGGATTTCAATCAGCCTGCAGCCTGCCTCAGTGCCAGTAAACCCGGGCGGGGATCAAAGTGCTGCCAAAGTTTTTCGCCTGTTGTTGCGCGGCTTAATAGATCATCTAGCTCTTTCGGCAGCAGGAGTCATCCAGTTCGAAAAAAGGGCAGTTCGGATTATCTACGCTGATGGTGTTGGAGTAGCGGGCTATCTTGGCCTTAAACTGGCTCCGATTGCCGCTGAAGAAGCCCGGCACTGGCTGGCCGCCCTGGCCGGAGATCTGCTTTCCGGCCCTCACGCTTACCTGCTGCCCTGCGAAGCGGTATTCATTGATTTTCACCGCTATTTTAAAACAGCGGTCGCCGGTGAAGAAAAATCAAAAAATAGCGCTGTTGACGTCGGCAAAGTCGGTCCACCCGGTTTGCTGTACCGATCTGACAGCTTGAGAATCGCTTCGACGATCAAAGATATGGTCAACGACGATTTTGCATCATTTAGTAGTCTCTACGGCCCGGTGCCCAAACCACGTAACTACCGACCGCCTGCTGTAGAAGATCTGGCAGCCATAATTGAGCGCCGCTTCAAGCTGCTTTTTGCCCTGATCCTGGAGAAGGAGAACTTTTGATGATCCCAGCTGCCTATAAAAAGCCGCGTATTTTGTGCGATTCGGCCCTTCATCAAAGCCATCTTCTGATTGAAGCTTCTGCCGGCACGGGAAAAACCTTTACGATCGAGCACCTGGTGCTTGATCTGGTGATCAGCGGCCGGGCTTCGATCGAGCAGATTTTGGTAGTAACTTTCACTGATGCGGCCACCCGGGAACTGAGGGAGCGGATCAGAAGGTTAATCCAGGCGGTTTGCGACTGCTCTACAGCTCTGCCACCGGAAGCAGCCGACAGCGATTACTGGCTGATTGATGACGAAAGCAGGTCCCGGCTGCGTGAAGCACTATTCCGTTTTGATGGGGCATCGATCTCAACTATTCATGGTTTCTGCCACGGAGTGTTGACCGAGCAGGCTTTTCTTGGCGGGCGTTTATTTGAACAGGTTCATGCCGATGGGCGGGAAGTTTTCGGGCAGGCCTTTCGGGAGGAGCTACGGGTGGCACTTGCCGAAGCGGGGCCAGTTGGCGAAAGCTTGCGATCATGGATTGGGGAAGAAAAAAAGATTGCCGATCTCGAAGATTTTCTCTTTTCCTGTTACCGCGAAGGCAGCCCGCAGCGCTGCCCGGTTACTCCGCTTTGGGAACCTGAAGAGCTGCTGAAGTCTTTGACGTCACTTCCGGTTCCTGAAGAGCTCAAAGCAGCCGGGCGCTCCATTTATGATAAGAGTCAGGCCTTAAAGAGCTTTGAAGCCATGATCGACGATCTTTTTGCCCTGGTTGAACCTGTGACACTGGAATATGATCCTTTAGCTGCTGCCGCAGAATTTACCAAGTGGGCGAGCAAAGTAAGGACCATTGAAAAAAACAAAGCCTCTGTGATTGAGCACCTCTACAGGGCAGGATCGGCAACAGAGGCACCGTTAGTATTAAAGAAGCTGGCAGCGCTGCTGCGCTGTATTGAAGAGCGCTGCCTGAATGCTGAAAGTTTTATGGTCTACCGCTTTCTGCCGCGAGTCAGAAAACGCTTGCAGCTGCGTAAAAAGGCGCTCGGCCTTCTCGATTACGACGATATGCTGCTTGGCGTCCTTGAAGCCTTGCAGGGCAAAGATGCCGCAGTTCTCAGGGCGGCCTTAAGGAGACGCTGGACCCACGCTCTGGTTGACGAATTCCAGGATACCGATCCGGTGCAGTGGGAAATCTTCCGCCGCATCTTTGTCGACGAAGCCGAAAAGCACCGCCTATTTCTGATCGGCGACCCGAAACAGGCTATTTATGGCTTTAGAGGCGCAGATCTGCATACCTATGACCTGGCCCGCCGCTATCTGCAAAAGACAGCTCGAGCCGCGTTCTTGCCGCTGACCGAAAGCTATCGCTCCACCGGACCGTTGATCGAAGCATTAAATCGGATTTTTTTAGCTGCAGATGAAGAGGGAGCTAGTTTTTTCAGCGGTCTTAACCGCTATGATAATCCTGTCATGTGTGGCGATCAGACTCGCTGTGCCTTTGAAGAAGGCAGGGCGGCGGTACCGGTTCAACTGCTGCATCTTTATACTACAGGGAGTAAACTGAATGCTGCGGCAGTGCGGGAGGGCCTGACCCGTTTTATTGCTGAAGAAATTCACAGACTGATCGACGAAAATAAAGGGTTGAAAACAACAGTGGGAGGTAAAGAGCCGCGGCCCCTTAAGCCCAGCGACATCTTTATCCTGACCCGCACTGCCCGCGAGGGTCTGGCTATAGGGCGTGCCTTAAGGAACTTCGGTATTCCCCACGCCTATTACAAACTGGATGGTCTTTTCCAGACTGACGAAGCCTTAGATCTCTACTGCCTGCTGGCGGCGATTGACCGGCCGGGTGAACCGTCAACCAGGATGGCCGCCTGGCTGACTCCTTTTTTCGGTATACCCTTAGAAGAGCTGCCTGCCTGGCATGAGGCAGGTATCAACCACCCGCTCTATAGCTTACTCTTGCGTTGGCAGCAGTTGGCCGACAACCAGCAGTGGTCCACCTTTTTTGATCTCATCCTGACCGAATCGGGTCTGGTCAGGCGCCTTATTTTCCGGGGCGAAGAGCGCTCGCTTACCAATTACCTGCACCTCTTTGAGTTGCTCCAGGCAGAGGCTCATCGAAAGCCGGTTACCCTGCGCGAGCTGTCCCGGGAACTGAAGGCCAAGATCGATGGCCGCAGCCTGGCCGAAGGACGTGAAGGGAATATCCAGCGGTTGGAATCTGATCAGGAAGCGGTGCAGATTCTGACCATGCACAAAGCCAAGGGGTTGGAGGCCGAGGTCGTTTTCATCGGCGGTGGCTTTACTGATAACCGCAGCAGCAGTAACGATACGGCAATTTACCATCTCGGCAACGAACGGCGCTTGCATGTCGGTAAAGCAATTGGCGCCCTGGCTTCACTGATTAAAGAAGAAATCCGGCAGGAGAATGAGCGGCTTCTTTACGTGGCCCTGACCCGGGCCCGGTCGAGACTCTACCTGCCTTTCTTTGGCGCCTCAGGCGATCGGGAGAAGACCAAGGTTGAGAGAGATTATAAGTTTTCGAGCCTGGGTAACATGTACGCAAAATTGCAGCGCCGGCTGGACCTGCTAGCTGATCAGGGACAGTTTGAAGACAGCCGGGATCATTTTCGGGTTCGGCCGCTTTGTTGCAGCCAAGATAACCGCCGACAGGGTCAAGATCTGGGCACACTGCCGATCTGGCAGACGGATAAACTACTTGAACCGCCTGTTTCAAGCGCAGAGGAGGCAGCAAGACTGGCATCAGAACACCGGGGAGTTTTACTGACCAGCTATACCAGGATCAAGAGTGCTGCCGAAACTGCACTACCGGTAGAGGGAGAAGGAGTCGCATCACTGTTATTTAGCGAAGTAATAGATTCTGCGGCAGCTCTTTTTATTAAAGAACCTGATCAGCAGGAGTTGCCGGGCGGACGGGAAACCGGGATTTTTCTGCATGCCCTGATCGAAAATATCCCCGCAACTGAATTGCCTGGCACTACTTATAAAGATTGGGTGATACGGGACACCGTGATCACCAGGGCCGAAAAGCTGGCCGCCAGGTATGGTTTTAGCCCGGAGTACCTGCCTGCTGCCCTGAAACTGGTTTTTAGGGCTCTTACTGCACCTCTCGATCTCGTGAGTCGTGAAAAGACAGCTTCGCTAAAGTTGCCTGCCGGTTTGGCTGCTGCTGAGAGAGTCAGAAAAGAGATGGCTTTTGCTTATCCGATCCCCGAAGCAGATCACCCGCTGCTCGGCAGCTCCCGGCCAGGTAAAAGCCCGGAGCAGGCGCTACCCTATGAGGTTGGGCGCGGCTACCTACAGGGTTTGATTGACTATCTATTCGAGCACGAAGGACGGGTCTACCTGTTGGACTGGAAAAGCGACCGGCTGACCGATTTTGGACCGGAAACCATAGAGCAACACGTGCAAAAAAATTATAGCCTGCAGGCCGGCATTTACAGTCTGGCGGTGGTTCGCCTCCTCGGCCTCGGCTGCGAAGCAGACTATGAGGCCCGTTTCGGCGGTATCCTCTACTTCTTCATGCGCAGTTTGCAGGCAGGAGAAGGAACCTGGTTTTCCCGCCCTGGTTGGCTGGAACTGCTAAAACTTGAACGCGAGCTCTTACAGCGCAACCAGTGGGGTGGAGCGGTTATTGCCCAGCTACGGGGAAACCGGGGCGAAGGGGAAAAGGAGGCAAACAGGCATGAAGGGTAAGCTGTTAGTAAGCCCTTACTTTCCCTTTCCGACCGACCTGGTTGAAAAGGTTAAAGAGCTTGATTTAGGATTGGAAAGTCTTTTTATGGCCTGGGATCTGTCAGCGTTAGTTGGTGAAAAAGAACCAAATTTACGCCGGACAGTTAGTATTCTGGCGCTGGCCTGCCTACTCGCTGCCACCGAGGGGCATACCAGATTGCCGTTACAGGATCAGCTGACTTCCGGTTCGGTTCTGGAGCAGCTGGCGGTTAACGAAGGCGATCGCGAGGCTCTATTTCAATTGCTAACCGCGCTGCCGTTATGTTCTGAACAACGTGAGGCGGTGGGCTTAGCCGCTGTTTTTGGCCCTGCCGGCGCTTACCGGCCGCTAATCTATGATCGTGACAGCCTCTACTTACAAAAATATCATTTGCTCGAGGGTAGGGTAAGCGCTGCACTGCGCGAGCGCATTAATTGGTTGCCCCCTGATGATGGTGATCATGCTGCAGAATTAAAGCCTGGTCAGATTGACGAAGCGCTGCAGGATGTGCTGCAAAACTCACCGCTGGTGGCGGGCAAAACGATCAGACTTGATGATGAGCAGCAGCTGGCCGTAAAACGGGCCCTGGAAGGAAGGTTAACCGTGGTTAGCGGACGACCCGGCAGTGGAAAGACAGCCATTGTCTCCGATCTGTTACGGGTTGTTGCTCGCCTCCAGCATCTGCCGCTTGAAGCGATAGTCCTGGCAGCCCCCACCGGCAAGGCTGCCGACCGTATTCGTGCTTCGATCATCCGCCACCTGGCAGCAATCGCCAATCCTTCAGAAGTCGACCGGAGGCTGCTTGAAAACTGCCCCCACGCCCAGACCCTGCACCGCCTGCTCGGCTACTCTCCGGCCGAAGAGCGCTTCCGTCACTCAGATCGTAACCCCCTGGCCGAAAAGCTGGTTATTGTCGATGAGACCTCGATGCTCGACCTGGCTCTAACCGATAGTCTGCTGCGGGCTCTGCAGCCGGATGCCAAGCTGCTGCTGCTCGGCGATGCGGATCAACTTCCGCCAGTTGATGCGGGGGCAGTGCTGCGCGATCTCTGCCGTTCAAAACAGGCAGAGACGCAAGGGAGATTAATAATGCTTAAAAACAGTTATCGGGCAAGGGAAGAAGATTCGGCCGGCGCCAAAATCCTTGCTTTCGCGACAGCCCTCAACAGCGGAGAATATCCGCACATGAAGGGTGCGCCGGGCGCTCCAGAGGTATGTGCCGAACCGGCGGCACTGACCTTTGCCGGGGTGGAGATTTTTATGCCAAGCGAAGAGCTACAGAAGCGGGACTTTATGGAATGCTGGCTCAACAGGCATCTTAGCTCGGCGGAGCTACCTGCTCTTCTGCACAGCTACAGCTATCATCAAGGGTCGACAGGGTTTGAAGATCAGGATCAACAAGATTTAAAGCTACTTTTTGAGCATTACGAGAGCTTTAAGCTGCTCTGCGTCACCAGGGTCACAGCCGCCGGTGCCGGTTCAGATTTCTTAAACCGCTGGTTTCACCAGCGTTGGCTCGCCTGGCTTCGTGACCATGGGTTGCCGGAGAGTGCCGGGGAGATGGCCGTCGGTGAACCGCTGATTGTCAACCGCAACGACTACCGTCTGCGGCTGTACAACGGCGATTCTGGGATTGTGCTGCCCGTCTCTTCGGTGAGCGGAACCACAAAAAGCCTGCCCGAACCGATGGCTGTTTTCCAGCGGGGGGATAGCTTCAGCGCCTACCCACTGCAGGCTCTTAGCGGCAGGTTTGAACCGGCCTGGGCGATCACGGTGCATAAGGCTCAGGGGTCAGAATATGATAATGTTGCCATCATTCTGCCCGGTACCTCTATCAGGCCACTGTCGCGCGAACTGCTCTACACTGCGGTAACCAGGGCCAGGCGTTCGGTGGTTGTCGTCGGCTCAGCTGCTGTCCTGGAAGAGGGAGTACTGCGGCCAGTGGAGCGCCTTTCAGGCGTAACCGAAATCCTGGATTCCGGTGTATAATAAACCGCAGCTAAAAACTTTCATCAATCAGGTCGGAGGTGTTACTTAATAATACAACAGGGAGGAAACATGGATACAAAAAAGGCAATTAGCGTCAGTCTTGGATCCCATAAACGGGATAAGGCCGTTGATATTACACTACTTGGCCAGCAAGTCAGGCTTGAACGGATCGGCACAAACGGCGATGAAAAAGAAGCAGCCCGCCTCTTTGTCACTCTTGACGGCAAAGTCGATGCCCTGGGGGTAGGCGGGATCGCTTTACATATTAACTTGCCCTGGAAATCATATCCTTTAAGAGCGGGTATTAAACTGGTTAAGGATGTTAAATATACGCCATATACTGACGGCACAGGCATCCAGACCGTTCTTGAAAGCAGGGTTATGCAGTATGTGCTCTCAAACCTTGAAGGGCAAATCCCCGTGAAAAAAGCCTTCCTTGTTGAAGGCCTATCCCGTTATGGAATGATCAACTCATTTTTTGATACCGGTTTTGATTGCGTCTTCGGCGACTTGATGTTTGCCCTGGGCATTCCTATTGCGATCAGGTCCCGTAAGGGAGTTAACCGGGCCGCTAAACTGCTTTTACCGTTCGTTACTCAAATGCCGATCAGCATGCTTTACTCCACGGGAGAAAGCCAGGATGTGGTCGTTCCTAAATATATAAAATACTATCATGAGGCTTCCGTGATAGCCGGCGACTGGCTCTATATAAAAAAACATCTGCCTGAAGATATGGAAGGTAAAATTATTGTGACAAACACTACGACAGAAGATGATGTAGAGTTTATGCGTTCCCGTGGCATTGCTTATCTTGTTACTACTACGCCGGTTTTTGCCGGCAGATCATTCGGGACTAATGCCTTTGAGGCTGCCTTAACTGCTGCTGCCGGTCTGGGGCGCACCTTAACTTTTAGCGAGATCAGCTCAATCATTGAAAAAGAAAACATAAAACCACAGATCCGAAAGCTGTAACCCCCCGATACCCGTTCAAATTAAAGGCTTTCTTTCAAGCCGATCTAGCCTGAAAAAATTTAGATCAGCTGAAATGTATGTTTTTTTAGGTAGCTTCTTTTTAGTTAAAAATAAGCTGGAGCCGGCTATTATGATGACACCTTTCAGCACTGCTGAGCTGAGTATTGTACATTTTGCTCTAAACTATTTGTTCATCACAAAATCAGTACAGATGGCCAGGCTGTCTAATGCTTCAGAAGCTGAGATGTAAACCGACTATTCCTGGGAGATCTTCATTAGCCCCCTTGTTTACTGCCAGACATTGAACTCTACCAACCTTTTTGGTGGGCGAAGGTGCAAAATGATGGCACTTAATATTTTTCAGTCAGGAAGGAATAACCGCATATTTAACGAATATTTCCAGTGTATTTTCTCTTTGCCAATCTGGAAAGACGAGGTGAAAGGATGGAAAACGCCAACCAGGATGTACTGGCCCGACTTCACCTGGGCGCTATGCTACCCCTGCTGGAAGATGTTGCCCAATTTGATGACGGGGTCCGCGAAGCAACGAAGAATTGGAACTTGACTCTGCAGTTTCAGCTTCCGGGCGGGGATCCGGCAACGGCACTGTGCTTTGGACCGGCTGGGTTGAAGACGCACCGCGGGGGAGTCAAAGGCCCGAAGGTGACGCTGACTTTTCCGAACGCCCGCCTGCTGAATGATGTTTTCCAGGGGCGCATCAAGAAGAGCCCACGGCCGAATCTGCGGGGCCTGTTTCACTTGAAAAAGCTGATGGGGCTAGACCCGGTGCTGGGGAAACTCGAGTATTACCTGCGGCCTTCTGCCGATCTGCTGCAGATACCCGAAACATTTGCTTTTTGTGTGCGTCTGAACCTCTACGCTCTTGCTTTTGGTATCCAGGTCCTGGGCGAACATGACCCCGAAATGAAGCCGGTTGTTTCCCACCTGCCGGACGGAGTGCTGGAAATCCGAATCGCCGAGGGGCCATCCGCCCATATTGCAGTCAGACAGGGTCGGTTTATTCCCGGGAGGGGCCCTGCGGAAAAGGCCAATGCGATCATGGATTTCGACGGCCTCGAAACGGCCTGGGCACTGCTTCAGGGCAACCTGGATCTTTATGCGGCGGTCGGTGGTGAAAAACTTAGAATCCGGGGCAACATTCCACTGCTGGACGGGATTACGCCTCTGTTGGACCAGCTGTCGCTGTACTTTTCCTGATCAGCATTCCACTCTTGCGATACGCGGAGGAGGCAAACCTTGAATGGGTAAATCAGATGAGAAATACTATAACTTCAATAAATCAAAAGAACTTTTCACCCGCGCCACGCGGGTAATCCCATGGGGCATCTACGGCCACATGACCCCCACACTACAGGTCCCCGGGTCATATCCCTATTACACGGCTGAAGCGAAAGGGTGTCGCTACACCGACATTGACGGTAACGAATTTATCGACTACATGTGTGCTTACGGACCGATGATCCTTGGCCACAATTACGGACCAGTGGAAGAAGCGGCTGCCCTGCAGCGGGCCGCCGCCAACTGTACCAACCACCCTGCCCCTGTGATGGTTGATCTGGCGGAATATCTGGTTGGTTTGATCCCGGTGGCCGACTGGGTTCTTTTCGCAAAGAACGGTGGCGATGCAACCAACTATGCCCTGCTGGTAGCCCGGGCCCATACCCGGCGCAAGAAAGTGATCATGGTCGCTAAGCATTACCATGGTGTTGCCCCCTGGTGTACTGCGCTGGGGCACGGCGGCATTACCCCGGAAGACCACCTGAACATGCTCCAAGTGGAATGGAACGACCTGGAAGGCTTTGAAGCGTTGGTTAAAAATCACCCTGGTGAGATTGCTGCTTTCATTGCCCAGCCTTATCACCATGTTACCTACGGAAAGCAGGAGATGCCGGCACCGGGGTACTGGCAGGGCATTGAAAAAGTCTGCCGGAACGAGGGGATCATCCTCATTTCGGACGATGTGCGTACCGGTTTCCGGCTGCATATCGGCGGATCCAATGAATATTTCGGCTACAAACCCGACCTAATCTGCTTTTGTAAGGCTATCGCCAACGGTCACCCCATTTCGGTTTGCGTGGGACGCAAGGAGCTAATGAATGCCGCTTCTAAGGTTCTTTACACCGGTTCTTTTTGGATGTCGGCTGAGCCCATGGCCGCAAGTCTGGCTACACTAAAAGCCCTGCAAGATACAGATGGGGTTGAAAAGATATCGCGTATCGGAACGCTACTGATGAAAGGCTTGGAGGAACTGGGTGCACGCTACGGCCTTGAAATCGAAACATCGGGCGCACCGGGGCTACCCTTCATCCATTTCAAGGGCGACCCAGATCTATTCCTGCAGCAGTCTTTCTGCGCTGAAGTGACGCGGCGGGGTTCTTTTTTTCACCCGCACCATAACTGGTTTATTTCCACGGCCCACGAAGAAAAGGATATCGATGAAACATTAAACCATGCCGAGGCGGCACTGAAAACTTTGAAAGCTTCACTGGGTTAATATAGGTCCACAGAAGGAGGTATAGAACTATGGTTTTGACGGATAAAGAACTGAAATATTTAACTGAAACTGCCTGGAAGATCAAGCGCAGCATCGTCCAGACAACATACTGGGCCGGTGGAGGCCATATAGGAGGTGGCCTCAGCCAGA
>Ga0194119_10003484_pt1 | contig 25295 bp, 25 predicted proteins | sample TA2MahC100mmetaG_FD_148620 | JGI IMG/M metagenome (GOLD analysis project Ga0194119, IMG submission 148620) | Freshwater microbial communities from Lake Tanganyika, Tanzania - TA2015018 Mahale Deep Cast 100m | ecosystem: Environmental > Aquatic > Freshwater > Lake | place: Tanzania: Lake...
CATGTGAAACCCGGAAAGCTCCATCATGTCCTTGGGCGCGCCCAGCCGGAGCCGGGCGTAGCCGAAGTAGTAGTGCCGGATCGCGTACAGCACCAGCACGGTGACCGAGAATGCGAGTACGAGATACGAGATGGCGATTAGAAGTGGGATCGCCATGCGCTCCTTTCCCCCCACAACTCGCCAGAGGAGCGGTGCACCGCAATGGAGAAGAAAAAGAGCACATATAGAAGGTCGCTCAAGGTCCCGAACAGGAACCATAGCGCCGGCATAAACAGTGCGCCGGAGTAGTGCAGCACGCCCAGCACAAAAACGAATCGCATTGCGGAGAATACAAGTCCGTAGCCCAGCACGAACGCCATCCAGGCCAGGCCGCGCGCCCATTTTGGCTCGGGAACAACAAAAAGTAAAAGAAGAACCCACGGCAGAATGAACCACACCAGCAATTCCTGGCGCAGCCAAATCTGACCGAATATGGCCGGATCCATTCGAAACGTGTCGAAAACGGCATTCGCGGTAGCCGACAGGAACAACAAAACGGCCAGAAAATAGGAGAGGTTCCGCAAGAACGACAGCCGGGCCGCTACCAGCATCAGCCCCGCGATGCTTGCGATCAATGCGAATCGCGCCGCGACGGACACACTCTCAAACGGGGGAATCCTCACGAGCGGAGTAGTGCCAAGCGGCAGACTGGGAAAAAGGTTGACAGCGGTCCAACCGGTCACGGGCAATCCGGCCAGCAGACACAATTCACCCACCAACGTGGAATGCACTTCCAGAACGTCCGAGGCGAAATACGCCAGGAGTCCCGAAAGAAGTATCGCCGCGCCTAGTCCGGCCAATACGCGGCCCGGCCCTACCCGGACCGCCCGTACGCTCCTATGGGGATAGATGGTATCCCGGCTTCCCGTCCGAACACGGGTGGGTGGCAGCGACGGTCCTGTTGCGGGCAGATTCGAGGCCATTCCGGTCTTTCCAGTCTGTTCGCCAATAGGACTTTCTCCAATGGGTTACTAGTTCCGAAACTCAGGCTTCCGAAAGTCCCGGTCACTTAGTACCGGCGGTTGAGAGTTCCGGCCAAACCCCTGAAAACAAGGGCCATGTTACAATTGCGTGTACCCTAGAATGGACAACCTCAAACAACTCATACGCGAAATCCCAGACTGGCCGAAACCTGGCATTCTTTTCTACGACATCACCACCCTGATGAAAGACCAAGCCGGTTTGGCGGCGGTCATCGCCGGGCTGCAAACCGCTGTTAAACCCGAGGACGTCGACGCCGTGATTGGAATTGAGGCCCGGGGCTTTTTTTTCGCGCCCACAGTCGCGCACGCGCTCGGAAAGGGGTTTATCCCGGTCCGAAAGCCCAAAAAGCTCCCGGCAGCGACCGAATCGGTCGAGTACGCCTTGGAATATGGCACCGACAAGCTTGAAATTCATCGAGACGCCATCCAACCGGGCCAGCGCATTCTGATCGTCGACGACGTGCTTGCCACCGGTGGCACCGCAGCCGCCGTCGCCCAACTCGTCGAAAAGCTCGGCGGCAGAGTCGCCGGCCTCGCGTTCGTCATCGAACTCGACTTCCTGAACGGCCGCCAAAAGCTGAACGGCCACCACATTCACTCGCTTCTACATTACTAAAGTGGCCGCCCGAACCGCCACCGTCCGCGCTTTCGCCAAAATCAACCTCGATTTGAAGGTTCTGAACAAAGCGGCGGACGGCTTCCATGAGTTGCGATCGGTTTTCCAGACTGTCTCGCTGCACGACACGATCGAAATTGGATGGGAAAAGAGCCGGAAGACTGAGATTACCGGCACCGGCGAGATCCCGGACAACCTGATCGAGAAGGCGGCGCGCGGGGTGCTGGATCACTGCGGCGCAACCGCCCGGTTGCACTTCCGCCTTACCAAGCGAATCCCGATGGGCGGCGGCATGGGAGGCGGTTCCACCGACGCGGCGGCGGTGCTTCTGGCGCTTCCCGTGCTGGCCGGCCTGAAAATCCCACGGCCGGAGCTGATCCGTCTGGCGGCTTCCCTCGGCTCCGATGTACCCTTTTTTCTTTTGGGCGGCACGGCGGTGGCTCTGGGACGGGGCACGGAACTCTATCCACTGCCCGAAACCCCCGCCAAACCTGTGTTGATTGTGGCGCCCGGCGTTCCCGTTTCGACTCCCGAGGCCTATCGCGCCTTCCACCGCGCGGGCGACGGCAAATTGACGGATACGCAAGTGATTCAGTATATTGAGAGTTTCCAGTCCCGGACCTGGGATCTTTCTCAGGGACGGTCCGGAACGCAGAGCGAGAACGATTTCGAACGCGTGGTGTTCCCTCAACACCCTGTCCTCGGGTCCATCCTCAAAAAGCTGCAAACATCAGGAGCCAACCCCGCCAGAATGACTGGCAGCGGCTCGGCTCTCTTCGGAGTATTTACCACAAAGGATCAGGTTCTTCGGGCCAAGGCTGCGGTCGAAACACTGCACCCAAGTCCACGCGGCATTCCAGCCAGATTGCTGAGCCGCGCCCGGTATAGGGCCGCCTGGTGGCGACAACTGCAACAACATATGGATGCAACGGACGGAATGCAATGGCCGCCACAAAGCCAGTACGCGTCGCGCCGCCGAAACGAGCGATGAGAGCCGAACGCCTCAAGCTCTTTACCGGTAACGCAAACCCGGCTCTCGCCACCGAGATTGCCGAATGCCTGGGCATGGACCTGGGCGCGGCCCCCGTGCGTACCTTTGCCGACGGCGAAATCTACCTGCAAATCAAGGAAAACGTACGCGGCGCCGACGTATTCATCGTCCAACCCACGTGCAATCCGGTCGATCGCCATATCTTCGAAGTGCTGCTGATGATCGACGCACTCAAGCGGGCCAGCGCCGAGCGCATAACCGCCGTTCTGCCCTATTACGGCTACGCCCGTCAGGATCGCAAGGATAAGCCACGGGTCCCCATCTCCGCGAAACTGGTGGCCAGCGTCATCGAACGCGCCGGCGCCGATCGCGTGCTGGCCCTCGATCTTCACGCCGCGCCGATCCAGGGCTTTTTCGACATCCCGGTCGATCATCTGTACGCCGCGCCTGTGCTGGTCGAGTACTTCCGCCAGAACCCGCTTGAGAATCTCATGGTCGTCTCCCCGGACGCCGGCGGCGTGGAGCGGGCCCGCGCATTCGCCAAACGGCTCAATGCGCCGCTCGCGATCATCGACAAGCGGCGCGAAGAGGTCAATGTGGCGGAGGTGATGCACGTCATCGGTGACGTTCGCGGCCACCACTGTCTAGTCGTCGACGATATGGTCGACACGGCCGGTACCCTCGTCAAGGGCGCCGACGCCCTGCTGGCCAACGGCGCCACGGCGGTCACCGCCTGCGCCACCCACGCCGTGCTGTCCGGCCCGGCTATTGAACGCATTCAGAATTCCCGGCTCGACAGGGTCGTCTTCAGCAACTCCATTCCGCTGAAGGAAGAGGCTCTCCGCTGCGATCGGATTCACACGATCTCGGTTGCCCCGCTTCTGGCCCAAGCCATTAAATCCATCCACGAAGAAACGTCCGTTAGCGGACTGTTCGTTTAGTCAACAAAAGAGGAAACAATGAGAAAGGACATCACAATCGCAGCGGCGCCCCGCGCCACCCGAGGCAAGAACGAGGCTCGCCGCCTCCGAGTCGCGGGTTCCATGCCTGCGGTCATCTACGGTACCGGCAAGGATCCCGTGGCTGTCGCCGTTAGCCCGAAGGAGGTCTCCAAGATTCTCCATTCGTCCACCGGCCACAACACGATCTTCGACGTAGCCGTAGAGGGAGGCGCCGGCGAGCCCGTTATGATCGTCGACTGGCAGGTGCACCCGATCAAGGGCGGCCTGCTGCACGTCGACATGCAGCGGATCGATCTGGACAAAGCCATCGTCGTTCAGGTGCCTGTCCACGTCAAGGGCGAAGCCCGCGGCGTCAAGATACAGGGCGGCTTGCTCGAACTCGTCAACCGCGAGGTTTCCATCGAGTGCTTGCCGAACGATATTCCGGAGTTCTTCGAAGTCGACGTCACCGGCCTCGGCCTGAACCAGGCCGTACGCGCTGGGGATTTGACTCTTTCGGCCTCGATGGTACTGATCGAAGCCCCAGACGCTGTACTTGTGCACGTCACGGCGCTGAAGGCGGAGGCCGCCCCGGCCGACGCAGCCGCGGCCGGTCCCGCCGAACCCGAGGTCGTGAAGGCCAAGGGCAAGAAGGAAGAGGCCGCGCCGGCAGACGATAAGAAGAAGAAGTAATCGCCGGTGGCCGGGGAGTCCAATCCTTCGTGGCTCATCGCGGGCCTGGGAAATCCGGGCCCTGAGTACGAAAGGTCCTATCACAATCTGGGCTTTCTGGCTATCGACAAACTGGCCGCCGGCGCCGGCATTCGCGTCACGCGGCCGGAGTCCAAGGCGCTCACCGGGCTCGGGCAATTCGCCGGTCAACCCGTGGTGCTTGCCAAACCGCAAACATTTATGAATCTCAGCGGCGGCTCCCTGGGGCCGCTTCTCGAGAAGTACAACCTCCCGGCCGAAAGGCTAATTCTCGTTTACGATGAACTCGCTCTGGACTGGGGGACGCTTCGAATCCGGCCGAAAGGCTCGGCTGGCGGCCACAACGGCGTCAGCTCCACGATTCGCGGCGTAGGCAGTGAAAACTTCATCCGGGTTCGCATCGGCTTCCGGCCGCTGCACCGGGTGGGCGATTTGAAAGACTACGTGCTCGCTCCCATCGGGCGGGTGCAACTGGAAACCCTGGAAGCCGCCTTGACCACCGCAGTGGACGCCGTGGCTTCCGTAATCACCGACGGCGTCGAAAAGGCCATGACGAAATTCAATCGTCGCGCCGAAGGTGCCAACGAGGAACAATGAGAACTTACGAACAACTGTTCATCGTCAACACGGCCGCCCAGGAGGCGGATGTCGATGCTCTGCTCGAGCAACTCTCGGGCATCATCAAGTCCTCTGGCGGCACATTGGAGAAGACCGACAAATGGGGCGTGCGCAAGCTTGCCTACCGTGTTGAACGCCAGACCGAAGGGTCCTACATTCTGAACTGCTTTTCCTGCGACTCGCAGTCCGTCCGCGAACTCGAACGCCGTCTGCGCGTCTCCGATATCGTGATGAAGTTCATCACGGTCCGGATGGACGAGCGGATGAAGCGGGTCGCCAAACGCCAGAAGCGCCGCGAGAAGCGCTTGGCCCGAAAGCCGCAACTGGCCGCTCCCGCCGCTCCGGCACCGGTACCGGGGGAAGCCGCAGCGGCGCCCGCTCCCGCCATGCCGGCCGCTCCGATGCCCGTCGAGCCGGCGCCCGCCGCCGAACCGGCCGCAGAGAACTAAGGAAGGAAGAAACACAGAATGTCAGAAACCAAAGGTGGTCGTCCGATCGCTGCTTCGCAGCGCCCCACGGGCGGGGATAAAGCCCTTGGCGGCAAGAAACAGTTCTTCCGCCGTAAGAAGGTGTGCCGGTTCTGCGTCGAGAAGATGGATTTCATCGACTACAAAGACGTGCGGACCATGAACGCGTTCATCTCCGAACGCGGCAAAATCACGCCGCGCCGCATCTCCGGCGTTTGCGCCGTGCACCAGCGCCTTCTGAGCGAGGCCATCAAGCAGGCGCGCAACATCGCCCTGCTGCCCTATTCCACAGCGCTATAAGAATTCGAACCGGAACATTCGAGGAGTCAAATCATGGAAGTCATCTTGAGAGAAGACGTCGCGAAGCTCGGTTCGCGCGGCCAGTTGGTTAAGGTCGCGCCTGGCTACGCCCGCAATTTTCTGATCCCCAAACGCCTCGCCGTGCTAGCCACCGAGGCGAACAAGAACATCGTTGAGCAGGAGCGCCAAGCCGCCCTTCGCCGCGAAGCGAAGGAAGCGGCCGAAGCCTCCGAGTTGGCCAAATTGCTGGCACCGGTGGTGATCACCATCGCCCAGAAGGCCGGCGAGAACGACCAACTGTTCGGCTCCGTCACGGCCGGCGACATCGCCGCAAAGCTGGAGGAGCAGAAATTCCACATCGATCGCCGCAAAGTGCAGTTGCATGAGCCCATCAAGCAACTGGGCGAGCACACCGTTTCGGTTCGCTTGCACCGCGAAGTGTCGGTGGACATCAAAATCAACGTCGTCAAGGAAGACTAGCTCTTCCCGCGGCGAAAATCACGGAAAAAGGCCCGCTTCGGCGGGCCTTTTCGCTATCCTAGGAGCTATCACATGGGTTACTTCGATCTCAGCGGACAAACCGCGATTGTCACTGGCGGAGCGTCGGGAATCGGCCTCGCCATTTCTACTCGTCTGGCCAACGCAGGAGCCACTGTCGCCATCGCCGACATGAATCTGGAAGCCGCCACGGCAGCAGCAGCCGGTATTCAGAACGCTTTCGCCTTGCAGGCCGACGTTGCCGACTACGCATCGGTGGAAAAGGCCTGGGCTGCGGTAATCGCGCGCACCGGCCAGGTGCACATCCTGGTCAACAACGCCGGCGTCGCTGGCAAGGCCGCCCCTCTCTGGGAGCAGAGCTATGAAGATTGGACAAAGTGTATTCGCGTCAACATGGACGGCGTCTGGAACGGTTGCAAAGCCATCGCCGGCCACATGCGCGACAAAAAGTACGGCCGCATCGTCAACATCGCCTCGGTCGCGGGCAAGGACGGCAACCCGAACATGACCGCCTACTCGTCTACCAAGGCCGCCGTGATCGGCTTCACCAAGTCTTTCGGTAAGGAAGTGGCCACCGACGGCATCTGCGTGAACGCCGTCGCACCGGCCGTTGTTCGCACGCCTATCCTGGACCAATTGACTCCGGAGCAGGTGAAGTACATGACCGACAAGATTCCGATGCGCCGTACGGGCGAGCCGGGCGAGATCGCCGCTGTCGTGCACTTCCTCGCAAGCCCGGATTGCAGCTTTGTGACGGCTCAGACCTACGACGCATCCGGCGGCCGCAGCACCTACTAATGCTTACTGCGGACCAATACAACGACACGCCGGCCGCCGAACTGCTGAAAGCGGCTGCCGATGGCCGCATCGGCTTCGATCAGCAGTTGATCGCTTCTCTTCTCTCCCGCGGCGGCGGCACCGCCGGCGAGATTTCCGATTACTACCTCGCCAACGAGGAAGAGTGGCGCGTTAACATCGGCCCGGACGTCTTTCACGTGCTCCGCGCTCTGCGCTCCACTGCGGCCATTCCGGTCTACGCCCAGCTTCTGCATGAGCAGGACGACGAGGACCCTGGCCCCATCTACGATGCATTGGCCGAACTCGGCCCGGAGGCCATTGAGCCGCTGCTTCTGCTGCACGCCAAGGCCGGACCTGAATCGCAGTCGAACATCGAGTTCCTGTTGGCTGGCCTGCGCGTCCGCGATGAGCGCATAGCCGCGCTATTGAAGGCGCGCCTGGAGTCCGATCCGGCGGATGGCGCCATAAATATCAGCCTCTATGGGGATTCGGAATTGAGACCTCTGCTCGAGGCCCGGCTCGGCGCCGAACTCAGCCCGCACGAAAAGCACGAGATCGAGTTCGCCATCGATCAGTTGAGCACGGTTACCATTCCGGATAGCCCGGAGCCGTTCGATATCAACTCGCTTTATCCGCCCACCGCGCCTCCCGCCTTCGACGTACTCGATCCGGAGGAAATGATCCAGTACCTCGACCACCCATCGGCAGAGGTTCGCAAACTAGCCGCCGAAGGACTGGCTAACGAGGAACTGAATGAGAGTGAAGTGAAGCGCGTTCTCGAAGCCGCCGAGGAGGACGAAGACCCCGCCGTTCGCGCGCAAGCGTGGCAGGCCCTGGCTTCGGCCATGGACGACGACTCCGTGCAACGGCGCGTGCAGGCCCGCTGCTTTGACGATACGGCTTCGAACCTGGAGCGCGCCGGTGCCGCTTGCGCCCTGGCCGAACTCGAGATGACAGACGAGTTGGCCGAGCTCCTGCAAGAGTTCTACGCCGACCCCGCCTCCCGCGCCATTGCCATGAAGGGTATGTGGCACAGCTTCGATCAACAGTTCTCAGAGGTCTTTCCCAAGCATCTGGACGACGCCGACGAAGACGTGCAGCGCCAGGCTATTTGGGGCTGCGGTTATCTCGGAATCCGGCATGTGGCCGGCCAGTTGGAAGCCCTGTTCGAGAACGAGAATGTGCGCGAGCACGCGTTGTTCGCCTACGCGCTCTCTTGCCCGGCGGAGATCAGCCGCGGCCGCGCCAAGGCGCTTTACGAAAAAATCTTCGAACTCGCTGGCGGTCTAGGTGAAACGGAAGTGGACGTAGTGCAGGCCGCTATCGACCAGCGTCTCGGCATGCATGGGCTGGAGCCGGTATTCGCCAAGCAAGCCAAGCACGCGCAGTAATCGCGAGAACCCTACCGCGTCCCGCCCACCGGCACGGTCGCCTTGTACACGTACCCGGTCACGCGATCCATATCTGAAGACGTCAAATATAACGTGTTCTGATTCGCGCCGCGTCCGAATTTGCAGTTCGTCAACGCCTTCTGTTCGGTAGTGATCTTGTGCGTGATCTTACCCGCGGTGGTCACGCGGTAGGCCGTGCCGAAGCTGTAGCACGTGAGCCACAGCGCGCCCTCCGTGTCGACGTCCATTCCGTCGGCCTGGCAGCCCTCGATCGTTACCAGTTCCTTGCGCGCCCCGGCCGTGCCATCGACGTTCAACGGCCACATCTCGATCTTCGATGTGTTCGCCGCCGTGTTATGCGCCACGTAGAGGGTCTTCTCATCCTGGCTCAGCAGGATTCCGTTCGGCCCGGTAATCTCCTCGCTGAACACACTGGTCTTACCTTTGGCGTCGATCCGGTAGATGGTGCCGTTCGGTGCAGTGCCATCGTAGCCGTTCGGCGCGGTAAAGTAGATGGTCCCGTCCTTGGCCACCACCAGATCGTTCGGACCCTTCGACGTCTTCGGATCCTTCTCAAACCCCTTCGCCACGGTGGAAACTTTCTTGGCCGGGGTGACCTTCAAAATCTCCCGTTCATCGGTTGCGGTGACAAACATGTCGCCCTTACCGTCGATCCACAATCCGCCCGGCCCCGCTCCCTTTGCCACGTCCGCCCAGCGGCTAGCGCCGTCCTTCGCGTTCCATTTGACAACGCCATGATAGGTTCCGCGCGACGTGAAGTAAAGGTTGTTATCGGCATCAATGGCGGGCCCTTCGGTGTTCCCCCACGAGCCATCGCTCGCGATCAGCTCCGCTCGAATCTCCACCGGACCTTCAGGCGCGGGTGGAGCTTTCGGCGGCTCGGACGCGCAGCCGGCCAGCAGAAGCGTCGAAACGATGAGGGGGCGCATGATCGCCGTATGATATCAAGAATGATTCGATTTCTGGTCCTCGCCACTAGCGTCGCTGTCTGCTTGGCTGATGGACCCGCGATCCTGGAGAAACGTTGCCTCGGCTGTCACAACGACGCCGCGAAAATGGGAAATCTATCGTTGACCTCACGCGCCAATGCGGCCCGCGTCCTTGGCGGTAGCCTGCTGGGCCGGGTTCAAAGAGGCGAGATGCCGCCCGGGGGCGGCCTGCCGCGTGAGGAGCGAGAAGCGATAGCCAACTGGATCTCCGCCGGCGCCGAGTGGCCCCAAACGCTCCAAACCGCACCGCGCCCCCGCGCAGGGAAGGACTGGTGGTCATTGCAGCCCGTGCGAAAAATCGAATCGACCATAGACGATCTGCTGAACGCGGAGCTTCGAAAGAAAGGCCTCCGAATGAACGCGCCTGCCGATCGCCGGGCCTTCATTCGGCGCGCCACCTTCGACCTCACTGGCCTTCCGCCCACTCCCGCCGAGATCGCCGGGTATCTCACCGACGCCGCAGCCGACGCCGACGAAAAACTCCTGGACCGCCTTCTCGCTTCCCCCGCCTACGGGGAGCGCTGGGGCCGGCACTGGCTCGACGTCATTCGCTATGGCGAATCCCACGGCTATGAGCAAAATCACGTCCGGCCCAATGCCTGGCCCTTTCGCGACTACGTCATCCGCTCCCTGAATAACGATCTGCCCTTCCAACGCTTCATCCTCGAGCAATTAGCGGGCGACGTCGTAGGCAAGGGCGACCCCGCCGTCGAAATCGGCACCGGCTTCCTTGTCGCCGGCCCGCACGACACCGTGGGCAATCAAAACGAGGCCGCCCGGCGACAGCAGCGCGCCGACGATCTCGACGACATCGTCAACGCCACCGCCTCCGCCTTTCTTGGCCTCACTGTCAACTGTGCGCGGTGCCACGATCACAAGTTCGATCCCATTCAGCAGGCCGACTACTACCGCATCGCCGCAGTCTTCAACGGTGTCACCCATGCCGAACGCGACCTTGCCACGCCCGCCGAATCCGAGGCCTATCGTGCCGCCACCGGGCCGATCGAAGCCACCATCGCCGATGGGAAACGCAGGCTCGCCGAATTCGCCTCCAAGGCGAAGCCGCAAGAAACGCTGAATCTGAAGCACCGGCCGGCTGTGTCGCCGTTCCTTACCGAGGAATCATTTCCGCCGCGGCTCGCGCGCTACATCCGCTTCCACACTCCGCAGGGCATGGGTAGCGGAATTGACGAGTTCGAAATCTTCACGCCGCAAGGCGACAATATCGCGCGCGCCGCCGAGGTGTTGCCGTCCTCGACACGCATCGCCGACGGCAACGCTGGTGCCTATCATGTTCGCCACGTCAACGATGGCGCCTTCGACAAACGCTGGTTCCCCGTCGCCGGCCAGCCCGCGTCGTTGACCTTCAAACTGAGTAAAACGGAGACAGTCCAGCGTGTTGCATGGTCCACGGACCGGTTACGCGCATTCCAGGGTCGATTTCAGCAACAGCCCGTTGTCAAGTACACGCTGGAGGCCTCGCTTGATGGAGAGTCCTGGACATCGGTCGCGAATGGCGACGATCGCCTGCCCTATCGAAAGGAAGATCTCGCCCGCCTGATCATAATCGAGTCCCTCGACGCCGCAGACCGCGACGAATTCGCCGCGCTGGAAAAGCGCTTGGCCGGACTGGAAGCGGATCTGCGCTCCGTTCCGAAACTCCGTACCGCTTACGCCGGGAAATTCCGCGTGCCCGAGGAGCCGGTCTACCTATTGAATGGCGGCAACGTCATGCAGCGGGGCGACGCAATCGCGCCGGCTAGTCTGTCGGCGTTGCCGGGCTTCACGCTGCCGCTCAATGCGCCGGAGCACGAGCGCCGCCTCGCTTTCGCACAATGGCTCGCCGGCCCGGACAATCCACTCACGCCGCGCGTCATCGCCAACCGGATTTGGCACTATCACTTCGGCCGTGGCCTGGTTGGTACGCCTTCCGATTTCGGCTTCAACGGAGAGCGCCCAACCCACCCGGAGCTTCTTGATTACCTTGCCGGCCGCCTGCACGCCAACGGCGGACGATTGAAGCCGCTGCATAGAGAAATCATGCTCTCTCGCGCCTACCGTCAGTCGAGCGAATGGAATGAGGCCGCCGCGAAGCAGGATGCCGATGCCCGTCTGCTCTGGCGCTTTCCGCCGCAGCGGTTGCAGGCCGAAGCGCTCCGCGACGCCATGCTCCATGTCGCCGGTGTGCTCGACAACAACGTGGGCGGCCCAAGCTTCCGCCTCTACAAATACACGGTCGACAATGTGGCCACCTATTTTCCGCTGGACAAGCTCGACCCTTCCACCTACCGCCGCACTGTCTACGCGGAGTCGGCGCGCTCCATTCGCACGGAACTCCTCAGTGTCTTCGACTGCCCCGACTCCTCGCTCCCGGAACCGCGCCGCGTCGTTACGACCTCACCGCTGCAGGCCTTGAGCCTCCTCAACCACAGCTTCACACTCGACATGAGCGCGGCCTTCGCCAAACGCTTACCGCCGGACGACCCCGTGCGACCGGCCTTTGAGCTTGCCTTCGGACGCCCGCCTTCCACTTCCGAAACCGAAAACGCGCGGCGGCTCATTCTCGATCACGGCCTTACCGCCTTCACACGCGCGCTCTTCAACGCCAACGAGTTTGTCTATGTCCACTGACCGTCGCGAGTTCATCAGCGGCCTCGGAGCGCTTGCGCTCGCCGAACTTCTCGGCGCCGCACCCAGGCAGCCGCACTTTGCTCCGAAGGCGAAACGCGTCATTCAGATCTTTTGTCCCGGCGCTGTGTCGCATCTCGACACCTTCGACTATAAACCCGAACTGCTGAAACGCAGCGGCCAGCCCATGCCCGGCGGCGATAAGGACGTCACGTTTCAAGGCGCCAACGGCAACCTGATGCGTAGTCCATGGCCGTTTGTGCCGTGTGGCCAATCCGGGAAGCACATCACGGCGATGCTGCCCCACCTCGCTGCGCACGTTGACGGGATGGCCTTCGTTCATTCCATGACCACGCGGTCCAACACGCACGGTCCCGCGTGCGTCGCAATGAACACCGGTTATGTGTTCGAAGGCTTTCCTTCCGCCGGAGCCTGGGTTACCTACGCTCTCGGCTCCTCGAACGAAAATCTTCCGGCCTACGTCTCCATCCCCGACGTTCGCGGCATCCCTCCCGCAGGCCCCGCCAACTGGACCTCCGGCTTCCTGCCCGCCGAGCATCAAGGCGTCTCCTTCAACGCGGCCGAACCCATCCGCAACCTCAACCGCCCCGCGGGCCTGGCCGAATCGGCCGACACCGCCGCGCGCCATTTCTCCGGATTTCTCAACGCCCAGCACGCATCGCGCCATCCAGGCGACTCCGATCTTCAGGCCCGCATCGCGTCTTATGAACTCGCAGCGCGCATGCAGCTCTCCGCACCGGAGGTTTCCAATCTCGCCGCCGAGTCAAAGGCCACGCACGCGCTCTACGGCACGAGTCACGAAAATCCTCTGTTGGCCGCGTATGCCCGCAACTGCCTTCTGGCACGCCGCCTCGTGCAACGCGGCGTGCGTTATGTGCAACTTTACTGCGCCTCGCGCGCATCGGGCGTGGATGGCCTTCTGAACTGGGACGCGCACAAGACCTTGAAGGCCGACTATGAGCGTCACCTGCCTATTCTCGACCAGCCAACCGCCGCGCTCATTCAGGATCTGATGTCCACCGGTCTGCTCAAGGACACGCTCGTACTGTGGACTACTGAGTTCGGCCGCATGCCAACCCATCAGGAGGGCACCCTGGGCCGCGATCATAACCCCGACGCTTTCACCGTCTGGATGCTAGGCGCCGGTGTAAAGGGCGGGGCGGTTCACGGCGCCACGGACGATTTCGGCCGCCGTGCCGTGCAGGATGTCACCAACGTTCACGAGTTTTGGGCCACGGTGCTGCATCTGCTTGGCCTCGATTACGACAAACTCTCCTGGTATCACAACGGCATCAACCGAAGATTGACCGATGTTCATGGACACGTATTGAAATCCCTGATAGCGTAACAACCATGCGATTCATGCCCTTGTTCATCTTCGCGCTCGCCGCGTTCGCCGAAGATTTCTGGAAGGTGAAGCCGTATACCGAGTGGAACGAAAAAGAAATCAAACGCATGCTCACGAATTCGCCGTGGGCCAGGGAGATCTCCGCCAGCATGCAGGGCGGCGGCATGCCGATGGGTGGCGGGGGCGGCCGCGGCGGGCGGAAAGGCGGCGGCGGTGCGCCTAGCTTCGACGCCAGCGAGAGTGGCAATGGCGGAGGAGGAGGCGGAGGTATGCGCGGCGGCGACTCGGGCGGCGGTGGCGCGCCTAGCGTAACGGCAAAGATTCGCTGGCAAACGGCGCTGCCTATCAAGCAGGCGCTGCTGAAGCAGAAGTTCGGCGTTGAGGCCGGCTCCTCCAGACAGGCGCAAGACATCCTGAAGGCCACCGACGATATCTATCTTGTCGTCATGGAGGGTCTGCCCATGGCCATGGCCCAGCGCGCCGGGCAGAAGCTGCCCGAAATAGTGAAGCACGCCACCACGCTCAAACACGGCGACAAAAAACCCATCGCGGCATCGGATGTACGACTCGGTATGGTCGACAAGAAGATCGTCGCTTATATCGTATTCCCTCGCACGGAGCCGATTGTGCTGGAGGACAAGGACGTGGAGTTCATCTCGAAACTCGGCCCTATGGAGTTCAAGAAGAAATTCAAACTCGCGGACATGGTCGTCGATGGCAAACTGAGTCTTTAATGCTTTCTTTTTTCCTCGCCGCGCAGATCGTCGTCACGCCCGGCCCAATTAACCGGGTCAGCGTCAACGGCGCGGTCTTGCTCCCCGCCGCTATGCGGGACCTGTTGCCCAGCCAACCCATTGTCGTTCCAGAGGCGGATAGGAAACTCATCGAGGAGCCGGAGAAGTTCTGGTCGCTGTTCCGGCAGACGCGGTTCCACGACTATGCGCAACGGTCGACGCGCGTGCCCATCGCCCCGCCCAGTGTGTATCGGTTCGTCAAAGCAGGCGACTCTTTCGGCGGCGTTACGGTCCTGGCCACGCCCGGCCCCACAGATTCCAGCGTCTCCTATGAGTTCCAGCACGAAGGTAAACGCTACATCGCCGTTGGCGCGCTGATTCATTCCGGTGGCCGCTTGCTCGATATCTACTCGCTGCAGGACGCCATCTCCGAGACGAAAACCCGCGGCTATCATGGCTTCGCCTCGCGCGCCGGCAAACTCATTGAGAGCCTCCGCGCAGTCAAAGCCCGCAACGCTGATGTTCTAATCCCTTCTCGCGGTCCGTTCATTGCGAATCCGTCGAAGGACATCGATGGGCTCATTGCCCGTATGGAGTCCCTGCTCGATAGCCACTTCGCAACCGACGCGCTTCGGTGGTATTGGGGTCCGGAGTCCTGGCGCACCCGCGGGCAGCTCACGATGACGCGCCCGCCGTCGGAGCCCATGCCTATGGCGCCGGAGAAAGATCTGCCGCCGTGGATCATCGCAATCGGCAACTCGCGGCTGATCGTCTCTACCTCCGGAGCGGCATTTTTGCTCGACGCGGGCTATCCGCAAATCGTCGAAAAGCTGGAGGAATTGCAACAAGAGGGCCGCTTCCGCAATCTTGAAGGTCTGTGGATCACTCACTATCACGACGACCACACCGACCACGCCTCTAAAGTCGCCAAGCGGTTTCAGGCGAAGGTCTATTTCAACGAATCGATCCGCGACATCGTCGAACACCCCTCTCACTACCGCATGCCCTGTCTCACCACTAACCCCATTCGAGGCGACGCCAAGCGCGAGCGCGAAAAATGGAGCTGGCGTGAGTTCCAGCTCACAAGCTACTTCTTTCCCGGCCAAACGCTCTATCACGGCGGGCTCGGCGTCGAGCGCGAAGACGGTACGAAGCTTCTCTTCGCCGGCGACAGTTTCACGCCCGCCGGCACGGATGATTACTGCCTGCAGAATCGCAATCTGGTCCACGCGGGCCAAGGCTATCTCTACTGCCTTGATCTTATCGAACAACTGGGCTCCGGCTACTGGCTCATCAACCAGCACGTCGCGCCGATGTTTCACTTCGACGCGGCCCGTATCGCCCGTATGCGCGAGGAACTGCGCAAGCGCGAGCACATTCTCACCACGCTCACGCCCTTCCCGGACGCCAACTATGCCGTCGACGAAGGCTGGGCGCGCATCTATCCTTACAGCGCCAAGTCTGCCGGGGCCGCCGAGGTGGACCTGGAACTCCGCCTGGAAAACCACACGGCCGCGCGAATGGAGTTCGAAGTCCGATGGAACGTGCCGTCCGGCTGGACCCTCGTGCGCGGCGACGCCAAGGCACAGGCGGGCGCACGCGCCACGGCCATCGCGCGCGCCCGCCTGCGCCCCAATGGTCCTGCTGAAGTCTCCGTGGTGACGGCAGATGTGGACTTCGACGGCCTAAAGCTACCCGCCTGGACCGAAGCGATTCTCGAGTGGAATGCGCGCTGACGCGGCGCTGATCCAGATCGTCGACGCCGCCGTCGCGGAGGCATTCCGCCGCGCACCCGCGCACATCGAATGTAAGCGCGGCTGCTCGCATTGTTGCATTGGCCCATTCCCTGTCACGCTTCACGATCTCGCCCGCCTTCGGGCGCGCGCGACACCTCGCATCGCCGCCCGCGCCGCGGAGGCACGCCTCGCTATGCGGGAAAACTTTCCCGGAGACTTTGAAACCGGTGCGATCGCCGCCGACTCCGGCGCCTTCGAGGAAGCTCGCAAATGGCTGCCCTGCCCCGTGCTTGATCTCGAAACCGGCGCTTGCGAACTGCACGAGCACCGCCCTATCGCGTGCCGCCTTCACGGCCCCGCGTTGCGGTTGAATGGCGAAATTGTGCGTCACTGCCGGCTGAACTACAGCGCGCTCTCCGCCGGTACAATCGAAGCTCTGCGCGTCGAGTTGCACCTCCCAGAGGACGCTCCGGAGCAACCTCTCACTTATATCGCGTGGGCTTTTACGAACTCGCCAACCGGGTAAACGTGTCCAGATTCCAAGACGCGCTCTCCAAGACCTCCACCCCCCGCGTCTTCTCGTAAATCCGTTTCACTTCGTCCACCGGCAGCCGACGTCCCGCGCCGTCGATCATCCCCGCCATCGTCACGCGCCGCGCCTGCGCCGTGATCTCCGGCAGGTCGGTGTGCTCCAAAAGCCCAGGCAGGAAATTCGCGAACGTGTGCCCGTAGTTCTCGGTCTCCGCAACGCTGCGGAACGAAACCAGTCCGCCGGATAGAAACAGCCGCTGCACCGCGGGGGACAACGCGGCCGTGCATTGCGCCGCCACTGTCATCCGTCCTTCTGCCGCCAACAGCACCATCCGGTTCTGCGTGGCCGGATGCGCCTTCATCGCGCGGATCGCCGCCAGCACGTCGTTCGTGCGCTGCCCCAGCATCGGCTTTCCTAGCATCAGGCCGGCCCAGGCATAGGCCTCTTCATCGTTGTGCGGGCGGGTGTAGCGCGGGCTGCCCGGGCCCAACTCCGGAGCCATGTCGCCCACGCCGCGCAGCTCCGGCACGCACACGGCGAAACCGCGCAGCGCCAGCTCCTGATACAACTCGCCCTCGTGCCAATCCGTGTTGCGCCCGGAGGCATCGAGAATTACGAATACCGGACGCGCTCCGCGCTGGGGTCTCGGCAGGAACAACCACGCCGGGAAATGCACGTTCGCGGCCGACGGAATATCCAGCGCCTCAATCTCGACTCCGCGCCCCGCCGTCTTGCGCAAACTCGAATACGTGGCCGACACCGTACGGTCCAACTTCAGCAACCGCTCCAGCGCTATCGGCGTCTGCCGGCCCAGCCGCTTACGGTTCATCTGAAACGGCGTCGTCGATTGTAGACTGCGAAGCGCGCTTCCGCTTTCGGTGCACAACAGCGTGTCCTCGGATTCCGGTTGTGTCGCCGGCTCCTCGGCCACGCCCTTCGGGTCGTTCTTGAACCAGCGCAGAAACCAGTTGTAGATCAGCAGCCGCGAATCGTACTCCAGCGAGTGCGGCAACGGCGTGGAGCCCCATGCGATCGCGTCGCTTTTGCCCAGGACGCCGTACACCTTTTTGAGTTTTTGATACTCCTCCCACCCGGAGGCCAGGTACTGAGGCGAATAGGTGCCGAAAAAATCCTTGTCGCTCACGCACACCAGCAACGGCTTGCCCGCGAACGGATACAACAAATCCCATCGATCGAACCCGGCAGGCCCGCCGCCCACGAAATTTTGCTCGGCGTCGTCGGTCGAACCAGGCGCGGAAAATCCGGCGCACGCGAAGTTTTCGGAGTTCGCCGCACTCAGCGCCGCCGCATCCACCCGGTCATCCACTGCCACGAGGAACATGCCGTTCGTCGCGCCGCCGCTCTGCCCCGTCGTTCCGATCCGCCCCTTGTCCACAATCGCGAGCGACGATAGGTAGTCGATCGCCCGCACCGCGTCCCAGGTCTGCAACCTCGTCGCCGTGTCGCCGGTCAGCAGCATCTGCCGTCCGCCCATCGAGTGTTCATCATCCACCGACGCCAACCGCGTCTTCCGTCCGCTGGCGTCCGGATAGTAGATGCGTTCTCCCTGCCCCATCGGATCGAATCCGAACGCGACAAAGCCGAGCTTCGCCAAGCCCTGGCAAAGCCGTTGATATGAAGGATAGGCCTTGCCTTGCGGCGCATGCCCCATCTGCACCAGCACCGCCGGGAACGGTCCGCGCCCGCGCTGCGGAACATACAAGTTGCCTGTCACGTGGAATCCGGGGCGCGCCTCGAAGACGACCTTCTCCACACTGTATCCGGCGCGTTCCAACCTGCCCGCCGTGCGCGCCTGCAGCGGCGTACGCTCTGGCGCGCCGCCCACAAGATTCCAGAACGTCTGCCGCGCCCACTTCTTACGCTCGGTGATCGATTCGGGTGTCGTCAGCCTCGCCAATTCTTCGTTACGCTTGCTGTAAAACCCTAGCGCCAATTCACGCAAATACGCCGGCAGAACGCGCGAATACTGCCGGTAGGCCACTCCCGGATACGGCGGCGTCTCCTGCGCGGCGCACGCCCCACCGCACATCCAAAGCCATTCGCGTCTATTCATGGAAGTCACTCCTGAGTATGGCAAGATTGAGTCGATCATGCCCGCCTCCCGCCTGTTAACTCCCGAAGAGTCCGGCGAGCTTCGAATGCTCACCGTCCGGATCGGATGGAATCAGCTCGATCGCGACTGGCGCAAGCTCATCGAATGCTCTCCCACGGGCTGTTTCGGTATCGAAAAGAACGGCCGCATCGTTTCCACCTCGACCGCGATCGTCACGCCGGGAGGCATCGGCTGGATCGGCATGATCATTACGCATCCCAAGCATCGCGGCAAGGGCTACGGGACACAACTCCTGCGTGAGGCGGTCGACTACCTCGACGGACAGGTCGACACGATTAAGCTTGACGCAACCGCAGCCGGCGAACCCCTTTATTGCAAGTTGGGATTCCTTGACGAACAACCCATCGAACGCTGGGGAAGGAACGCCTCTCCTCTGCCGGACCTCCAGCTTCCCCCCGGCTCGTATCCGGGCACCCTTTACCACCCGCCCATTCCAATTCACGACCGGCAAGAAACGGACCACGCCTTCGCGGCGGGCCGCGCCGGACAATTCGCATGGTACTTCGGGCCATGTTATGCGGATAGCGAAGCCGCCGCGCGCCAGGCTGTTCCGGCGATTCTCTCGCGCCACTGTCATGTACCAGTAGTGTGGGACCTCTTTCCAAACCACCCTGCCGCGGCCATCGCCAGGGAACTCGGCTTCGCGCCGCTCCGGCGGCTGAAGCGAATGTATCGCGGCAAATTCCAGCCAACCCCGCCAGACGTGTACGCCATCTCCGGCTTCGAGTGGGGCGATTGAAATCCGCCACGTGATAAAATCGCCCAAACGCTCATGAAATCCCAAGAATCCCGGCGAAATCTCGTCAAATCGGCCGCCGCGCTTTACACCACGAACATCTTCACCGGCAAGGTGTTCGGCGCCAATGGCAATCTGGAAGTCGGCTTCATCGGCATGGGCCGAATGGGCCAAGGCAACATGCGCGCCGCCATGGCGCAGGATAATTTGCGCATCGCTTCCGTCTGCGACATCTACAAGCCGAATCTCGACAAGGCTGTGGAACTCAGTGCCAAACAAAGCACGGGTGCGGCACGCGCCATCAAGGATTTTCGCGAGGTGCTGGCCGACAAGTCCATCGACGCCGTCTGCATCTCCACGCCCGACCATTGGCACCCCTACATGGCCATCGAAGCCTGCAAAGCGGGCAAGGATGTCTACGTCGAGAAGCCCATCAGCGTAACCATTGAGGAGGGGCAAAAGATGGTGCAGGCCGCTCGCAAGTACAAACGGGTTGTGCAAGCGGGCACCATGCAGCGCTCCGGCAAACACTTCATAGACGCCTGCGAATTGGTCCGGCAGGGGCGCATCGGCGAGGTCACCGTCGTTAAAACCTGGAACTACGGCAACGGAAGGGTGGAAGGAATCGGCAGCCCGGCCGACGGAGCGCCGCCCTCAGATCTCGATTGGGATATGTGGCTCGGTCCCGCGCCCAACCGGCCGTTCAACGCAAACAGGTTCGGCGTCGATCCCAAGGCCTTCTCCCACTTCCGTTGGTTCTGGGACTACGCTGGCGGCATGATGACGGACTGGGGCGTGCATGTTCTCGACATCGCCCGCATGGGCATGGCCGAACCGATGCCGCGCTCCTGCTCCGCCTTCGGACAGAAGTTCCTCGTCCAGGACAATCGCGAAACGCCCGACACCCTTTCCGCCATCTACGAATTTCCAAAGTTCATCGCCCACTACGAAAACCGGATGTTCAATTCGAACTCGATGTTCAAACAAGGCTATGGGACTATGTTCCACGGCACCAAGGGAACCATGTTCGTCGACCGCAGCCTCTACCGCATTCACCCTGAGTCCTCCGGTCCCAACGTGCCGCCCGCCGAAGTCGTCGAGGTGAAGTCGTCGAACAACTCGAATAACGCCCACTGGGCGAACTTCGTCGACTGCATCAAGAGCCGCCAGCGCCCGGCTTCCGATATCGAAATTTGCTACAAGTCCACTGTCACCTGCCTGCTAGCGAATATCTCGATTCTCAGCAAGCAGCGAGTCGATTGGGACGAGTCCAACGACACCATCGCGCAGCCCTCGCTCCGCAAATTCATGCGCCGTGAAGAGCGTTCGCCGTGGAAGCTTAAGGTCTGATCTATGCGGCGTCGCGACGTCCTGAAGGCCGCCCCGTTTCTATTCACGGCTGCAAAGGGCCAACCGCGGACTCCCGTCACCGGAAGTGGCGCGCATACCTATGAAATGCGGCACGATTTTCTGCGCCTGCCGCCGAATTTGAAATTCGGCAACGCGCACGGCATCGTCGTCGACGCGCAGGGCCGCATCATCGTAGCTCACACCGTACACAAAACCAGTGAGTTGCCGGACGCCATCGCCATCTTCGACGCCAACGGTGCGTTCATCAAGAGTTGGGGCGCCGATATGCGCGGCGGAGCGCACGGCCTCGTCATCAACAAGGAAAGCTCCGCCGAGTACCTCTATATCTGCGACAACGTCCGCGGTTTCGTTCGCAAAACGACCCTCGACGGCGAAACGGTTTGGATCCTAAAGGCGCCTGTGATGACCGGCCTCTACGCCAAGGCTGCCGAATACAAGCCCTCCACGCTCGCCGTCGCGCCGAACGGCGATTTTTATGTCGCCGACGGCTACGGCAAGTTCTACATTCATCACTACGACGCGAAGACCAACTACATCCGGACCTTCGGCGGTTCGCGCGCCTTGATGGACCGCGATCCGAAAATCGAAACGCCGCTGGGTTCCACCATCTGGCCGCACGCCGCGGGAATCGATACTCGCAACGGCGCGCCCATGCTCGCTATCGGCGAACGCGGCGCCAACTCCCGCGTGCAGTACTTCACGCTGGATGGCCGGCCCATGCACTCGGTTAAGCAAGGCGTTCGCTGGCCCAGCACGTTCGACTATCGCGGCGATCTCTGTCTTATGCCGGATCTCAAGGCCGTTGTCACCCTGTTCGATCGCAACAACAATCCCATCGTGCATCTTGGCGATGGCATGCAGCCGGACGGCAAAACCTACGAAGGCGTTCGAACCCTTGATCGCGACCGCTTCACACCCGGCCGGTTCATCGCCCCTCACGCGGCGTGTTTCGAGGCCAATGGTGACATCCTCGTCGCCGAGTGGGTGGAGGTTGGCCGCGTTACCAGGCTCAAGCGCGTGTAGCATAAAGCATGCGTTGTTTCGTCCTTCTCGCATTGACGCTCCCCTCATTCGCGCAACGGGAGCAGAATCCTCGCGATGCCGGGCCCTCCGGCCTGGAAGCCGGCGTGGCCCGCGCCGATATCGCCCCGCCCGTAGGCATCGCGCAAATGAACTGGGGCGCGCAAACCCACATCGTTGCCTCGGGAATCGACCCGATGGGAATGATCGCGACGGCGCTGGTGCTGGGCGACGGAAAACAACGCGTGGCCATGGTCGACATCGACGCGTTGTTCGTCGGCGAAGTGGAGGACATTGCCGCGCGCGCCTCGCAGCTCACCGGCATTCCAGCGCCGCAAATTCGTCTCGCCGCCACCCACACGCACGCCGGGCCGTTCCTCACCGGCGTGAAGGGCCCCGTCGGCGCCGATCTTTCCGGCCACGGAAAGACTTTCGCGAACTACCGCGCCGCCCTGGCCGATAAGATCGTCGGCGTCATCGTCGAGGCCAACGCGAAACGGCAACCGGTGCATGTGGGCGCGCGCAAAGGCAGCGGCTCCATCAATATCAATCGCCGGGTTCGCGCCACTGCGACAGCGCTGCCTAGTGTGGGCCGCAATCCGGAGGGTCTTGTCGATCGCGATCTCGTCGTCGTACGCATCGATCGCGCCGATGGCTCACCACTCGCCGTTCTCATGAACTTCCAGTGCCACGGCACCGTCATGGCGTGGGACAACCAGCTCATCTCGCCCGATTGGATCGGCAACGCGCGCCGCACAGTCGAATCCGCGCTGCCCGGCGCGCTCGCGCTGTTCTTCCAAGGCGCGGCCGGCAATCAGGGTCCCGTCGAAGGCTTCACCGGCGACCTCAGCGTCGCACACCGGCTCGGCGCGATTCTCGGCCATCAGGCCGCGGCACTCGCTCTCGAAACCTCCACGGTTCGCCGCGAACCGAACATGGAAGGCCACGTCGAATCCACGGCCTACATCGCCAAGCAGCCCTTCCGAGTCTCGGGCCCGCGTGAATCCACGCTGCGCTTCGCCACGCGCATCGTCGAAGTGGAGCGCCGCAAATTCACCGCAGCGGACATCAACGAAATGGAGTCGCTCGCCAACGATTCCAAGAAACGCGCTGATGAGCTCCGCGCCGCTAACGATGCGCAGCGTCTGCAAATGGTCGAGGCCCGTTGGCGCCGCTATCGCGATCTGGCCGCACAGCGCAAGGCGCCGGCCGGCGACGGCCCAATTCCCGTGCGCATCCAGGCGCTGCGCATCGGCGAAATCGTCATCGTCGCCATGCCCGGCGAACCCTTCGCCGAAATCGGCCTTGCCGTGAAAAAGGCCTCGCCCTTCGCGTTCACGCTGTTCTGCGGCTACTCCAGCGGCGAGGGCGGCGAGTACATGCCCATCGCTTCGGAGTACCCCCACGGCGGCTACGAAGTGGAGCGCACCCCCTACGGCCCGTCCGCGGCGGACACAGTCGTCAAGGCCGCTATCGACCTCGTGAAGAGTCTGCAGTAGTGCGGCGCATTGGAAAGTCCAGCACTGCGTAGCCTTCCGATTTCGTGCCGCAGTACGGGTCCACCTGATACGGAAGGCACCGCCCGCGAAGAACCATCTGCCCTGCGATTGTAGACGCGTCGTAGGCGCGCGGCGGCGGGTTTGTTGCGGCCACCGGCTGCTTCTTTCCGCTCATCACGGAGATCCAGCCGTCGTGGCGGCTCGGCGTAAAAGTCAGCTGGCCGTTCGCAGCCTCCCAGCGTCCAACCTCTTCCACCTTGGTGGCACTCACGAACGCGCCCATCACCAGCATGGCCGAGTACTGATTCTGATAGCTGCCATCGTCGCGCAACGAGATTCCAATGCCCGCCGTGTCGGAGTTCAAGTCGGCCTGACCGTAGCTCTGTGTGCTCGATCCCCCGCCAACGGTCCAATTTCCAACAATCGCGCTTCCATCGCGCAGCGGCGAACCCGGCAGCGGCCCCTTCGCGCGCGTGATGCCACTCGAAACCCAAGCCGTCGTATTCCCGCGGCCATCCGCCGAAGCACCGACCGATCGCCTTGGAGGCTGCGCCACAACAGGCAAGACGAGCAATAGGCAAAGGTACTTCATGGCCGAAGCCTACCCGCGAATCAACCCGCGCGCGATGCAAATGGGGCGGAACGGACTACGCCACCTGTCGGCGACGAGGCAGGACGGCGGCAAGGCCGGCGGCGGCGCGGAAGCCTCCGGATCCGTAAGCAGCGCGTATCTCTACTACACACGCGACCCCGAGGGTACCGCCAACATTCGCAGCGGCCGGCGCAGTGAAGCGGAAACGGCCCTGCCGCTCCGTGCCCGCCGCGGTTGATGGGCGCTTTCCGATGACGCGATTCATCTCCTCAGCGAAACCGGCATTCACAAATTTACTCTTGCCGGTCACGATCACGAAAAAGTGTATTCGGCATCGAAACGCGAACAGTTGTTGTCGATATCGGTCAACCGTGCGGGCCGGGCGGTCTTCGGCAGGGCAGGCACGGTGCAACAGGACCTTCGCGCCGTGGACTAGCCGTCCCGCCGGCCGTGGTTCCGCCGGGCACGGGCGCACAGTTTCTGAGAACGGGGATCGCAATCAACGGCGAATCGCTATCGCCGGGTTGAGGCCCGCTCCACGAGCGCCGGCTCCAGCAGCACAGACTCCGGTTCACCGGACGGCTTCTTCGATTCGATCATTGCCAGCGCCATTCGCGCAGCGCGCTCGCCCATCGCCAGGCTGCTTTGGTCGATCGATGTCAGCGGCACCCGAAGAAACGGGGCGTAATTCAAGTTGCCGCAGCCAGCGATTGCGATGTCTTCCGGAATGCGCAGGCCGGACTCCAGGATCGCGTGCATCGCGCCCATGGCCGATGGATCGTTGAAACAGAAGACTCCGTCGGGCCGCCTGTCGCTCTGCAACAACTTGACCATCGCTTGGAACCCGCGCGACGAAGCGGCGTCTTCGTGTTTGTCCTCACGGACTATCACCGGATCCACGCCATCCAGCGCCCGTAAATAGCCGGCCAGCCGACCTTCGGCCGTGCTGACGGCCGGCCCGCGAATATGCGCCACGCGCCGGCAGCCACGATCCATTAGATGCCGCGTGGCGATGAAGCCGGCCTTCTCGTCATCCACTCCAATAAAGTTAGCCGCGTGGCCCAGAAAGCTCCGGTCCACGAGAATGTACGGCACGTTGCGCTCGGAAATCCGCTGAAAACACGCCGTGTCGCTCTGCGCGGACGCAATCAGAACGGCGTCCACGCGCCGCGCCAGCATCTGTTCGATCGCCTGCACCTCGTTGTCCGGGCTCTCCTGCGACGAAGCAATCAGCAACCCGTAGGAATGTTCGCGCAGCGCCCCGGACAGCCCCTTGGCCATCTCCGCGAAGAATGGGTGCATTAGATCGGGCACTACAAAACCAACTGAATACGTTTTACCCGTCACCAACGACCGCGCGGCCAAGTTTGGCTGGTAATTCAGCTCTTTCATCCGCCGGCGGACGCGCTCCCGTGTCTCGTCACCGATATCGGGATGGTTGCGAAGCACCTTCTGGCTCTGCGCAGGAATGTGAACGGGTGAGCTAAACTCGCGGGATTGCGAGAACACGAGTTCACGAAGATTCTAGGCTGGCCTGGGTACCAGGTATGGAAGCACGAGATCGACGAGGAGAAGCGGTCG
>Ga0194119_10003491_pt1 | contig 25258 bp, 23 predicted proteins | sample TA2MahC100mmetaG_FD_148620 | JGI IMG/M metagenome (GOLD analysis project Ga0194119, IMG submission 148620) | Freshwater microbial communities from Lake Tanganyika, Tanzania - TA2015018 Mahale Deep Cast 100m | ecosystem: Environmental > Aquatic > Freshwater > Lake | place: Tanzania: Lake...
CTTTGCCTCTTTTGTTGCTTTCATAAAACTTGAACACAAAAGACTCAAAGAACATGTTTCTTGGTACGAGCAAAAAGCAGTATATTCACGTATTGGAGTGAGGTTTGCGCTAAGTGCGTAGGTCCTATTTAATTCCCTCCATTTCATCGTTCATAGTTTATCGTTCGCTTCTTGCTTCCTGATTCTTGCTTCTTGATTCGCTTCCGGAGTTCCTTCCTCAAATACCGTCCCGTATGCGATGCATCATTATCTGCAACCTCTTCGGGTGTACCTTTTGCCACAACAGTACCACCGCCATCTCCACCTTCTGGACCCATGTCAATGAGATAATCAGCATTCTTGATGATGTCCATATTGTGCTCAATGGTAATTACTGTATTTCCACGTTTTACCAATTCATCAAGGATACCAATCAACTTGCGCACGTCTTCATAATGAAGGCCCACTGTCGGCTCATCCAAGAGATACACCGTTTTCTCTAAATGCGGACGATAGAGTTCTGAAGATATTTTCACACGTTGTGCCTCACCACCCGACAGTGTCGTTGCCGATTGTCCCAACTCTAAATACCCAAGACCAACCTCAACAAGTGTTTTTAACCGGTCATGAATGGCAGGGATGTCTTTGAAAAATGTATCGGCTTCTTCAATTGTCATGGAAAGTACGTCATGAATGCTCTTCTTTTTATATTTCACCTCCAATGTTTCTTTATCAAAACGTTTACCACCACACACATCACATGTCACATAAACTGTTGGCAAAAAGTGCATCTCTACCGCGATAAGACCATTCCCCTCACATGTCTCACATCGTCCACCACCCCGCGCCGCAGGCACATTAAATGAAAAACGTCCTGACTTCCACCCACGCACACGTGCTTCAGCAGTCGCGGCAAACAAATCCCGAATATGGGTAAATGCTCCCGTATATGTCGCTGGATTAGAACGTGGTGTACGACCAATCGGTGATTGGTCAATAAGAATCGTGCGTCCTACATATTCTGTTCCCGAACATGACGCGCAATGATACACATCATTACTGCGATATTTCTTTTCCAGACGCGCGCGCAAATTCTGATACACTATTTCGTGCATCAATGATGACTTTCCAGAACCAGATACTCCTGTAATCGCTACAAATTTCCCAAGTGGGACATCAATATTCAGATTCTTGATATTAAATACATTTCCGCCACGTATCTTGAGTGACCCTTTATCTTGCGTACGTCGTTTTTCAGGGACAGAAATAAGTTTTTCCCCACGCAAATACGCGAGTGTCTCAGAACCCGATTCATTTGTTTTGGCAGACAAGAGTTTCTTCAATTCACCCGATACCACAACAGTACCGCCATGTGTCCCAGCACCTGGACCAATATCCACTAAATAATCTGAAGAAAAAATCGTATCCTCATCATGTTCCACGACAATAATCGTATTACCCAAGTCACGGAGATGTGTCAGCGTTTTAATAAGACGTTCATTATCACGTTGATGCAGTCCAATCGTCGGCTCATCAAGCACATAGAGCGCACCGACGAGACGACTGCCAAGCTGTGATGCCAAACGAATACGTTGTGATTCACCACCTGAAAGCGTGTTCGCGCGACGGTCAAGTGTCAGATAATCGAGTCCAACATCCAAAAGAAATTGCAAACGGTTTTCTATCTCCTTGAGGACTACTTTGGCAACTTCTTGTTCTCGTTTGGACAATTTGAGTTCAATAAAAAAGTCTGCCACGTCCCGTATAGACATGGCAACAAGTTCCACGATGTTTGGACCATGTTTCTCTCCTTTACTTGTTATCGTATCGCCCAAGGTAACGTGGAGTGCCTCTTGTCGCAGACGCGCACCGTTACAATCGGGACATGGTTCTGTGCCGAACATATATTTTGTTCCCAAACCATTACATGTGGGACATGCGCCATACGGTGAATTGAATGAAAAGAGACGAGGTTCAATCTCTGGATATGAAAATCCATCATGCGGACATGCAAATGTCGCGGATAATAATGTTGCCTCTTCACCAATACGAATACGTACCGAGCCGTCCGATTCATTAAGTGCTCGTTCTACTGATTCTGCCAAACGTTCACGCGCCACCTTTGGATCTGCTTCAAAATCAAGAAGATCAATGGCATCTATAATGACATCGATATCATGTTTGGCAGTTTTTTTGAGTACAATTTGTTCACGAAGACTTTTCTTTTCTCCATTGACACGGACAGCAGCATACCCTTTGTTAAGGAGGTCGTACAAAAGTTGGTAATATTCTCCCTTACGTCCACGCACGACAGGAGACGCAATCTCTACATCATGCGACACATATGGCACACCAAGAACACTTTTTGCGTTTTTCTTTGCTTCTGTGCCCGCTTCCTTTACACGCTTCATAACAAACGCAACAATTTCTTCATTTGAAAGACGCTCAATCACTCGTCCACACACCAAACAATGTGGTTTACCGACACGTGCATACAGCACACGAAGATAGTCATAAATCTCTGTAATGGTCGCGACTGTTGAGCGGGGATTATTGGAACGGCTTTTCTGATCAATAGAAATCGCGGGAGAAAGTCCAATAATTTCATCTACATCCGGCTTTTGCATTTGACGCAAAAACTGCCGCGCATACGCAGAAAGTGACTCCACATAGCGACGTTGTCCTTCAGCAAAAATAGTATCAAATGCGAGCGATGATTTGCCCGAACCAGAAAGTCCCGTAAAGACGACCATCTTGTTGCGTGGCATCTCTACGGTGATGTTTTTGAGATTGTGGGTGCGAGCACCTTTTACAATAATTGAGTCCATAAGTGAGAAATTAGGTTATAGGTGTGAGGAATATAGGGTTACGAAGTACGAACTTATACGAACATACGAAACGTGACGGGAATTATGAATATAAAGAAAAAATATACATGATAGACTTTTAACTATCAAAAGACCTGCGGGGGTAAAAATTTGAAACAAGAATCAAGAGACGGAAGAAAGGATTAAAATAAACTGCAACACAGTCCACGTATTCGTGATTTGTTATTCTTGCTTCCCGTTTGCACGCCGACTGCCCGCGCGAACGTCGCACGGGTTTGTGTATCTCCAGTATAGCGGAAAAGAGAGAAAAAAGAAGTATTGACTTTATTTATAAAACATGATATACAAAAACCTGTTCATTTTGTTCTTCTTCAAAATCAAAACGTAAAAAGCCATGAATATGACGATGCTTTTCCCTCATACCATTCGTACGGTGGGTGCAGTTTTTTCCGCAATATGCGGATTGCTACTCTGTTTTTTTACAGGGCAAATATTATTACTGCCCTCACGCATTGATCCGTCACTTACGGATTCAATGGCAGATAAGATTTTTCTTATATTTATGATCGGTGGAGCGGGAGTTCTGTATATCCTTATCTCCATAAAACTTTTTGTCAAAGAGCTTTCATCACTGTGGTTATACGGCTTTTTATTTTTCGGTTATGTATTTGCCGCAGGGCTTTATTACCACATCATTTTTGGAAGCCCGTGGTAACACTACTATCCAGATGCTCTTCATGAGCATCTTTTTTTATACTGTTTCTTTCTTCATCTTTTCTTTCAACTCCTTTATCTCATCGCGCAGAATTGCCGCTGTCTCAAAATCAAGCTCTTTCACCGCGTCAGACATTTGCATCTCTTTAAACTTTATCAATTTCTTTGGATTTTTTGCAAACACAAGCGCATCTGTTTCAATATTTGCACGTACCGCTTTTTGACGGTTACTTTCCATATCATCGGTAATATCATGAATGCGTTTCTTGATTGTTTGCGGTGTGATACCGTGCTTTGTATTGTATGCGATTTGAATAGCACGACGACGATTTGTTTCTGAAAGTGCCCGCTCCATAGAACCAGTCATTGTGTCGGCATACAAGACGACACGACCATCCACATTACGCGCAGCACGACCAATCGTCTGGATAAGTGCTGTTTCGCTTCGCAAAAAGCCTTCCTTATCTGCATCAAGAATTGCAATAAATGTTACTTCAGGCAGGTCCAAGCCCTCGCGCAAAAGATTGACTCCCACAAGACAATCAAAACCACCGTTATCTGCGCCTTTGCGAAATTCGGTCAATATTTTGATACGCTCAATCGTCTTTACATCACTGTGCAAATACTCGGCAATAATCCCCTCTTCTTTAAGGAAACTGGACAAATCTTCTGCCATACGTTTGGTCAAGGTATTGGCAATGACACGATTCCCTTTTGCAATCTCTTTTTTTGCTTCCGCGATAAAATCACGAATCTGACCCTTATACGCTCCTTTTGCCGTTACTGGACGAACGGTTGTGTCTGGGTCAATAAGTCCTGTCGGACGGATAATTTGTTCAACAATCTGACTACTCACCTCACGTTCATGATTGCCGGGAGTCGCTGTCGTATAAATAGTTATTCCTGTCCGCTCTGTAAACTCCTCAAAACGAAGTGGTCTATTGTCCATTGCTGAAGGCAATCGAAATCCATATTCCACAAGCGTTTTTTTGCGAGAACGGTCGCCCGCGTACATTCCCCCAATTTGTGGCACTGTCATGTGCGACTCATCAATGATTGTCAAAAAATCTGGGCTCCCATCCGGATTGTGTGGGAAATACGAAAGAAGTGTGTCGGGTGCTTCTCCTGGTTTTTTTCCTGATAAATGCCGTGAATAATTTTCAATACCATTGCAATACCCCACTTCACGAATAAGCGCGAGATCATGATTGGTACGTCGACGTAGACGTTCTGCATCAAGTGCTTTTCCTTCCGCTTCCAATTCCTTCAGACGTTCGGCGAGTTCTGCTTCAATACGTTTAAGCGCGTGTTTCCGTACTTCTTCATCAGCAAGAAAATGCTTTGCGGGATACAAGTAAAACTCTTCTGGCGTATCAAGTACCGTACCTGAAACCGGGTCAATAACAATAATCGCTTCCACAGTATTCCCCAAAAGTTCTACACGGTACATGACACGCTCGGACACTGGCATGATTTCAATCACATTGCCGATGGAACGAAACTCCCCCGGAGATAAATCCGCATTGGTGCGCTCATAAAAGATACTGATGAGCTCCTCCATAAGGGTACGCCGTGGCGTCTGCATACCAACAAAAAATCGCTTATGTTCTTTGGCATAATCTTTTGGACTTCCCAATCCATAAATACACGAAACCGACGCGACGATAATCACATCATTGCGTGAAAGAAGCGCCTGAGTGGAAGCGTGGCGCAATCGGTCAATTTCCTCGTTAATTTGTGCATCCTTTTCAATATAGGTGTCGGACGCAGGCATGTACGCTTCCGGTTGATAGAAGTCGTAATAAGAAACGAAATAATGCACTGCATTGTCAGGAAAGAATTCTTTGTACTCTTGGGCAAGTTGCGCGGCGAGCGTTTTATTATGCGCGATGACAAGCGTCGGTTTTTGTACCGCGGCGATGATATTTGCCGCGGTAAACGTTTTGCCCGAACCCGTCACACCAAGAAGTGTTTGATACCGTAATCCTTTTTTTACACCATCAACAAGCGCGGCGATCGCCTCTGGCTGATCACCCGCAGGAATGTGGCTGTTTTTGATGATGAATTCACTCATAGTGTGTACTGTAACACAAATGGGAACGATAAACTATGAAGCGAGGAGATTAAAAGTTAGGAGATTAAAAAATGGTTTGTCATTCCGGGCTTGACCCGGAATCTAGAGGATAGATACTACTCCGTGGATTCTGGGTCACCCCGCCCATCCCAAAACAAAAAGGCGCTCGCGCGCCTAGCTACTATTCTTCCTTATTTTCTCTAGTTCTCGGCAAACTCGTTTAAATCTTTTTGGGTCAAAGAGGGTCTCAAATGCCCTATCCTATCTTCTTCCATCATATTGAGTCTGTCAAAAAAAGGAGTGATATTCCCCTTTGCTCTCTCCACAAAACGTTTCATCTCTGCTGAATCTGCTCGAGAATCAAACGCTTTTGTGATCCTTGAAGAGACCATGGGAGAATCTCCTCTTTTTCTTCTTTTTAATGACCTTTCACCGATGACACGACGTTTTTTATCTGTAAACATATTTTTAAAATTATGTTGATTGAAGAAAGACTGTCTACCATGAGTGTCGCATACATACGTAACATAGTCAAACAAAAAAGCGAGGCATATACCCCGCTCAACATATGCTACTCCCCCACACCCTCAAACGGGTCATTATATGTTTCCATCCCTCGTAATACCTTACTGAGACATTTAGCAACGCCCCGCGCATGATTGTCAGGATCAATGGCATCCATACGCGGAACAAAAGCTCTTTTTAACACAAGATTCTCTTGCGCGAGAATACCTGTCACATGCGCACTTGGTGCTGAAAGCGCCTCGAGTTCTGTTACCGCGGCGTCATCGTATGTCTCAACAACATAACTACCAGGCGCTATCGACATGTGCGCAGCACACGCATGTGAAGCAAACTGTTCTGGATACAAAAAAGCAACATCATGCATCTTCAAAAGATGTTTAAAAAGAAATGGGACAGCAATTGAAAAGCAATCTTCAACCTGCAACAAAAGAGGCTGATCCGGAACGATCTGCACATCCTTATCGTATTTTTCATACTCCGTAGCAAGTTTTTTTACGATATCTGATGTCCACCCCTCTCGCCGATACGCGAGAAAAAATGATTGATTCATAAATCAAAAAGTTTTTGTTTTAAATTTGAAATACTCGCACACCTTTTGAAAAAAATTTTTACGAAGTGCTCGTGTGATCGCTTTCTGTGGATTAACGCTTCGCACAGGGAATATTCCTCCTTGCGCATCGGTTACGTCTGAATTAACAAGACAAACATGCAGTTCTTGTCCAGTTACACGCATAGCATGACGATCTATATCCTCAATCGTACCCAAAGGAGGAAACCCCGTCATGGTCTTGTAAAAGTCTCCGGTCGCCATTTTGTATAAATTATGTTTTATATGTTAAAAAGACTGTCTACCCTGAGTGTCGCATACATACGTAACATAGTCAAACAAAAAGGGCATTACGCCCCAGTATCCATCAGATGCTTTTTCTTATCATTACATATTCGTTTTTTAGAGACGTAACGATGTTTGTCTATTTTTTATATCGAGTAAAAAAATCTTCTTTCATATGTGCAAATGTTCCCTCAAGTATTGAGATGCGAATACGTTTCATCAGATTGACCAAAAAATATACGTTATGAATTGACGCAAGTGTTGCGGCAAGCATCTCATGACTTCGGAAAAGGTGCGCAACATACGCACGAGAATACCGTGTGCACGTATAGCATCCACAACCTTCTTCTAGTGGTCCCATGTCATTGACAAAACGAGCGTTCAAAAGATTAATGCGGCCATCATGCGTGTATACCATACCCGTACGTGCGATGCGTGTCGGACCAACACAATCAAACAAATCCGCCCCCTGTTCCGCGCCAATAAACAAATCCAACGGCTCACCAATACCGAGAAGATGGCGCGGTTTTTCTTCGGGGAGCAAAGCATTCACCCATCCAACGGCTGTATCCATGTCTTCTTTCACAAAAGAACCACCAATACCATATCCATCAACATCCATGCCACCAATCATACGGGCAGATTCTTTTCGTAAATCTTCAAAGCGTCCACCTTGCACCACACCAAAAAGCGCCTGAGGTGGACGTTGCCCTCTTTGCATTTGCAACTCTTTAAACCGTGCCAAACTCCGCTCTGCCCACCTATGTGTCCGTTCCATCGCTTCCTTTTGATAGGCATATCCCGCAGTCGGTGATGTACATTCATCAAATGCAAATGTCATATCCGCACCAATATCATGCTGTATCTCCATTGAACGCTCAGGTGTAAAACGATGTTCCGAACCATCTTTATATGATTTAAATGTTACGCCTTCTTCATCAATAGAGGCAAGTTTTCCTTGTCGTTCCCGTTCATGTTCAAAAAGTGCACCTTCTTCGGTTGTATCGCTTGCCTTCGCCACCTTAGAAACACTTGTCCCATACGCAAAACCAAGAGAAAAAACCTGAAAACCACCGGAGTCAGTCATCGTCGGTCCATGCCATCCCATCATCGTCCCAAGACCTCCCATGTCACGCACACGTTTTTCTCCTGGCTCAAGATACAAATGATAGGTATTTGCCAAGACAACTTGCGCACCAGTATCTGCGACTTGCTCCGGTGTCATCGCTTTGACAGTCCCTTTCGTTCCCACTGTAACAAATGCGGGTGTTTCAATTCTGCCATGTGGTGTATGGAGAATACTCGCGCGCCCCAATGCTCCCGGCAACTTTTTCTCAATCTGAAAAGAAAATCCATCATGCATATTGACAATCATAGCACATTGTGTACATTTTGGGGAGCAGAGTCCTCATACACAACATACCATGCTTCTTATGGAACATTTCATAACTGTGGTGATTCTTCAAAGTAAAAAAGATTCACGCAACCTAGCAGAAGAAACGGAAGACATATTAACAACTATTTCATCAAAAAAAGTATTTGTTATACCCGTGCCACTTTCCTCTCAAGCGCTTGCATTTGCAAAAAATCCCGAGAAACATGTCGAACTCGTTGTTTGGCATTATCAATTTCAGTCAGACTATGATGATCCTGTCTTTGAAAACACTAAAGCATTACTCAAATACGGAACTCCAGTCCTTCTCATTCGTTCAAATAGCGAGCCCTATCAGTTTAAACGACGAATGAACAACTGGGTAAAAAAACTGGGTGCAGATGAAAAAGAGCCATTACACATCTGTACGATGCCTGAATATCCTGAAACGGTCCGGAAGATTATAGCAGATCAAATTTCACGGACAGATTTCCTCTCAAAAACATAACGTCCTACACGACATAATCTCCGCACATGGCAGGGATCTTTTGTCTCTATTCTTTTAACCACGATTTTGCTTCTTCTACATCTGAGAACCATTTTATTTTTGAAGGATCTCCGATCAATTCACCAATCGTGCCAATAAGCGACGCAATGAAATCATTTGAACCAAGAAATGCTACTTTTTGAATGCGTTCATCAGCAATAAACTTCGCATACAATGTACGTGATTCTGGGAAGACAACACGTACTCCTTCCGGGACAGCAACTGTATCGACAAGAGCAACGCATGTCTCTCCACCACATGCTTCTAATGCTTTTTGCGCGCCTTCAATCACAAGTTCCGTGGCGCGTACATTATCATCTGATGCTTCTTCATTTGAAAAGAACGTAAGATATACGATACGTTCTTCTGGGGAAGCAAACACCTTAAACCCCTCTTGTAATGTATGATCGGTTTTCATATATCAAAATAATTATGATAATACTGCTTCATCTTCTTCTGGCATCTCTTTAACAGACGGTCCACACAGGAGAGCAATTTCATTTTTTACTTGTGCCCATTTTTTTGGCATCACACCGAGTTCACGCGCAAGTGCTTCATTTCGTACCAATTGGGTACACGTTGCAACACCTCGATTCATCAATGCTTGTTTTTGAGAAGGGGAGAGTCCAGGAAGGATGGTGATGGGAAACACGCGTACTTCATTCATCAAATCACGAAGCCCTGCTCCCTTTGGGTAACTCCAAGACAACAATTTCATACCCGCACATTCCGCGTACACAATAGCATTTTCTGTAAACTTTGTATTTGACGCAAGCCATGCCTCATGAAAGCGATCACGTTCTGAATCATCTTGCAATTGTCTTTTCTCTATATCTTCAAAACGTGCCTGTACATACAGTACCGTTTTTAAATCACTTCTAATACCGTGATTATTGTGGAACTTGCATTCGATCAAACGATGTGTTCCGTCCTGTCGCGCGGAAACGTCTACTTCATGCTCTACACACCACCCCTTCACCATAACAGCCACCTGCACGTCATACCCCTTATGACGGAGAAGTTCTCCTACCAATTCTTCAAATGGATGACCGTTTGGTCCCATCTCTGCTACTGCTCGACGAAGACTGTATTTGAGTGCGACAGGTTTATAGGTTTTGTTTTTACGAAGAAGTGAAAACGCTCTTCGATAGATATCGCGCGTTTCCATATTTTCTACCACTTCAGCAGAGACCGTATCAACAATTGATACTATCACATCCTCAGGAGCCCCTGCATGACGAAGTGATGTTTCAAGTTTTGTTGGATCAAACGGCTCACGAATTCCTGATGCTTTAATAACGAATGGATACTGCATACATGTATGACTGAAAAAATTATTTAAAACGAACAACAATCTCTAGCGCGTCATCATTCTCTGGAAGCCCTGAGGGATTATCTTTTTGAAGAATGAGCGACCCCGTGTCAGGAACCCCCACACCACCCATAGGTGTTTCAAATGTAAGAGTTGCAAGAAAAGGAACAAACTCTTCGGTCATCCAGTCTCCTTGTGCCTCTGCAATCCCCTCTGCAATGATACGTCCATCCCAATCCGTCAGACTTACAGGAAATGATCCTTCAAAAAACCACATCCCTCGCGCGCGTCCTGACACACGGAGAGGTGAGGAAATACGTTGTCCTTCTTCTATGGTGTCGAGCACAATCATATCGCTTGTACATGATGCAAATGATGAAAGCCTTATCAAAGAATTGATATAAATAACTTCTTCATTCATGACCATACCAGAGACTGTTGCATATACAGAACCACTCTCACCACCAAACATTATGGCAATATCTGACAAAAACGGCGAATCATCAGCAATGTGATACGTCGGCTCACCTAGATCGCATGAACGAAACGTTGGTTCTTCACCCAAAGAAATTGTTCCATAGAAAAGTGCTGTCCCGTGTGGCAAGTCAGGCACTACAACGAGCGCTCCATCACGAATCTGTGCATACAAGGTCTTTGCATACGATGGTTGTATAGAAAAATTTTCATCCGCGCCACGGTCAGCATAATTGACAAGAATCATGCCTGTGCGTACTGATATATGTTCGGGAGCAATACGATCTCCTAGAAACAGTCCTTGTGTGCCAATAAATCCATCAGATGTATGAAGCGCTACAGCAACATAATAAAATGTACCGCTCCCCGTTCCGGTTTTGCGCAAGAAAAGTGTTGCATCGTCATCACCATCATCATCAAGGTCACCATATACAGGGACACCAAACACAGAAACAATATCACGTCCCGCTGATCCAGGCGCCGATTCTTGTTCTGCAATACCGTTTACCAACGAAAACGCGACATCATCAATATAATATGTTGCATTGAGAGGATCGGATCCTGGAGTTGAAACCGGAGGAATTGTATCTGAAATGTTCCCGTCACAAACAGGAACCCAATCTACCACATCAAGCATCGCCTTACAGTTATCAGACATGACTTCTGACGAAGCGGTAGGACAAGAAAACATATCTCCTTTTTCTGGGTAATATGTTACTCCAGCTCCGATGAGCGATGATAGTACTTTTGTTGTTCTTGCAGAAGCAGAATATGCGACACCTGCGACATCTGGTCCCTCACAATATACTTTTGCTTTTTCATAGGGGGCTTTCATCATAAAAGGAATACGCCATGCAAGTACACTCACAACCACAATTGCAAGAGTAATAAATATAAATTTATCGTATCGTTTGAAAAATGATTTCATAACAGGTGAAAAATAATACATGTTTATTATACCAAAAAACACCTGGTAACGAAATGATGCGGGGTATACTTGTAGGAAAGAGGTTGGGGAGCAAATGCGGATCGGACGCGGAAACTCGCGGAACCTACGCAGAAGAAATATGCAAGATAACACGAAGCACACGAGACGAGAATTAAGACTGCCTTGCACGCCATATGGGGTGCGGGGCACGCGTACACATTCGTTATTCGTAAGTGTTCCGGAAACTCGTCTTCTTATTTCTCAACACACATACAAACAATTGACTCATACCCCGCCCCCGTATATGATGGGACTATGGAACATGCAAAAGAACTTATTCATCGTCTCAATAAAATACAAGGTCAAATTGAGGCACTTAAACGTGTGATTACCCAAGATGACAAAACCTGCGCGGATGTGGTGTATCAAATAAAAGCAGTCAAAGGCGCACTCAAGAAAGTCGGTGATATTTATGCTGATGCATATATATCTTCATGTATTACAGATGGACGTGATCCAAAAAAGAGCGCTTCTGAAGCATCTGAGGCACTGAAAGCAATTCTCAATGCATAATAAAAAGAGCGGAATAACCGCCCTTTGTTTTCCACTAATGCCTCCACGGAACATTCTCAGGTTCTTCTCCTGGAAGACGTTGGATCACTGCATCGAGGATGACCCCTGCAGACGCATCCCATAGATCTTTTGACCGTATCGAGATGTTTTTCATGTCGGCATATTTATCTGTACGGAATGCCAGAAGATTCGGATAACATCGCCGAAGGGCCTCGTCTCTCGTCTCACCATTCTGAATGGAAAAGAATTCCCCCCAAATGAGTGGTTTCATAACGTGAAAGAATAACTCCATCATTCTCTTCATATCTGACTGCTCAAGCGTCAGATATACCACGAGACAATTATCTGACAGCCAATCCCGCGTCTCCTGCGGAAGGTGTGCTACACTGCCCGTCGTATCAAAGACGAGATTTTTCCCTTTGGGGATAATCGCCTCAATGGACTCCAGACGTGTATACTTGTCCTCAAGACGCAGATATTCCTTCTCTCGCTCTGCATACCCCTCAGAATCCGGATGCCCGAGCCATTCACCGACTTCTCCTACGTTCTTCAGTCCAAGCTCTTTTGCAATGAGCTCATCAACTGAATACATGAAAAAGCTGAGTGTACGCATGAGCTCTTTTGCTCGTCTACTTTTGCCTGTATTAGACATACCGACAAACACAAGACGGAGTGTCCGTGCCATATAATGACTAACGAACTCTTCCTTACTCAAAAGCGGAAGTTTTTTCATGATGAATATATTTGATTGAAAAATATGCTGGGCAAAAAATAACACGGAATTGATAACAGCGCAAGAGGGTGCGCAAGCTTTGCTTGCGCACCCTCTTAAAAAACAGAACATAACAATACCTTATGTCTTTACAGTCGATTGATTGGTGCGTTTTGTACCATACTCACGACGGCATCAATATCATCAGTAATCACATACAGCTCTTTATCGCCCTGGCTTATCGTCCCAACGCGTTCAAGAAGTGTTTCTTTTATAAAGCCATCAAGCGGTTTCCAAAAATCGCTTCCCATGAGAATAATAGGCAATCGTTCTGTTTTTTTTGTTTGGACAAGCGTCAAAATCTCAAAAAACTCATCCATTGTCCCAAAACCGCCAGGGAAATAAATATACGCCTCAGAAGAGTAGCTAAGTACGACCTTGCGCGAAAAGAAATAATAAAATGCCGCTTCATGGTCTACGTATGGATTGGTATGTTGTTCAAACGGCAAATCAATAGTGATGCCGATTGACACACCACCAGCATCTTTCGCTCCACGGTTCCCTGCTTCCATGATACCGGGGCCTCCACCTGTAATAACTGCATACCCCGTCTCTTCTACGATACGACGCGCTGTTTCGCGCGCAAGTTTGTAATATTTGTGATGTTCATCAAAGCGCGCCGAACCAAACATCGTAACAGATGTTGGATATTTGCGGATTAAATCAAAACCCTGACGAAACTCTTTATTGACTGCGCACATACGCACATCAATGCGGTCATTATATCGCTCCGTACACTCACGACGCATATCATTTACCCCCGATCGACTCCCCATTCTATTGTTATATCCTTGCGATATATTCTTCATGGAAGAAAGTATACCACATCTCCTTTTTTCGTCCTACTTTTTTGAAACATAACCACCCAAAACATCTGGCGCAATAAAAAAAATATGGTATGATATGCGAACATGGGCGCATATCGTGTGACCTGTCCATGTATCGTAATGCCAGATGGTCTAACTTGCCCCGCCACTTCGTTCTTTTACATTATGCACAATAATATATATTGAGATGCAGCATAGTATTGCGTCCAGAGTTGCCAGATCGTCTAATGGTAGGACAGCGGGTTTTGGTCCCGTCAATCTAGGTTCGAGTCCTAGTCTGGCAACTCTGTACACAATATCCCTAAAGTGGCGAGGTGAAATAGGATAGCGGGTTTTGGTCCCGTCAATCTAGGTTCGAGTCCTAGTCTGGCAACTTTCAAAAAGCTACGCTTTTTTGTTGCCAGACTAGGACTCGAACGCGGAAGAGGTCGGGGAACCTGCTGGTTCCTCGTGGAGGAAGTACATGGAACCGTGGGTTCCATGAGCGCAGGAAAGGTGAGCGCATCCCGCGAACCTTTCCGAGCAGTGAGCACTCCTAGTCTGGCAACACACATACAAAAAAACGGCTCAAAGCCGTTTTTTTGTATGTGTGTTGCCAGAAGCAGGGCGACTGCTCGCCCTGCGACTAGGACTCGAACGACTCGGCGATGTCGGACCGATCACCACTTATAAAAAATTCCTAAAAAGTATTAGCAATGTCTTCCAAATGATAAAGCCTTTCTATACAAGCACCCTCCGTCCCTCCTCTCGCAACATCCACTCACACGAAGTATACTAGACGATATATGGAATATGCGGACGACACAGAAAGCATCTATGACTTTCTCAAGTATATACGTCAATTTGAAACTACCTATCGCTTTACCACAAAACCAGGTGGCGGATTTGAAAGTGATGCCGAACATTCTTGGTCGGTCGCATTTGCGTGTATGCTCCTTGCGGGACGACTCGAACACGAATTTGGCGTCCACCTTGATCAGGCTCGCATGCTCAACATGGCACTCATCCACGACCTTGCCGAAATGATAGCAGGAGACACAAAGCCATGGGACGAAAAAGCTCGCATCGGAAAAAAAGAAAGAGAGCAAGACGCCATCGTGTCCATTGTAAAGAATCTTCCCAAAGACATGCGAGAAAACGTCCTCGCTTTATGGGAAGAATCAGAACAATGCGAAACACTTGAAGCAAAAATAGTAAAATCTCTTGATAAACTTGACCCGGAAATACATAGGGTCACACACCACATTGCATGGCAAGAAATTATGGATGAAACACACGCAACCCGTGAAGCGTGTGATGCGCGCCATCTCCCCCATCACAGCTTTTCAACAACACTCACATCACTCTACGAAACCATCCGCAAAGAAGCGATGGAAAAAGGAATGTTGAAAGTGGAGAAAACATCAGTTTAAAAATACTGAAAAGTCTATTCTGAGGAGTATAATAAAATCATGCAAAGTCTTCCTGCAGCAGAATATACAACAAAAATTTTCAATCCACGTACAAGCAAAAATGCTAACATTATCATTGCGCAAATCATCAGTATCGAACGAGAAGCATTTGGTGATAAAGCATTCACTGAAAAACAAATTCTGAACGATTTTTATAAGGATGAAAATACTATCATTCTTCTTTTTGCAACATCCAACGATGCACTTATCGGCTTCACATACGCAAAACCATCAGACGAGGAACATTCTTCCGACCCTGCGCACACCCGCACCGCATTCATCTGGGATACCGCGATACATACGGATTTTCGGGGACGGGGTCTTTCCACTCTTCTTATTGAAACAATGGACAGCGAATTGCAACATAGAGAATATACCCATGTTGAACGTGAGGCGTCCACAAAAAATGGTTACGTAACACACATATCAACACACTATGGCAATCATATAGAGATAGAAAGTGTTCCGCACAACTCACGATACGGAGAACAAGTATTTTTTCGTATTAGATTATAACGACAAATACTTTTCCTACTCCCCCACACACTCCATGAGGGCAAGCTCGAGTGGCAAGACAGGGATAAATGCTCGCGGGATTTCGTTGTGCGCTTTGATGAATGCGCGTAGTGTGTCCGACGTGAGACGTGCATGCGGGTCTTTGGCAAGTCCATCCGCAAACGCCATATCATCTTCGGACAAATCCTCCGCAAGCACCGGGCGCATAGACTGGTCAAAACGAAGAAGCAGTACTGCTCGCATCATACGGAGAATAAGCGCGCCGTAGACGTCCATCGCGATATTCGCCTCCTTTGCCGCACCGAGCGCGGCGAGACCTTTGGGACCATCCTTGTATGCGACGGCAGCAACCAAATCGTTCACTGCCTGCGACGATGGCGCGCCGGCAATCTTCTCTACTTCTTCACGCGAAAGTGTTTTGTCTTTTGACGCGCCAATCACCTTTTGCAACATGCCGAGCGTGTCACGGAACGATCCGTCACCAAGGAGCGCGATGAGTCCTGCCGACGATGCATCCAAGGTATATCCTTCTTTTGTTGCCACATCACGGACAATATCCTTGAGTGTTTCAATGCCTGGCTTTTTGAATGAAAAGACCTGACAACGCGAGACAACAGTATCAAGCAATTTGTGTGGTTCCGTCGTCGCAAGAATAAAAATAACATGCTTGGGCGGTTCTTCCAGTGTTTTCAAGAGTGCATTGAACGAATCTTTTGTGAGCATATGCACCTCATCAATGATATACACCTTATAGGGTGAGCGAAATGGCAACGTGCGCACCGCTTCGCGGAGTTCGCGGATATCATCAATACCCCGATTAGACGCGGCGTCTATTTCATAGATATCTTCGGCGGCGCACCCAAGTGCACGTGCAAAAATACGCGCGACACTTGTTTTGCCTGTCCCCCGTCCTCCAAAAAAGAGATACGCATGCGCGGGATTGCCTGCCTCAATAGACGCACGAAGAGCGTTCACGATGGGTTCTTGACCTTTGACTTCGTCCCAGTTTTCGGGGCGGTAGGTACGATAGAGTGCTTGAGACATAGGAGCGTGTGTTATGTGGATATATTATAACGTATGATGGACTACATGTCAGTATGCCAATCAAAAACTCCGCTTACGCGGAGTTTTTGATATATGAAGGACCGTATCTATAAGCCGGATTCTGTCTCAATCTAGCATCGCAAAGAATGTCAGATCAAGGACAACGATTTATCTGGGACGTACGTCGCCGCACGCCTCAAGCGGCACTCCAAGCGTCATAGTGATACTTGGCACGGCCTTGCACACAGGTAAGGATTTAGCCGTTTCACCTCTTGCGTTACCGCAAGAACTAGTCCAGCTCCACTTTTGGTCATATGTACATATACACACGTCTCTCAATGAACATCATGACTTGTGCATACTATTCGACCAAAAGTGGAGCTGGACTCCGATTTCTTTCGAAATACGGCGTCTCTGCTCGCACCTCTTCGAACCCTTCGATCCGATGACAGGCGTTACCTGCTACCCTGCTGCCGCGCGCGAGCGCGACATGTGTCCGGACTTTCCTCTGTTGTATAAAACAACAGCCGTTGTCCAATACGGTATATTGTTATTATATCAAAAATCAGCAAAAAAGTCAAAGAGACACGATAGGAATTATGGATCACCCCCCTCGCCAAGACTTCGGTAAGGTAAAAACTTTGGATGACAACCTATATTAGGTGCCTGAAAGACTCATAGGGGTTTCCGTATATGTTCCGCATTATTTCCGCGTAGGTTCTGCCTCGTGTTCGCGCACGATCCGCGCAACATCTGCGTAGCTTTCTGCCTCCATGAGTTTAACACGCAACTCTTTTGTGCCACTCCATCCGCGCACATACGCGGAATAATGTTTTTTCATAATAGCGAAATTTTTTCTCTCACCAAACATTTCTTCATACAGACGAGTATGTTCAAGAAGAGCATCAATTTTTTCTTTTGGAGAGATGTCCGCCATTTCGCGGCCTCCAAAGATCCACGGATTACCGAACACCGCGCGACCAATCATGACACCGTCCGCACCTGTCTCTTTTGCTTTCTGCTTTCCATCCACGAGACTTATCACATCACCATTACCAATGATAAGCGTTTTTGGTGCATACATATCACGAAGTACCACCGCGCGCGCAACACGACTCCACTCTGCGGGAACAAGAGACATTTCTTTGCGCGTGCGGGCGTGTACTGTGAGTGTGGGCAACTGAAGCGAGAGGAGTTCAGGAATCCATTCATCAAGTGTATCAGTATGAAACCCAATACGTGTTTTTACTGATACCGGCGTTGACTTGCCCGAAGCAAGGACACCTTCACGTACCGCACGTACGACATCCTTTGCGCGTGCGGGGTCACGTATCAAATCAGCGCCCGCACCCTGCTTCACAATCTTATCTTCAGGACACCCCATATTGATATCAATACCATCAAATCCAAGTTCTGCAACAATACGCCCCGCTTCAAAACACGTATCCGGTTTACCCCCAAATATCTGCGCCACTATCGGTCGCTGTCTTTCTGTGAAAGCAAGGTCACGAAGAAGTATTTCACGTCCGGCACTTGCGAGTCCATCACACGAGACAAACTCAGTCCACATCACATCGGGCCCACCGCCACGCTCACCCATACGACTTTTTCGGGCAATCATTTCACGAAATGCATTGTCGGTTGCATCTGCCATCGGCGCAAGTACAAAAAAAGGGCGTTTGTGACGGAGTGATTCCCAAATATGTTCTTCTTTCTGGGGACGTATCTTGTTGGGGAATAATAAAAACATACGTAATAAGAAGTCTCAAAATCATCATGTGGTTTTTCACTATTAACAATATAAAACTATTATTCTGAAAAGGACATCACACGATCTTCTTCTTTTTCTTTATAAAATACTTTTGTACCAAAGCGCATATCCATATATTCAAATGAAGCACCCTCGGGAAGAGCATCTTTCGCCGCAAGAAAATTGGCAACTGTGTCTTCAGATTCTGCGTCACGCGCATACATAAGACGCTCACCGTTCGCAAGTGTCAGTTCAATGGTATCTGTTTCAATCACTCCATATCGCGGTTTGATATACGCACGTTTTATTCCTTCGATAATCTTTACCGAACTGTCAAATTCTTCAATGGAAAGAAAACGATTTCCATCAATAGGGAGTGTCATATCAGTAATCTGTCCGTACCACGTAAAAAATACTGGGCCAGAAAACGACGGCGCGGGTGCATATATCATGCCATCTCGATCGGCAAAATGACACCCTTGTTGTGTTGTTACTCCAGAGGATGAAGTTGGTGTAAAAAGTTCTGCCTCAACACCTTCTTCGCTCTTTGTTTTTGTCTCCAAAGCCAGTGCATCTTCATTCTCAAGCTCTTCTTGTATATCTGGAACAATAGCGACTGGCACAGTGTTTCTCGCAGGACACCATACAAATGAAGGACGACGTTCATGAATAGTCACAACAAGCACATTATCTCCATGATAATGGAGTTCGGCGTATTCAATGCGCGGAAAAACAGTAGGAAGTTCCCCGGCAATAGCCGTACGCGGATACAACAATATATTTTTTTTACTAAACACATATCCGTATCGTCCTTCCAAGCGTGAGAGTACATATGTGGCAACTGCATCTGTATCAATAAGGTCAGCACCTTCAACTTGAACCAAAGTTATTGTAAACGGCGGATATCCAGATGCCCATGCCACACCCCCAATACAACAGAGAACGCCAACACCCCCCCATACAATACGATGCACAAGTCTCCGCTTTTGCTCCTTGCGCTTTTCCGCGCGTGTATGCTTGATGATTTTTTTGCGAGAATACATGGTAGGAAAGAGGTTAGAGGAGATAGGTTATAGGGACGGATACTCGAAGCACGAATCACGAAGCAAGAATTAAGGGTTACGAAGTACGAACTTGTACGAACATACGAAACGAGACGTGAATGAAGAAATATGAAAATAGAAATAAGGAATATGAGAAGAGAAAACTAGACACGATAAACTTTCAACTATAAAAATATACGAATAAAAAACTCCTCTGATGACTTATCCAATTTTTTCTTTCCCTATATACGGTCGCAACGCTTCGGGAACTATGATTGATCCATCATCTTGTTGATAATTCTCAATAATTGAGACAAGAAGACGAGGCGTGGCGACTGCGGTATTGTTGAGTGAATGCGCGAAACGAAGTGTACCGTCCGCATCACGATATCTTAAATTGAGACGGCGTGTTTGGAAATCATGAAAATAAGAAGAAGAATGCGTTTCGCGATATACTCCTTCGGTCGGTACCCACACCTCAATATCATATTTTTTTACTTGCCCCAGACCCAGATCCCCACCACAGTTGGCGACAACATGATAGGGAAGTCCGAGTTTCTGAATAAACTCTTCGGCATTTGTCGTCAATTCTTCGTGGAAACGTACAGATGTTTCGTGACTCGCTTCACAGAGAATGACTTGCTCCCATTTAAAAAATTCATGCACACGAATAAGCCCACGCGTGTCTTTGCCATGACTCCCCGCCTCGCGACGAAAACTCGGCGAAAAAGATAAAAACTTTTTTGGTAATTCATCTTTGGTAAGCGTCTCATCCATGAGATACCCCATCGTCGCAACTTCTGCAGTGCCAGAAAGAAAATCTCCGTCTTGTGTTTTGTATAAATCTTCTTCACTTTGCGGTAAGTAGCCCGTACCAATAAACGCTTCACGGCGTACGAGCGATGGCACAAGCATCGGAGAAAATCCTTTTGCACCAAAATGGTCAAGTGCAAGTTGCCATATTGCCATTGAAAGACGTGCGCCATCATTTTTCAAAAAATATCCACGAAAGCCCGCGACCTTTGCCCCACGTTCCAAATCCACCATGTCATGAGCAAGCATAAGGTCAATATGACTCTTGGGTGTAAAAGAAAACTGTGTTTTTTCTCCCCATGTCCGCACTTCTTGATTATCTGCGTCACTTTCACCTTCAGGAACAGAGATATCAGGGATGTTCGGTACTTGCACCATAAGACTCTGCCACTCTTTCATCACCTCTTTAAGTTCATGTTCTTTTGTCTGCATACGCTCTTTAAGTACAGACATATCCGCAATCTTTTTTTCACGTTCTTCACCAGACACACAGGCAATTTCTTTTGAGACTGCATTCTGTTGTGCTTTCATCGTCTCTACTTCCTGAAGGAGGGCTCGACGAGTATCATCAATGGACAGGAGTGCTTCCACATCAAAGTCAATGTGCTTTTTCTTAGCACCAAGAGCAATGAGATCCTTAAATTCGCGAATGAATTTGATGTCTAACATAAGTGAGGAGGTTAGTATATAAAGAGAAAAAAGACAAAACAAGGCTTTGGGGCGGCGGGTCTGCGGACCCGCCGCCCTTCCCATACACCACGCCAGTATAGCGCAAAATATGAAATTCGGAAATAGAAACCGCTTCTTTATTCGTGCTTCCAATATTCTTTTGTTATACTTACCCCAATGACTTCCTCATCATCAGACATTCATGAGGTTGACCCCTCATCGGCATTTCCTCTCATCGGCGAAATGTCCGACCCACCAAAAACACTTTTTGTCCGTGGGACGCTCCCCTCGCCTGATACTCGACTTCTCACGGTCGTTGGCTCTCGTTCATATACCAATTATGGACGCGATGCGTGCGAACATTTGATTGGAGGACTTGCCGGATATGATATTGCTATTATTTCTGGACTCGCACTTGGTATTGATGGCATCGCGCACCGTGCGGCAATAAAAGCAGGATTGCCGACTATCGCCGTCCCCGGCTCAGGACTATCGCCCGAAGTGTTATATCCCGCGTCACACCGCGGACTTGCGGATGAGATCATTGCTCACGGTGGCGCTCTTGTTTCTGAATTTTCTCCCGATACGCGCGCGGCACAATGGACATTTCCACAACGTAACCGCGTCATGGCAGGCATGGCGCATGCGACACTCATTATAGAAGCAGGAGAAAAGTCGGGCACGCTTATCACTGCGCGTCTCGCACTTGATTATAATCGTGATGTGCTCGTTGTTCCCCACGGTATCTTTTCTGATAATGCATCTGGCTCCAATCGACTCCTCCGCCAAGGTGCCAATCCCGCAATCGACAGTACAGATATACTTCGCGTACTTGATTTTGATGTTGATGCTGAAAGTGAAAAGACGTCCGAAGACACCACCCTACAATACAAAGACCTACCTGACGCGCAACGAATGATTATGGAAACACTTACCGAACCTCTCGGTCGTGATGAAGTCATTCGTCGCTCAGGACTTTCCACCACTGATGCCAACATCGCTCTTACCGCCCTTGAAATCAGAGGGTACATCAAAGAATCAGTTGGTTTAATACGCCGAATACGATAACTATTGACAGCACATCTCAAGTGCAGTACTGTAAAAAAAGAATCTTTCACATTATCCAAAAGAATACCGATAAAACGATGAAAAAACTTCTTTTCTTTTTTGGCTTTCTGTGCTTTTTGTACGCAGGATGCACACAAGAAAAGCACATTACATCTCCCCTCACTAAAGAGGGTGATATGTATACACTTATTGTTACCTCAAAAAGCGCATGGGACGCTCATATGAGTGTAAACACATTCGCAAATGAGGTCGGAAAAACACTCAAGTCTTCTTTCCCCGCAAAAATCATTGACCCAGACGTTCATGTGCGTGTGTTTCGAGACGACACCGGAAAGACGCGCTACCGCGTCTCATGCAGTTGTCGTATCGTCCCGTCGCGACATGGAGAAACTCCTGATTGGTATTTTGACAGACGAGGAGCACTCATGTCAGGCAAAACACCTGAGAAAGCTTTGTCAAACGCTGATGCGGAAATCGCTCGCTCGGGCAAGATTGAAGACATGCGGAAACGCCTCCCCTATGGGAGCATTCCCGATTCATTTGTCAGAACGTCCTTTTCTGGCTCATCTCATGAAGGATACTGGGCGATGAAAGAATACTTCATTGTCGCCCCTAAACCGTAAAACTCACATCCCGACACCACCGGGATGTTTTTATTTGACCAGTGCAAATCATCATACTTTTTTCATATCTCTATTTTTAGTGCGCCATTCATTGTGTATTAGTTCTTTCTCATATTTATAATTCCTATTTTCTCATTTCTAAAGTTCTCCACACTTCATGCGAAACAACTATCCCCATTTGCAAAATAATCCCACGTAGTGTACTAATATATGGAATGAAGCTCGTCATTGTTGAATCCCCCGCAAAAGCAAAAACGATAGAAAAATATCTTGGCAAAGAATATACCGTGCGCGCAAGCGTCGGTCATGTACGCGATTTACCCAAGAGTAATAAAAAAGCGATTGATATTCCTGCTGGATTCGTTCCTCACTATGAGACAATTCCAGGCAAAGACAAAGTCATCAAAGAAATCAAAACACTTGCCACAAAAGCTGATGAAGTAATTCTCGCGACCGACCCCGACCGTGAAGGAGAAGCTATTGCGTGGCATGTCGCCGAAGCACTGGGGCTCAAAAAGCCCAAACGTAGTACATTTAATGAAATCACCAAAGATGCTGTACAACATGCGATAGCACATCCACGCGCCATTGATACTCAACTTGTTTCTGCTCAAGAAGCGCGCCGCGTACTTGATCGTCTCTTTGGGTATGACCTGTCTGGTCTTATCTGGAAAAAAGTACGCTATGGACTTTCTGCTGGACGTGTTCAATCTCCCGCGCTTCGTATCATCATAGAACGCGAACGTGAAATCCGTGCATTCATTCCCGAACCGTATTTTATTATCACTGCCAACCTAACACACGGCAAAAACACCGTGCCGTTTGTCTGTACCAAAGAGCCAAGTGAGGCAACAACCGCTGATGCTATTGTTACAAAAGGACATACTGGCTCATGGATAGTAACAGATGTAAAAGAGAGCGCCCAAAAACGCACTCCCTATCCACCATTTATTACTTCTACGCTCCAGCAGACTGCAAGCACACGTCTCGGATATGCTCCCGCAAAAACAATGCAGGTTGCGCAGAAATTATACGAAGCAGGACACATCACGTATATGCGTACGGACAGTCCCACTCTTTCCAAAGAAGCGCAGAAGGCAATCATCGCGCACATTACTTCCACACACGGCAAAGACATGGTCGCCCCACGCATGTTTTCCAGTAAATCAAAAAGCGCCCAAGAAGCACACGAGGCCGTTCGACCAACACATATGCATGTAGTCTCTGCGGGGACAACGGCCGAACAAAAACGCCTGTATGAGCTCATTCATGCACGCGCCATCGCCTCTCAAATGGTTGACGCGGAACTCAAAAAAACAAAAATAACTGCCACCATTACCGAAGGAGGTATTCCCGATTTTGTCGCCAATGGCTCACGGGTAATTTCTTCTGGATGGTTGTCTGCTGACCCAGACGCGCGTGGCGAAGATGTAACACTTCCCCAGATGACCACGGGCGACGCTCTTGCGTTGAAAGATATACGTGCCGAAGAAAAAACAACACAACCTCCGGGACGCTATACAGAAGCGGGGCTCGTCAAAGAACTTGAAAAACGTGGTATCGGTCGTCCTTCTACCTATGCCGCCATCATCAAAACACTTGAGGACCGCGGGTATGTTACGCGCGAAAAGCGCACGCTCTTCCCCACCGATACAGGAGACGTCGTTAGTACATTTTTGGAAGAACATTTCGCTGACTATATCAGCGATAACTTTACCGCACACATGGAAGATGAACTCGACGAAATCGCCGAGGGTGCGCGCACGTATCTGGCAACCATGGAAGAGTTTTATGGACCATTTACCACTGCCGTCGCAGCAAAAAAAGACATCGATAAACTGACAACACTTGGTGATGCCGACCCGTCCATGAAATGTCCCAAGTGCAAAAGGACGATGATTATCAAACTCGGAAGAACGGGAACCTTTCTCTCATGCGCGAAATTCCCCGACTGCGACGGCGCACGCACCATGGAGGGTGAGGAAATAACAGGACCAAAAGAAACAGGCGAGCTCTGCCCAACATGTGGTTCACCACTGGTAGAACGCATGGGTCGCTACGGAAAATTCATTGCATGTAGCAACTACCCCAAATGCAAATTTATCAAATCCGATCCGGCAGAAGAAGCAAAAAAGAAAACGGGTGTCCCCTGTCCCAAGTGCGGCAAAGGAGAAATGATGGAACGTCGTGGACGTTTTGGTATCTTTTATTCATGCACCAATTATCCCGATTGCAAATACGCTATCAAGGCCAAACCGACAGGAGCGAAGTGTCCTCTATGCGGTGAACTGATGATGGAAGGGACAAAGACAATCCCCGACCGCTGTTCGGATAAAGGGTGTCCGAATCATAATCCGCATAAGTTAGGAAGATAGGAGATGAGGAGGATAGGAAGTTAGAGCCTGTTCATAATCTTTCTGGTATACTATATCCATGAGAAAAACATACCCAAGCGATATCAATCGTGAACAATTTGAAAAGATTAGACCGTTATTAGAAGGAGCCAGAAAGAAAACAAGACCAA